>Ga0255784_10002914_pt1 | contig 13155 bp, 9 predicted proteins | sample 101ome_14_FD_179982 | JGI IMG/M metagenome (GOLD analysis project Ga0255784, IMG submission 179982) | Coastal salt marsh microbial communities from the Groves Creek Marsh, Skidaway Island, Georgia - 101403AT metaG (version 2) | ecosystem: Environmental > Aquatic > Marine > Intertidal zone > Salt...
TATAAACCACTAGCATGTATATCATTATTCAAACCATCAGGAGATATTTCAACGTTATCAATTGATCCTACATTAAAACTTGAATTCAGAGCGTTTTCAATTTCACTACATCTAAAAACACCATTCTCACCAGCTCCAGTTACAGCAACAGCTACTCCAGTGGCTTTTTTTGCTATAAAAACACCTACCATAGCATATCTGGATGCTGGATTAGGGAACTTAATATATGAAGCTTTTTCTGGAATAGGAAATTTTACTTCAGTAATTATTTCATTTTCATTTAAAGCTGTTTCAAACATTCCAACAAAAAAATCTTCCGCACCTATAGTCCTCTCATTAGTAATAATAGTTGCATCTAATGCCAGAACTGCAGATGGATAACAAGCTGCGGGATCATTGTTTGCTAAAGAGCCTCCAATTGTACCACAGCTTCTAACCATATGATCTCCAATACCCCCCGCAAGTTTAGCTAAAGCAGGTAAAGAACTTAATACTTCACTTGATGAAGCAACATCGCAGTGACGTGTCATAGAGCCGATTACAACCTCCGAACTTGATACGGATACATTACTCAAATTGGCCCCCTTAAGATCAACCAACATGTCAGCAGAAGACAATCTGGCCTTCAATGTTGGTATCAAAGTCATACCGCCTGCTAAATATTTAGCTTCTGAAGATTTCTTAATCTCAGCAACTGCATCATTTACACTTGATGGCATTGAATATTGTAATTCATACATAATTACCTCCCTTAACTTTTGTCTTTTGCATTATTGATAGCATTCCAAACTTTTTCAGAAGTAGCTGGCATTGATATGTCGTTAACTCCAAGCTCTGATAAAGCATCAACAACCGCGTTAATAACGGCAGGTGGAGAGCCTATCGCTCCAACTTCTCCACAACCCTTAACGCCAAGAGAATTATGAGTACAAAGTGTAACTTCATTACCTACTTTGAAATCAACAAAATTATCTGCTCGTGGCATTGTATAGTCCATGTAAGAACCCGAAAGAAGTTGACCATTGTTGTCATAAGCTGCATTTTCTAGAAGAGCCTGACCTATACCTTGAGCCAAACCTCCGTGAATTTGACCTTCAACAATCATAGGGTTAATAACCATACCTACATCATCAACAGCTGTCATCCCTTCAACTTTAACTTCACCAGTATTTGGATTAATTTCTACTTCACAGATGTGACAACCTCCTGGGTAAGTAAAATTTAGAGGATCATAGAATGCTTTTTCATCTAAACCTGGCTCTAATTCTTCGTGAGGGTAGTTATGAGGCACATAAGCCGCCAATGATATATCTGCTAAAGACATAGATTTGTCAGTTCCAGCAATCTCAAAATTTCCATTATTTAATTCAATATCATCCGCAGAAGCTTCCATTATATGAGCTGCAATCTTTTTAGCTTTAGCTATCACTTTATCCATAGCTTTTACAATTGCTTCACCACCAACTGCCAAAGATCGAGATCCATAGGTACCCATTCCAAATGGTATATTGTTGGTGTCTCCATGACTTATTTCAACTAAATCTGTAGATATTCCTAGTTTTTCACTTACAAGTTGAGCAAATGTAGTTTCATGTCCTTGACCATGACTGTGTGAACCAGTAAATACAGTTACTGAACCAGTTGGGTGAACCCTAACTTCAGCACACTCAAACAACCCTGCTCTAGCACCAAGAGAACCGACCACTGCTGATGGGGCAATTCCACAAGCTTCAAGGTAAGTTGAAAATCCTATACCTCTTAACATTCCCCTTTTAGCAGACTCAGCTTTTCTAGAGGCAAAACCATCATAGTCAGCTTTTTTGAGTGCAGCATCAAGTGTTGCATTATAATTTCCACTATCATACTGCAAAGCAACTGGAGTTTGATAAGGGAAGGCATCAACAGGAATAAAGTTTTTTCGCCTAATCTCAACTTGACTTATTCCCATCTCTCTTGCAGCCTTATCTACAATTCTTTCAATTAGATAAGTTGCTTCTGGCCTGCCGGCACCTCTATACGCGTCAACAGGAACAGTATTTGTAAAAATTGATTTCACATTGCAATGTATAGCGGGTGTAGTATATGTTCCTGCCAAAAGTGTTGCATATAAATATGTAGGAACACTTGAAGCAAAAGTTGATAAGTAAGCACCCATATTAGCTAAAGTATCAACCTTTAAAGCTAAGAACTTTCCATCTTTATCTAAAGCTAACTTAACTGAAGTTACATGATCTCTCCCATGTGCATCAGAAATAAATGCCTCTGATCTATCCGCAGTCCACTTTACCGGCCTTCTAATTTTATTTGAAGCCCAAGTAACAATTGCCTCTTCTGCATAATGGAAAATTTTTGACCCAAAGCCTCCACCAACATCAGGAGCGATAACTCTCAATTTATGCTCTGGTAAACCGAGAACAAAAGCACCCATTAACAATCTTATTACGTGAGGGTTTTGGCTTGTAGTGTAAAGGGTATATTGACCTGTTGCATGTTCATAATCGCCAATTGCTGATCTGGTCTCAATAGCATTAGGAATTAATCTATTATTTCTTATATCAAGAGAAGTTATGTGAGCGGCTTCAGATATTGCTTTATCTACAGCTTCACTGTCACCTATTTCCCAATCATAACAAACATTACTCTCAATTTCGTCATGAACTAGACCTTTTGAATTATCTAAAGCTTCTTGCATATCTATAATTACGGGAATATCGTCATAATTGACATCTATCAATTCAGCAGCATTTTTTGCATCTTCAAGTGTTTCTGCTATGATAACGGCTATAATTTCTCCAACATACCTCACCTTATCTTTAGCTATTGGAGGATGAGCTGGCTCTCTCATCGGAGTCCCATCTTTTGAATCTACTTGCCAGCCACATGGGATACTACCAACTTCCATGTCTGTACCAACAAATATTCTAACAACACCTTTTGCCTTTGATGCGTTTGATGTATCTAATGAAAATTTCGCATGTGCCGAACTAGATCTTAACATGTAAGTGTATGTTTGGTTAGGTCTGTTTATATCGTCAGTGTAGTTACCTTCACCTACCAAAAACCTATAGTCTTCTTTCCTTTTAACTGACGCACCTATTCCTGTTGAACCTCCGTCTGGCATAATCTTATCCCCCCATCTCTGTTGCAGCTTGTTTAATCGATTTAACTATATTGTGATAACCTGTACATCTACAGATGTTACCTTCTAATCCTTTACGAATTTCTTCTTCAGAAATATTAGGATTATTTTCAACTAATTTTATTGAACTCATAACCATCCCTGGTGTGCAGTATCCACATTGTAAACCATGGTTTTCATGAAATGCCTGTTGCATTGGATGTAACTCGTCACCATTAGCAATTCCTTCAATTGTAGTGATTTCTGCTCCATTTGCTTGTGCAGCCAAAATTGCACAAGATTTCACTGCGTCTCCATTTAAATGAATAGCACAAGCACCACATTGAGAAGTGTCACAACCCACATGAGTTCCAGTAAGATTTAGATTCTCTCTAATGAAAGTAGATAGCAAAGTGTTTGCTTTAATATTAGCTTTAACTTCTTTTCCATTAATTGTTAAAGATATTTCCATAAAGTCCCCCCCTAATGATAAAAAAAATTACCAATGACTTTTAAAATTAAAATTATTCTTATTATTTAAACCATGATAAAATCATGCCTAAAAAATAGGCGAAATACTAATACTTTTAATTAACAAGATAATTAAAAAAAAATTGTGAGTTACTAATATGTTAAAAATTAAGCAAGTCAATAATATTGACACAATAACAAGCAATCTCTCAAAGATTGGGTATATTTCTAATATTGGGTTAAGCACTTCTATATACTTAATGCTCAAATTATCAAAACCACTCCTTCTTGAAGGTGAAGCTGGTGTTGGGAAAACAGATTTAGCTAAATCTCTCTCCAAAATTTTTAACAAACCTCTTATTCGTTTACAATGTTATGAAGGTTTAGATATGTCTTCTGCAGCATATGAATGGAATTTTGCTGCGCAAATGATATCTATTCAAAAAGGTGAAACAGAAAACATCTATTCAAAAAAATTCCTTCAAGAAAGACCATTGCTAAAATCTATTTCACAAGAAAAACAAGAAGAATTTCCAATTTTACTAATAGATGAAATTGACAGAGCCGATCCACCCTTTGAAGCCTTTCTACTAGAATTACTTTCTGATTGGCAAATAACCATTCCCGAAATCGGGACCATTAAAGCAAAGGAACCTCCAATTGTTATAATTACTTCAAATAGAACAAGGGAAGTTCATGACGCTCTTAAAAGAAGATGTTTATATCATTTTGTTGATTACCCTGATGTTGATCAAGAGCTAAAAATTCTTTTATCTAGAGTTCCTAAAATTAATGAAGAGTTATCAAAATCTATAATTTATTTCGTAAAAGAAATACGAAAAATTGAGCTTTTCAAACAACCAGGCATAGCAGAAACTATCGATTGGGCTCAGGCCATTGTTGAACTTAATTACATAACAATAAATCCTGAGGTTTTAGAATCTACAATAGGAACGTTATTAAAAAATCAAGATGATATAAAAAAATTGAAAGATAGTGAAGCATCAAAAATATTATCGACAATTCAAGCTGAAATATCACTGATTAATAGAAAGTAAGATAATTTTGAATTCTTAAATCAAAATCATGGATGATGAAAATAAATTATTAGAAAATATTTTACAATTTATAAGGTTGTTAAGAAAATCAGGCATTAAAATTGGAAACCAATCATCAATTGATGCTTTAGATTCAATAAAAATTCTTAATATAGGTAACCGAAATGAATTTTATTGGGCATTACATTCAAATCTAATTAATAGAAATGAAGATACAGAAGTATTTGATCAATGTTTTTATTTATTCTGGCAAAATCCTAAAATTCTACAACAGATGTTTAATTTATTGCTTCCACAAATTGGAACTCAAAAGGCTCCAAAAGCTGATAAAAAGCAATTGAAAAGAATTAGTGACAACATACAAAAACAAAATAAAGACATAGAAAAAGAAAAGAAAGATGAAATTCTATTTGATGCCCAAATGTCTTGGTCAAATAAATCTGCATTAAATTTAAAAGATTTTGAAATGATGTCTTTAGACGAAATACAGCAAGCTGAAAAAGAGATTAAAAAATATTTAAATATAACTAAAACACAAATCTCCAGGAGATGGAAAAGATATGATTATAGTTCTAAAATTTCTTCTAAATACACTATTAAAAAAAGTGTAAAAAACTATGGCATAATCAACCTAGCATTTAAAGAGCAAGTTAAAAAAGTAAGGCCTCTTGTAATATTAATTGATATATCAGGGTCAATGGAAAGTTATAGCAGGATAATGTTATTTTTAAGTCATATTTTAATTCAACACCATAAAAATGTAGAAGTTTTTACATTTGGAACAAAACTAACAAGAATTACTCAATTTTTAAAAAACAAAGATGTTGATTTTTCGTTAGATAAAGTTGGAAAAGTTGTAAATGATTGGGCTGCTGGGACAAAGATTACAAGCTCAATCAAAGATTTTAATTTTAATTGGTCTAGAAGGATGTTTACACAAAATCAAAGATTATTATTAATATCAGATGGATTAGAAAGGGATGATAACCAAAATCTTGATTTTGAATTTAATAGACTATCTCTTTTCACTAATAATATTATATGGCTAAACCCTCTTTTAAGATATGAAAAATTTGAGCCCAAAGTAAAAAGTATAAAAACTATTTTAAAATATGTTGATAAATTTATACCAATTCATAATATCAACTCCATTAAAAATTTATTAGTCAATATAATGTAATAAATAATTTACAATTATCTTAATTTCAATGAGTTGTTAGCTAAGTCATTGTATTTACTACCACAATCCATTAGAGGAAAAGTGGTGAGCGCGACAGGATTCGAACCTGTGACCCATTGATTAAAAGTCAATTGCTCTACCAACTGAGCTACGCGCCCTAAGACAAAAATGAAACTATTTGATAATGCTTCTATAATCAAGTTTTAAGTTAATAAATTAAATATTTTTTTTATTTTCTATAGCTACAGCAACGTTTGAAGGAACAAAAGATGAAATATCACCACCTAATAGGGCTATTTCTTTAACAAATCTAGATGCTACAAACTGATTACTTTCGGATGCTGTTAAAAATACTGTTTCAATATCACTTGCAAGTCTTGCATTCATACCTGCCATTTGAAATTCATAATCAAAATCAGAAACAGCTCTTAGACCTCTAATAATCATTGTAACTGAATTAGTTCTTGCAAAGTCAATAAGTAAATTATCAAAGCTTTTGACTATAATTTCACCTAATGTTCTATTTGAACTTTTACTATTATTCTTTATAGCATCTTCTATCAGTGCCTTTCTTTCTGAGACTGTAAAAAATGGATTTTTACCTATATTCTCAGCAACACCAATTATTAAAGTATCACATAAAGAACTTGCTCTATACATGATATCAATATGACCATTAGTAACGGGATCAAACGTTCCAGGATATAAAGCTATTCTCTTCAAAAATGTCTCTGTTTAGTTATTAATTTTCAACATTATTATCAATTTCTTCTTCATCATTTTCATCATCATCATTTTCGTTTAATAATGCGACTGAAACAACTTTTTCACCCTCATCAACGTCAAAGAGTGTTACTCCTTGGGTCTTTCTACTCGCAACCCTAATTGAATCCCCTTCACCTCCATGCACGCGTATTCTAATTAATTTACCAGAATTAGTAACTAACATTATCTGATCATCTTCAGAAGCTACATAAGAAGCAACTACAGGACCATTTCTAGCTGAGCATTCAATATTTGCCACTCCTTGACCGCCTCTATTTGTCATCCTATAATCTTCTACGGGTGTTCTTTTACCAAAACCATTTTCTGTAACTGATAAAACAAATCTTTTCTCAATATCTGGAATGAGAGACATTGAAACCACAGTATCTTTTGGCTTTAATCTAATTCCTCTAACTCCAGAAGAGCCTCTACCAACAAAAACTCTCACATCATTAACATCAAACCTAATTGCTTTACCTAGCCTAGTAGCTAAAAGAATATTGTCTTTATCACCACAAGGTAATACAGAGACAAGTTCATCAGTTTCATTAAGTTTCATAGCAATTTTACCATTTTGCCTAATATTGGTGAAATCACTTAATTGATTTCTTCTAATATTTCCATTTTTAGTTGCAAAAATGATCTGTAAATCAGCCCAAGTGGCTTCATCTTCTGGCATTGGCATAATCGTATGAATTTTTTCATCTTGATTTATAGGGAGCAGATTTATCATAGGTTTCCCAAGAGCCTGTGGTGCAGATTCCGGTAACTTGTAACATTTTAACTGGTAAACCATACCTGATGAAGTGAAAAATAATATTGGTGTGTGGGTATTAGTAACAAAAAGCGAGGTAACAGTATCCTCATCTCTCATTTTCATTCCCGCTCTACCTTTACCACCCCTTCTTTGAGCTCTATAGGTAGATAAAGAAACCCTTTTAATATAACCTCTGTGACTGACAGTAACCACCATATCCTCTTTTTGAATAAGGTCTTCATCATCATGATCTACAGCACTATCATTGATTTCAGTCCGTCTTGGATCATCTATTCTTTTTAAAACTTCATCGAGTTCAGTTTGTATTAAATCTGTTAGTTTAGATTTATCAGATAATATTATTAAATATTCATTTATCTGCTCTGATAATTCTTGAGTTTCTTTTTCTAATTTATTTCTTTCCATACCTGTTAGCCTCTGAAGCCTTAACTCCAAAATTGCCTTTGCCTGGGTAATGGATAAATTATAATGATTATCAATAATCTGATGATTAGGATCATCAATTAGCTTAATAAAGCCTTCTACTTCTTTAGCAGGCCATGGTTTTGCACATAATTTTGTTCTAGCACTCTCTGGATCAGGAGAAGATTTAATTAACTCAATTACCTCATCAATACTAGTGATGGCGACCATTAAACCAGCTAAAATATGAGCACGATTACGAGCTTTATTTAAAAGAAATTTTGTTCTTCTAGTAACCACCTCAAATCTAAAACTTATGAAGGCTTGTAAAATCTCTATCAAACCCATCTGTTTAGGTTGACCTTTATCTAAAGCAAGCATGTTTACAGGAAAACTAGTTTGAAGCCTAGTATGACGCCATAACTGATTTAATATAACGTCACCTTGTACATCCCTTTTAATCTCAATGACTATTCTCATTCCATTTCTGTCAGACTCATCTCGTAAATCTGAAATGCCTTCAATAGTTTTATCTCGAATTAGTTCACCAATTTTTTCTAAAACAAGCGCTTTGTTAACTTGGAAAGGAATTTCAGTGATTACAATCATTTCTCTTTCTGAATTTTTTCCAAACTGAATAATTTCTGCCTTTGAACGCATTATTATACTGCCTCGGCCTGTTTTAAAGGCCTCCCTAATACCACCTCTTCCCATAATCAAGGCAGCCGTAGGAAAATCTGGACCAGGAATAATTTCCATTAATTCTTCTAAAGTTAACTCAGGGTTATCTATGAGAGCTTTACATGCCTTTACAACTTCTCCAGGATTATGTGGGGGAATATTAGTCGCCATACCAACCGCTATACCACCTGCACCATTCACAAGCATATTAGGGAATTCTGCGGGTAAAACTGATGGCTCTAATTGGGATTCGTCATAATTAGGAATATAATCTATCGTGTCCTTATCTATATCCCTTAACAAACTTTCCGATGACTTTGCTAACCTCGATTCAGTATATCTCATCGCAGCAGGAGGGTCACCATCAACAGAACCAAAGTTTCCTTGACCATCAACCAACATCAGTCTCATTGAAAAATCTTGAGCCATTCTAACCATTGAGTCATAAATAGCAGTATCACCGTGAGGATGATAATTACCCATTACATCACCAACTACTCTAGCTGACTTTCTGTATGGCTTTGACCAGTCATACCCTCCCTCTATCATAGCATAGAGAATTCTTCTATGGACAGGCTTAAGACCATCTCTTACATCTGGCAACGCACGTGAGACAATAACACTCATGGCGTAATCCAAATAGGATTTTTTCATTTCATCTGTAATGGAAATTAAAGAATGACCCGAAGGTTTATCATTTTCTTCTGACAAAAAAGACTCCAAACTTACCTTTTATAAATAATAACCAACACAAAATATTGTATATGTTTTTCTTATACATAACAATATATATAGTAATTTATTCAAATAATTTTAGAATGGTATCTCATCGTCTAAGTCTGAAGCAATATTAGTTTCCCCTATTTGATCTGGTTGGTCTACTTGAGTGTTATTATATTGATTTTCCACCTGATTATCTGGTCTTGAGCCTAAAAGAGTTAATTCTCCTCTGTACCTTTGAAGAACAACCTCGGTTGTATATTTTTCTTGACCAGATTGTTGGTCAGTCCATTTCCTTGTTTGAAGTTGGCCTTCTAAATAAACAGTACTACCCTTTTTAAGATATTGTTCAGCAATTCTTCCTAAGGCATCATTAAAAATAACCACTCTATGCCATTCTGTACGCTCTCTTTGTTCACCAGAATTTTTATCTTTCCATCTATCTGATGTGGCTACGCTAAGCTGAACTATTTTGTCTCCATTTTGCATGGCTCTTATTTCTGGATCACGGCCTAAATTACCTACTAATGTGACTTTGTTAACGCTTCCACTCATTTAAAACTCCCTTAATTTACAAAACATATAATAAAACAGCATTATACTAAAAAAAACAATAAATTAATCTTTTTGATTGACATTTAAGGGATCAAAGTTAACTAAATGGAAAGTTAAATTTTTGTTTTATAAGGATATACTAAAGTTATGCCTCAAGCGCTTGAACCAAATCAGTTTCTTAAAGTTCGTGGAGCCAATGAACACAATTTAAAAAACGTTGATATTGATATTCCTAAAAATAAATTAATTGTTATGACTGGCGTTTCAGGTTCAGGTAAAAGTTCACTTGCTTTTGATACTATTTATGCAGAAGGACAAAGAAGGTATGTTGAATCACTTTCTGCATACGCAAGACAGTTTCTTCAGATGATGCAAAAACCTGACGTAGAATCAATTGAAGGTCTTTCTCCTGCTATTTCTATTGAACAAAAATCAACAAATAAAAATCCACGATCTACAGTAGGAACAGTTACTGAAATTTATGATTATATGAGATTACTATGGGCTAGAGTTGGAATTCCATATTCCCCAGCTACTGGCCTTCCTATAGAAAGTCAAACTGTAAGCCAGATGGTTGATAAAGTCTTTGATAAAAAAGATAATACTAAGATTTATCTTCTTGCCCCAATCGTTAGAGGCAGAAAAGGAGAGTATAGAAAAGAGTTTATAGATTTAAGAAAAAAAGGTTTTCAAAGACTACGAATAAATAATGAATTTTATGATATTGAAGATTTACCCACCCTCGATAGATACAAAAAACATGACATAGAAGTTGTTGTAGACAGACTAGTTATAAAAAAATCAAATGAGCAGGAAGATAAAGATTTACTTCAAAGATTAGCTGACTCAATTGAAATTGCATTACAATTATCAGAGGGCTTGCTTTATATTTTAGAGTCTGACACTAACAAGAAAGAAGTTTACTCTTCCAATTTTTCTTGTCCAGAAAGCGGCTTTACAATTGATGAAATTGAGCCTCGAATTTTTTCATTCAATAACCCGGCGGGTGCATGCGACAAATGTGATGGCTTAGGTAATGCTGTAGCTTTTGATATTAAATTAATAGTTCCTGATGAAAATATGACTTTTAGGGATGGAGCCATCGCACCTTGGGCCGTTAACACAAGCAAATTATATATTCAAACTCTTCAGTCATTAGGTAAACATTATAAATTTGATATTGATGATAAATTTTCAGATATTTCGGAGGAAGTTAAGAATAAGCTTTTATATGGATCAGGCGATGAAAAAATTGAAATAGTTTATAATGATGGAACAAGAGTATTTAGGACTAATAAAGCATTTGAAGGTATAATACCTAATTTAACAAGAAGATTAAAAGAAACAGAAAGTAAATGGGTTAAAGAGGAGCTTGGAAGATTTCAATCAGATAAAGACTGCGAAAAATGTAATGGTAAAAGGCTAAAACTTGAGACTTTGGCAGTTAAAATAAATAAAAAAGATATAGCAGATGTATCAAGATTAACTATTGAAGAAGCAAGAGATTGGTTTTTAAGCTTAAATAATATACTTAATAAACAAGAATTAGAAATTTCAAAACAAGTACTCAAAGAAATAAATGATAGACTTGGTTTTTTAACTAGTGTTGGCCTTCATATTTATCTATTTCAAGAAATAGCGGCACATTATCTGGTGGAGAAAGCCAAAGAATAAGGCTTGCCAGTCAAATTGGTTCAGGATTATCAGGGGTTCTATATGTACTAGATGAGCCAAGTATAGGTTTACATCAACGTGACAATGAAAGATTGTTACACACACTTCAAAAATTAAGAGATCTTGGAAATACTGTAATAGTTGTAGAGCATGATGAAGAAGCAATTTTAATAGCTGATCATGTGATAGATATTGGGCCAACAGCAGGTATTAACGGAGGCAAGATTATTGCTCAAGGAACTCCACAAGAAGTTAAAGATAATAAAAAAAGTATAACTGGAAATTATTTATCAGGAATTAAATCTATACCAATTCCCAAAAAACGTCGTAAAATAAATCCTAACAAGCATATAATTCTAAGAGGTGCTTCAGGAAACAATTTACAAAATATTGATGTTGAGTTTCCTCTTGGTATTTTAACTTGTGTTACTGGTGTTTCAGGTGGAGGAAAATCTACCTTGGTGATTCAAACACTTCAAAAAAGTCTTTCCAAAATATTGAACGGTAATAGTTCAATGCCTGCCCCTTACAAGTCAATAAATGGTATATCACAAATTGATAAAATAATTGATATAGACCAGTCACCAATTGGAAGAACACCCAGGTCTAATCCTGCTACATATACTGGTGCTTTTAATCATATCAGAGATTGGTTTGCAGGATTACCAGAGGCAAAGGCTCGAGGTTATTTGCCTGGGCGCTTTTCTTTTAATGTTAAAGGTGGAAGATGTGAAGCATGCCAAGGTGATGGGGTTATAAAAATAGAAATGCATTTTTTACCCGATGTTTATGTTCAGTGTGACCAATGTAAGGGAAAAAGATATAACAGAGAAACCTTAGAGGTAAAATGGAAAGATTTTTCAATTTCGGACGTGCTAGATATGACTGTATCAGAGGGAGCTGAACTTTTCAAAGCAGTTCCATTAATTAATGAAAAGTTAGAAACACTTGAAAGAGTTGGTTTAGGATATATTAAAATTGGACAAAGATCGACAACCCTTTCTGGAGGAGAAGCTCAAAGAATTAAATTAGCAAAAGAATTGTCTAGAAAAGGTACTGGTAGAACAATTTATATTTTGGATGAACCAACTACTGGATTACATTTTCATGATATTAAAAAGCTACTTGAGGTAATGCAAGAGCTTGTAGATAATGGTAATACGATGATTGTCATTGAACATAACCTAGATGTAATTAAAACAGCCGATCATATAATTGATCTAGGACCTGAAGGTGGTGACAAAGGTGGATATGTAGTAGCTGAGGGAACACCAGAAGTCGTTTCAAAAGTTAAAGAAAGTCATACCGGTATATTCTTAAATAAACTTCTTAATAATTAATCCGATGAGTTCATTAAAGAAAATCAATGTTATTGGTGGTGGTTTAGCTGGTTCTGAGGCTGCTTACCAAATTTCAAAATTTGGAATAGATGTTAAACTCTATGAAATGAGACCCAAAATTAAAACAGAGGTCCATAAAACAGAGTTTTTAGCAGAACTAGTATGCTCAAACTCATTTCGATCAGATGATAAAGAATATAATGCCGTAGGTTTACTTCATGAAGAACTAAGAATGGCTGATTCCTTGATTATGAAAATGGCTGATTTAAACAAAGTACCAGCTGGTTCAGCTTTAGCTGTTGATAGAGATGATTTTTCAAAGGAAGTAGACAAAAAAATTAAAAGTATTGAAAAAATTAAAATTATAAACGAAGAAGTGTCCGATCTTGATGCCTTTAAAAACGAAATAGTTA
>Ga0255784_10002941_pt1 | contig 13088 bp, 10 predicted proteins | sample 101ome_14_FD_179982 | JGI IMG/M metagenome (GOLD analysis project Ga0255784, IMG submission 179982) | Coastal salt marsh microbial communities from the Groves Creek Marsh, Skidaway Island, Georgia - 101403AT metaG (version 2) | ecosystem: Environmental > Aquatic > Marine > Intertidal zone >...
CTGCTCTATTCCAATAAAATGCCTTTTCAGCTTCTTCTCTACCTACGTCTCTGACTAACTTGTCAAGGGCATTTTGAGGCATTTCATCTAATATTTGGTCAACTCTACCTTGTTCATCTGGTATAGCATAATTTCCTAGAATATCTTTCTGTGAATCAATGGTTTCATTTATTTCTTCAGAAAACTCTTCTTGGCCTGTTGATGCAGCAACTCCTGAAGCGAAAGCTTTTGCAACTCTAACTGCACTAGAGTTAACTTCCTTAATGACAGCAGAGATTGAAAGAACATAAATAATATCATCAAATTCTCCACCATCGTTTCTGTTAGAATTCATTGCACTTTCCATAGCATCAATTTGCTTTAAGATGGGAATTGTTGTAACATTAACTGCTTCAGACTCGACATATATTATCATTACATTTGTTGTCCAATCTTCTTCAACTTCTTCAATCAGTACCGATACTTGTGAGCCATCGGGCAAGTAAACTTCCAAATCTCCATTCACATTCATAGAAGATTCTTCATTACAAAAACTTGGATTGAAATCTTTCCTACAATCTATAGCACCTGAATGTAGGGTGAAGTAACCAGTGAATACTAAGCAAAACACAATGATAAATATTGGAAATTTAACTAATACCTGTGTAGCAGATAAGCCTGATAATGATCTTCTTAGCCTATTAGGAGATTGTATAATGGCATCTTTGACAGAGTCTGAATCTATATTTTTTATCCTCTCTTTGAAGGAATATCCATATGGAGAATCAGTACTTTTGTCACTTCCTTGAATGGCCATACAGCATCCTCTCTGTATTGTCGTGTACCGCGAAGGGACTTCAACCCAACGCCTCTGTAGCCTTCAAAACTTCATTTACATTAGTTCTCTTGTTTCGTAATAGTCAAGAATGAGTTATTGCGGGGTGTATATGTAAGGTCTGGGGATTTCGATGGGTAAACCGAAAATTACTGATAAAAGATGGTCCATCGATCTTGAAAAAAGAATTCAACAAGAACATTATGGTGACACATACAGTAAGAGATATTCATTTGACCCCAATTCAGATAGAGAGATTTTTGTTATCGATACGCCCCCTCCATATCCTAGCGGAACTTGGCATATTGGTGCTGTTGCTCAATATAGCATGATTGATGTAATAGCTCGTAGTCAAAGATTATTGGGCAAGGAAGTATATTTCCCTTGGGGTGTAGACCGTAATGGAATAAATATTGAATTTACAGTAGAGAAGAAAACCGGCAAGAAAATGAGGACCTTTGAAAGAGGAAAATTCATTGATATATGCAGAGATACCATTGAGGAATATACACAAGCAATGAGAGAAACAGCATGTAGAGTGGGTTTATCTTGCTCTTTTGAAAATGAATATCTAACTGATTCATCGGAATTTAGAGCCGTAACTCAATCAATTTTCGTTGATTTGTTTAAACAAGGAAATATTATTGAAGATTTGAGGCCCAATATTTATGACCCAATAGAGGGGACCACAATTGCTGATGCTGAAGTTCAGAGAATTTCTCGAATGACCAAATTATGTGATATTTTATGGGAAACTGAAGATGGTGATCAAGTCATAATTACCACTACAAGACCTGAACTTATTTGTGCTTGTGGGATAGTTTTAGTTCATCCAGATGATGAGAGGTATTCTCATTTAATTGGTAAAGAAATTAAATTGCCTTTGCCTGTAAATGGTCGCAGTCAAAAAGTCATAATTCAAGCACATCATTCTGTGAAAATGGAGTTTGGTTCAGGAGTGCTAATGGTTTGTTCCTTCGGAGACCAAAATGATGTTTCTGTGTTCAGAGAGTTAGGGATAGAACCGTTCGTGGCCATAGACCTTGACGGGCAAATGACAGAAATATCTGGGCCTTTATCTGGATTATCCGTTATTGAAGCCAGGAAAAAAGCAATCGAAATTCTAGAAGAAGGAAATAAATTATCGTCAATCAAAGATCATGAACAAGAAATTCCAGTCAGTGAAAGAGGAAATAATCCAGTCGAAATAATTTTACTTAAGGAATGGTATGTTAAGCAAACTCATATTTTGGGGCGTATGGATGAATTAGTTTCAGAGATTAATTTTATCCCTCCTAAGAATAAACAGTTTCTAGATGATTGGATGCAAAATATTTCTATTGATTGGCCTATTTCAAGGAGACGTTGGTACCATACCGAGGTTCCTATTTGGTATAGTGAAGATGGTTCGAAAGTAGTTGTTCCTCCTTCTGGAACCTATGTTCAACCATGGAGAGAATCTCCTCCGGCAGGTTCTGTAGTATTAGACAGAGAAAATCGTGAATCTCTCGGTACTTATGAAGAAATGAAAGATCAGTTAGGTAATTTATCTGGAGAAGAAAAAGTATTCGATACATGGATGGATTCTTCTAATTCCAATTTGTTTGTGTCAGGTTATGGGAAAAATACTCAATTGTTTGAAAGAGCCTTCCCCACATCTTTGCGACCTCAGGGTAAAGAGATAGTGCGAACATGGTTGTACTACACTCTACTGAAAAGTACCCTTCTATTAGATAAACCTGGATTCAATAATGTTTGGATTGATGGTCTTGGAATGGATCCATGGGGGCGTAAAATGTCTAAATCACTGGGTAATGGTATTGACGCAAATTCAGTTTTAGAGTGCGGTTTCGGTGGAAGAACCGGATCATGGAAAATCAAAGGTATAGATGGAAAACAGATTCATCTCAAAGCAAATAAGATTGGTAGCGAGTGTTTTCGTCTTTGGAAAGCATGTGATGCACAAGTTGGAGATGATTTCCATATTAATCCTGAAGAGATTGAATCTAAATATTTCGGAGTACTGACAAAAATATTCAATGTTGCTAGATTTGCAAGTCAATTTGATGTACCAAATCTTTCTACAAAGCCCGAAAACTTACAGATCGAAGATGAATGGATTTTATCCGAATTTAGTGAAGTAATGTCTAAAGTGGAAGAATCATGGAAGAATATAGACATTTACAATGCTGGGCAATCGATAAAGAATTTTAGTACGGGAGTATTCCCGAGTCATTGGTTAGAAATGGTAAAATCTAGACTTTACGATGGAGATGAGGCTGCTGCTTGGACATTACATAGAATTGTCAGAGATGTTTTGATTTCTCTAAGTCCTATATGTCCATTTTTCACTCATTATCTTTCTACGACTCTTTACGGCAGTAGTTCAGTTGATGCTCGAGAATTTCCTAAGAGTGTTGAGAGTAATATCAAACTACTAAGCTTAACAGGTCCATTAATTGATTTTAATTCTGAAGTATGGAGGAAAAAGAAAGATAATGGAATCTCACTTAATTCAGAAATCCCTAGTGTAATTATCCCTGAAGAGTTGCAAATTCTATCTGAATCACTTATCAGAATGCATCGAATAGTCTAGTTAAGACTAGTATTAGGCTTGTCACCGCCTAGAAATTCTATCAATAATGAAGCCATTTCAAAACCAATTCTAGCTTGTGCTTCTTTTGTCGCTGCACCAATATGAGGAGTGCCATGAAAATTTTCATGGGTAAATAACAAATTTTCAGTAGCAGGTTCATACTCAAAAACATCCAATGCAACGCTAGATAATTGTCCGCTTTCTAATCCTTGCAATGCAGCTGATTCGTCCACAATCCCTCCTCTTGCACAATTGACCAAATGATTGCCACAAGCGATTCCATCATCTCCAATACCTGGCATTAAATTTATTCTCTCAGAATTTACTAAATGATATGTTTCATCTGTTAAGTTACAATGAATAGAAACATGCGTACACATACTAAAAACACTGTTGATATCGCTATGTAAGATACAACTATTTTTCTTGGCTATCTCTTTGGGAACATACGGGTCATATGCATGTACATTCATCCCCAATGCTCTAGCAACATTCCCAACTCCCTGAGCAATTCTTCCATATCCAATTAATCCCAAAGATTTCCCAGATAATTCAGTACCGACTAATTCCTTTTTCGCCCAAACTCCGTTTCTCAATTTTCTATCTGCAGTAGCGATATTTCTGCAAGATGCCAATAAATGAGCAATCGTCATTTCAACTACACTTTTCGTTGATGCTCTTGGGGTATTACACACTACGATATTATTCTCAGTTGCGGCCTCAATATCGATATTATCAACGCCAACCCCTGCTCTTCCAATAAATCTCAAACCCCCTTGTTCATTTACTGAAGAACTAATTATATCTCTAGTTAATTTAGTTGCACTTCTAACTACAACAGCATCAAAATCGAGTAAAACTCCTGAAAGTAATTCTTCTATTGTATAGTGTTTAACTACTACTTCATGACCTTGTTCAGTAATCATTTCAATGGCTTTCTCATCCATCCCGTCTGTTACTGCTACTCTTCCCACAACACCTCTAGTATCAATTACTCAATCAATATTCCTGATGTGAGCCATCAACCTCAGCATTCATAATAAGGCACCCAATCCGCCAGTTCAGGGGTACTATTATGTTAGGAGAAGAATCTAATAATGAAGAAATTATGTTAATTGAAGGATATGCACACTGTGATGGACCATGCGGAGTATATGACCCTGCAAGTGCTCGTGTTGCAGCAGAAGCCGTTCAATCAATGACAAAGAAAATGAATGCATTAGAAGCCAATCATGGAGGGTCTGGCGGTAGTTCTGCAGCCTACATCAATACTATGTCTAGATACGCTGCAATTAAAGAGGAAGAGGCTCAAAAGTGTAAAGATGAGTTGTTAGTATTGTGGACAGACTTCTTCAAGCCTCAACATCTTGAATCCAATCCTGATCTTCACGATATTTTTTGGCAAGCAGCTAAACTATGTTCTGCTTGCAAAGTTGAAGTTTCTGAGCAACATGCTCAAGAATTAATGGATGCAGTTGAAGCTATTCATAACATGTTCTGGGCCGCTAAAGGCCGTGAAGTTCCATGGATTCGCGCTTCATAGATGTCAGAGTGAATGGCGACTCGATGTGGCCAACTCTCGAAGACGGCAATATTGCACGTTTTGAAAAGATTTTATCAGATAATTTTCAAAAAGGTCAAATCGTGCTTGTCGAACACCCATTGAGAAATGATTTTTATTTAATCAAGAGAATATCTTCTGTTCATGGAGATAAAATATTCTTAGTAGGTGACAATCCTGATCCTAATGCTTCTGAAGATAGTCATAATTTTGGGCTTGTAAAATCAAGTAAGGTTTTAGCTGTATTGATTGGGAATTCTTAGCAGCATCCTTCATCTCTCATGGGTGCTGGATTAAATGCAATTTTATTTACATGAGGAGTATTTTGTAAAAATTTAATAATTCTACGAAATTCATGTGCGGTTCCTATACCCAGTAATATATCCACACAGGTATGGCTGTGCTTCAGGCAATTGTGATTATAGGTGCTAATTTCTAGATTCTCCGAGTGTCTAATCTCCATCAATTTTGATTCAACTCCATGATTATGTTGGTAGTAAATTATTAGATGACCTTCAAGAACTTCATCATCCGCCATATCTCGCAATTCTCCTCTTTGTTTTATCTCGGAGTAATACAAGGCAGCATCTCGAAGGAATCGACTTCTATTCTGATATCCCGACTTTTTGATTATGTTTTCAAGATCGTTTGCAAATGCTTTGTCAGCACTGAATGTGATGATTTGACTCATAATTATCCGACTAGTCATCCATTATTAATAATTTCTAATTACCTATTTATTAACATTTATTATATAGTTAATAGTTTGGCGAAGAATCATGAATAACACAGTGAGAGCATTGTCTGTAAGCATAATATTGATACTTTCAAGTTTAGCAGGATGTCTTTCGGACGATAGTAAAACAGTAGAATTTGATAGTAATTTAATTGAAGATGCATTAGATATTAATTATGGCACCGTAATGGTTTCAACATACCACGTAGGTGAATTAGTGAAGGCAGTTGCAGGCGATTCAGTTACTTTAGAATACATGAGCCAAGATAATATTCCTGTTCATGATTACGAACCTTCTGCAGCGGATTTAATACGTTTACAAAATTCTGATATATTCTTTTATCATGGTTTAGGTTTAGAGCCCTGGGTAGAATCTACTCTCTCATCACTGGGTGATAATGCTCCACCTTCATACATGACTCACAGAATGCCAACTGGCGAAAGTGATTTAGCTTACGAATCAATTCTTATTTCTGATCTTTGTGAGTTGATGAGTGATGGTCCATTCGAGAGTACAACACTTGGTATGATGTCCGAGGATCATCATGATGACCATGATGACCATGACGATGACCATGATGACCATGACGATGACCATGATGATGATCATGATGGCCATAATGGAACTGATGACCACGATGAAGATGATCATGATGAAGATGACCACGGTGAAGATGATCATGATGGAGATGACCACGGTGAAGATGGCCACGATGAAGATGGCCACGATGAAGGTCACGAACGCTCTGAAGCTGAGATGATATTCGAGAATCCAGAGGCTTGCCCTGCTGATATCAATATTCAAGTATTTCACATGGAAGAGGGAGAGCACATTTTAGAGTTTGAGTCAGAGCATGACGAAGCCTTCAATATGGCAGTTCTGAAGATGCTTGGTGGCCATGCCCACCACGACCACCATGGAAATGATGACCATGGAGATAGCCATGATGAAGATGATCATGACGAAGGTAATCACGATGAGGATGGCCATGATGAAGATAACCACGATGAACATGATGACCATGATGAAGAAATGTGCCATAATGCAGAGACTCATGAGAACTACGAATCAACCGAAGAAGATTGTGAGGCAGCAGGACATGTTTGGATGGAGCACGACGATCATGATTTTCCAGAAATCCATGCGGAACTAGTTGCACACACACTTTCATTCCCTGAGGAAATGGTATGCTACGACATGAACTCACATACTGTCAACATGACTCTAACTACTGAATCGGATTGTCAAGCTGCAGGATTTATGTGGACAGCAACAGATAGTGGCCCAGGCGGGGACGATCATTCTGATGAAGATCACTATTCAGTTGGAGCTGTTGTGATTCATATTGAAGCCGAGGGTGACTATGGATTTGCATTACCAAATGATGTTGAATTCTTTATCGTAAGAGGCGAAGGTGGCCATGATGACCATGATGACCATGGTGATGACGATCGTGATGATCATGACGGCCATGATGATGGAATTACAGCTGAAGATCGTGATGACCATGATGACCATGGTGATGACGATCGTGAAGAAGCGTTCACATTCGATCCACACAGTTGGTTGAGTCCGATGGCTTTCCGAGCCCAACTCAATCTTGTTTTAGATGCAATGTCTTCAACATTCCCGGATGGGTCTTCAAGTTTCAATACTAATGCAAATAATTACAGTAATCAACTAATGGATTTGCATATTTCATATGTAGCCGCATTTGGAGATGAAGGAACTTGTGCAATGGCTGGTCAAGATAAATCAATTGTTGCTAATCATAATGCATACTCGTACATGTCTGTAGCATATGATATTGAAATCATTACTCTACATGGACTTGATCCTGAAGGAGAGCCTTCTCCAGCGGATATTGCTGAAGTAGTTGAACACATTAATGAAGAAGGAATTACAGTACTATTCGTTGAAGAATATACAGACTCAACAGCTGTTAACTCAATAGTTTCTGAAACCGGAGTTTCTGTAGAAAAACTTTACACAATGGAAATGCCTCCTAGTGATAGTAGTGATGATTATCTATCTATGATGAACAAAAATCTAGAGAATATTGTCTCTGGATGTGGGTGTTAAAACTAATTGTAGGTGATTTCATGCATTATGTTGATATATTGCCTGTGATATTTGTTGCAGGGGTTTTTGTAGTCTTGATAGGCAACTTAATCGTCGATTATCTAAATACTGCTCGTGCCAGATTTTAACAATGTAACTTGATACCCATCAATAAGGCCATCTGAGTAGGTGTTAAAATGGGAGTGTCAGAAATTGAAGAAGTTTGCTGTGATGATCCTATTTTAAATGTTGAAAACTTAACTGTACTACGATCTGGAAAACTTGTATTAAGTGATATAAATTTAACAGTGCACAAAGGAGAATTCATAGGCATAGTAGGGCCTAATGGAAGCGGTAAATCTACACTATTACTCTCTATCCTAGGTTTCCTTAAAGCACATGAAGGGAAAATAAGCATCTATGGTAATAGTCCGAATCCAAAATCATTCTACGGAAGAGTTGGTTGGGTGTCTCAGGCCGCATCTAATCTTCCTCGGCAAGTCAGATTAACAATCCGGGAACTAGTAGGTCTGGGGACAGTTAGTGGGAAAAATTTGTTATCATGGTCAAATTCAAGCTCTAATCAAAAGGTTAACGAGGCCATAAGGATGGTAGGTTTGGAAGATGTTTCAGATATTGATATATCTAAACTGTCAGGAGGTCAGAGACAGCGTGCAGTAATTGCTAGAGCATTAGCCACTGACGCGGAATTTATTTTACTCGATGAACCTCTAGTGGGAATAGACAGGGATGCAAGAAATTCCTTACTGAAATTACTTGATCGACTTTGCCATAATGAAGGAAAAACGATTCTAATGGTTTCTCACGATCTAACAGCTATTCGACAAACATCTCACAGAATGATATTTCTAGAAGAGAAAATTAGATTTGATGGACCTACTGATCTTTTCCCTGACTTGGAAACTTTAGCAGATTTACGTGGTATTACCCCTGCTCACGATGGTCCAATTCAGATTCACTCAATTTCCAAGGAGGTTGAATGATTTGTCCCTAGACTTCGGCTCCATATTGATGGCTGCAATCACGCCCATTTTAGAAGCTATTTCACCGATCATTCCTGGCGAAATATTCCCCTATTTTTTTACTATGGAATTATTTCAACGAGCATTGATTTCTGCAATCTTCGTTACAGTAGTTGCTGGATTACTAGGCACGTTCTTATTAATCCGTAATCTTGCATTGATTGGTGATGGTCTGGCTCACGTATCCTTCGGCGGTGTAGCTATTGGAGTTGTTTTGGGTGCCTCCTCTCCTCTCTGGTATGCATTAGTTTTCAGTATCGCTGCCTCGATTATAATTTACGAACTTCAGTCTAGAGAAATTCTTACTGGAGATGCTTCTATTGCAATTTTCCTTACAGGAATGCTGGCTATGGGTTTGGTTGCTCTCAGACTTGGTGGAGGAGGAATCACAACTGATATCGAAGGATACTTATTTGGAAATTTATTACTAATTGATGAAGCAGGTCTAAATATGATTTCTATTATTTGTCTTTCTTCAATCCTTATTCTATTTTCTATTAGGAACGGTTTATTGGCAACGACTGTCGATCCTTTATCTGCAGCAGTACAAGGAATTCCTGTACGAAATATTGGATTATTGTTTAGTGTTATTACAGCAGCAGTTGTTGTCAGTATGGTGCAAGTAGTTGGAGCATTATTGGTAACATCGTTACTTGTTACCCCCGCAGCAACTGCACAAATAGTCGGTAAGAGTTTCCGTTCATGTATGATTTGGACTCAGATTTTTGGAATATCGTCTGTTCTAATCGGCCTATATTTATCTTCAGAATTAGAAACAGGAAGTGGTTCAATGATTGCATTAGTTACAGCCATAGTTTTCTGTTTGGTAGCTCTGATCAAGGCTACATTTACCAATCAAATAGATTCTTTCACAAATCCTGAAATTTCTAAGGAGTGAAGTTGATGGTTAGTTTCAATGAAATTATAGAAATAATTGTAGTTAGTATGCGTGATGCATTTCTTGCAGTAACTGTTTTTGTAGCAGCTATGGTTTTGTTATTCAGTTGGTTACAGTATATTACTGCCGGAAAATTTGTCGATACAATTCGAAATAATACTGTAATGCAACCAGTAATTGGTGCATTGATGGGAATAACTCCTGGATGCGGTGGAGCCATAGTGATGATGCCAATGTATGCACGTGGTTATGTGACCTATGGTACAGTTATAGCAACTCTAATTGCGACTTTAGGAGATGCAGCATTCGTATTAATTGGTGTAGCAATCACAGATTCATCATTTATTGCTCCCGTTATTGCATTACACCTAATATCATTAATTGTTGGAATTTCATGGGGTTATCTAGTAGATGTTATGAAAATCACTCCACGCAACCCATTAGGGATACTAAGTAGGAATTTTAAGGATAATATTTCATCCAAGATTCCTATTGATAACAATCAAGGCCCTAGAGAAGTATTCGAAGATCTTGGTAGAGAAGAAGAAAATGGTTTGGGCTATTTCCTACTTCATCAGGGATATACTGTATGGTGGATTGTAACTGCTCTCGGACTTATATTTGCAATAATGTTGTTAATTTGGAGTGCCCAAGATGCGGATTTCTCTTTAGAATTGAACTATAATCCATTGACTCTACATGGATTCATTACTTGGATAGGCTTGATTGGTACTTCTTTATCTGTAATACTTTATATTTCACAGAAAAATTGGATTGGAGATGATACTGAAGCGTCTATCGGTGATAAATTGTACTCGATGCGCGAAACTCTGATTCATTCTGCAAGCGAAACCGCCTTCGTCACATTTTGGGTTATGTCCGCCTATCTTATATTTGAATTTTCAATGTTATTTTCTGGTATGAATGAGGCTGATTTGGCTATATATGGCGATGGAATTATTGCAGTGATAATAGCTTCATTAATTGGATTAATCCCTGGATGTGGGCCGCAAATAATAGCAATAACTGCATACACTAAAGATTTAATCTCGTTTCCTGCACTTGTGGCCAATGCCATTAGTCAAGATGGTGATGCACTTTTTCCTTTACTTGCGAGACATCGGGTTGCGAGTTTGTGGGCAACAGTTCATACCACCATACCTGCCTTAATTATCGGGATTGGATTGATCTTTTTTGATATTACATTCTAATATATAGTGAGATTATGGAAGTTAAAAAAATTCGTAGATATGATATCGACTGGCTCAGAGTAATTTTATTTGGGCTATTAATACCATTCCATGTAGCAATTGGTGTTTACTGGTCCACTTATGGTACAGATATCAATCCAAATATTCAAGAAATTAATGAAACAGATGAACTTATATTCATAGAAGAAAGTAATGATTATACTGCAGAATCTATATCCTTTACAAGCATGATTTTGCACTGGATGCATCAATGGAGACTTGCTGCTTTATTCATGATTTCTGGAATGGGGACTGCTTTTGCTTTCAAAAGTAGAACTTGGAAAATTTTCCTCAGAGAAAGGTGTCAACGATTACTAATTCCAATGTTTTTTGGAGCGTGGACAATGGGTTTCATCGGCAGTGTAATTTTAGGATATGAGAGTTCAGATCCAATAAGCCTTACAAAATCCTTTATTTTTGGTATTTTCTGGAGGTCTCTGATATTTTGGATACCTGTGTTTGGTAAATTAATAGCTTTAGGGCATTTATGGTTTCTCTGGAATTTATTTCAATATTCTCTTTTATTGACTCCAATTTTTCATTATGTAAGTAAGTATCCTGAAGGTGAATTGATACGTATCTTCCGTTCTTTTTTCACTATACCCTTGAACTTAGGAATATTATTTATTTTACCTTTCACACTTACTACAACTGAAATTTTGTTCAAGCCTTGGTTCCCAGGATATATCGGTGTTGGATATGAATGGTTTTGGTTTTTAGTATTCTTCGCCTTTGGTTACATCTGCATTATTGCCAAAGAACAATATTATGATTTCATTGAAACAAAGCGAGTTCTAATTACTGCAATCACTCTGCTGTTAACTATTGCATTTATTTGGATAAGAATTCAGCAGCATGAGTCTGGTATTCCTTATATTGATGGAGGATGGTTGGAAAATAAAATATTTCATAATGGAATGACTATTTTTGCATGCTTTATTCATAGTTTTCATGCATGGTTTTGGTGTTTGACAATATTTTCTTGGGGCTCAAAATTTCTCAATAAACCGAGTAAAAATTTAGCTTACTTAAATCAAGGTGTCTACCCATTCTATATTGTTCATATGCCATTAACATTTGCTGGTCTGAGGATATCTTCTGATTTGGGAATCAAAAATTATCCTGCTGTATTACTATCTACAATAATTGTAATCATCACTTGTTGGCTATTTTTCGAATTGGTCAGGAGGACTAAAGTTTCTAGATTCTTATTTGGAATTAAAGAAAGAAAATTAGAAAATTAGAAAGTCATAAAAATACTATTAGTATGAGAGTTATGTGGAAGGAAAGACACTGAAACCGGAACCATGGGCTTTACACTTGTTAGGTTTAATAAGCCCTTTTTTGGTTATTAGTGGGAATATTCTGGGAGGAGGGTATACTGCAATGGGTGTGATCTTCATTTGGGGTATAGGACCAATCCTGGATGTATTACTCGGTAAAAGTAAAATTCACCGACCAGCAAGGGACTCAGGTACTCCATTTGAGATATTATTATGGGTTCATGGAATCTTACATTTCTTTGTCATTGGTTCTTTCTTTATGTTTGCATTTCAACAAACAGAAGTCAATTTGTGGCTCGTTGCTGCTGCTATGTCGACTGGACTTTGTTCAGGCGCATCTGCAATCGTAACAGCTCATGAACTGGGTCACCATAAACCTAAGAGTCCAGGACGGATATTAGCAAGGTTTCTATTATTCTCTGTTAATTACTCACATTTCACAACTGAACATAATCATGTTCACCATAAATGGGTTGCTACAGATAGAGATTCTGCTAGCGCTAGACAAGAAGAAGGAATTTGGTATTTTTGGTTTAGAACAATTCCTGGCCAGTTTATTTCAGCATATTGGGTTCATGCTAAGAAAGGAAAGACTGGTCTGATGAACCCTACAATCAGACTCTTTTCATTACAAATTATGGTATGTGGTATATTGTTATTATTTGAAAATGGAATTATTCTTCTTTCTGGGTGGTTGATTCTTTCACTCTTGGCAATTCTAACACTGGAATATGTCAATTACATACGTCATTGGGGCCTTAGAAGAAATGTTGATCAAAGGCAAACTTCAATGCATTCATGGAATACAGAATCTCGATGGTCTCGTTGGTCATTACTAGAATTGA
>Ga0255784_10002969_pt1 | contig 13028 bp, 10 predicted proteins | sample 101ome_14_FD_179982 | JGI IMG/M metagenome (GOLD analysis project Ga0255784, IMG submission 179982) | Coastal salt marsh microbial communities from the Groves Creek Marsh, Skidaway Island, Georgia - 101403AT metaG (version 2) | ecosystem: Environmental > Aquatic > Marine > Intertidal zone >...
AGCAAACAGCACAACCTCATCGCGCGGCTTTTGGGTCACGGGCGGATTGCTGGTTGAGGCGGTCGGAGCGGCCTCCCCCCCTGCGGCGGCAATCGCGCGCGAGATATCATCGGGGCGCAAAACGGGGCTGTTATCGCGGGCAAAGGCCCCTGTGGTTGAGGGGTTCAAGGTGCTGATGGCGCGGTCACGCGGCACCAAGACCGGGGCCTCGAGCAAGGTGGGGCGATACAGGCGCTCCATCGCGGCACTGTCGCGCGTCTCTTCTTGGGCGGGCAGAGCGGGGCTTGCATCGGCCAAATCGCTGGTTGTGTTTTGCGGCAAGGGCAGCGGATCAAGCGCCGTTAATGCAACGGGCGTATCAGCGACAGGTGCGAATTGGACGCGCTGAAAATCATTGAGCAAGACCCACGCGCCATAGCCCACGCCAAGCAAAACCACCGACAAGACAAAAAGCGAGCCAAGCGCACCCGCCTCAAGTCGAGGGAAAAACCCGTCATCCGTGTCGTATAAAACATGGCGCTTTGAAAAGCGGCGGTCTTCTTGCAGGCCGCCCATCTGGCCTTTGGGCATTTCAATTTTCTGCGGTCTGCGCGCGGTGCGATCCACCTCGGGAGAGAACCCGCTGACCCCTGAAAACCCTGTTTCCTCGCAAAACCGCAAAAACACCCATTCCGGGTCAAGACCCAGATACCGCGCATAGGACCGCACATATCCCGCGATAAACCCGCGCGAGGTAAAGACCGTTAAATCTGCGTTTTCGATAGCGGCGATATATGAGGCACGGATCCGCAAATCCGCCTCAACATCCTGTAGCGATTTACCCATGGTTGCGCGTTCACCGCGCATCAGATCGCCCAAAGGCACATCCATCAGCAATTCGCTGTGCAATTCTTCTGTTGATGCCCCCATCATACCCGTCTCATCATGCCCCATTTGGCGCCCCGCTCAACCTGCCCTTGGATGCAGTTTCTGGCCAAAACTGCTTTTCCGTTGCCCATATACCACAAGGCCGATTCGTATCGGCCCCGTCATCCCCCAATGACAGAATAGCATAAGCTAGGCTAGGTGATAAACTTATTGTGTATTAACCCGCCAACTCGGCACGATTCAGCGCACAATGGCTCCAGAGGCGATCCATGGCATGCACCAAAGCATCCATCATTTCGGGGTCATGCAAAGGGCTTGGGGTAAAGCGCAACCGCTCCGTCCCGCGGGGAACAGTTGGGAAATTGATGGGCTGCACATAAATCCCGTGATCCCGCAAAAGCATATCCGAGATTTTCTTGGTATGAACAGGGTCACCTACGATCACAGGCACAATATGGCTGCCGTGATCAATGATAGGCAGGCCCATCCCCTTTAGGCGCAGTTTCAGAACTGCTGCGCGCTCTTGATGGAGATCCCGCAGGGCCTGATCCGTCTTGAGATGCGCAACCGAAGCGGCAGCGCCCGCTGCAACCACAGGTGGCAGTGATGTTGTAAAAATGAAACCCGGCGCATAGGAGCGCACAGCATCACACATTTTGGCCGATGCCGCGATATAGCCGCCCATCACACCATAGGCTTTGCCAAGCGTGCCGTTGATAATGTCAATACGATCCGACAAGCCCAGTTTTTGGGCCACCCCGCCCCCGCGTGGGCCATACATCCCCACCGCGTGAACCTCGTCCAAATAGGTAAAAGCGCCGAATTCCTCGGCCAATTCTACGATCCCCGCAATCGGGCCAAAATCGCCATCCATCGAATAGACCGATTCAAAGGCAATCAATTTTGGTGCGGCAGGATCATCTGCCGCCAATTTGGCGCGCAAATCAGCAAGATCATTGTGTTTGAACACGCGCTTTGCCCCGCCATTGCGGCGAATGCCCTCAATCATAGAGGCGTGGTTCAACTCATCTGAATAGATGATCAGACCCGGAAACAGCCGCGGCAGGGTCGAGAGGGTGGCATCATTGGCAATATAGGCAGAGGTGAATACAAGCGCCGCCTCTTTGTCGTGCAAATCGGCCAATTCCGCCTCAAGGCGTTTGTGATAGACAGTGGTGCCTGAAATGTTGCGCGTGCCGCCAGACCCTGCACCTGTGGCGTCAAGCGCCTCGTGCATAGCGTTCAAAACGACAGGGTGCTGCCCCATGCCCAAATAATCGTTGCCACACCAGACCGTGATATCCTGCTGGCTGCCATCGGGCCGCGTCCAAGTTGCGTGCGGAAATTGCCCCTTGCGGCGTTCAATATCAATGAACGTGCGATAGCGACCCTCGTTGTGAAGGCTATCCAAGGCATGATTAAGGGCGTTGTTATAATCCACACTCGTCTCCTTACATTTCCGCGCGCAGGCCGTGGTTTAAGGGATAACGGCCAGCGTTGCGTGTCAGATAGTCCCTTCGCTGTTGAAAATCCAAGTAACAAATTGACGCGCGCCTGTATTTGATCTGGCGCAAATTTAAATTTGGTTGACATGCAAACACGCGCAAGCGCCCAAGATGTAGTGGTTTGCAAGGCCGTTTTTGGCTTTTCGCCGCGAGATAAAGCTGCCAATATAGGCAAAATCGTAAAGCAAAAATGTGATTGAGCAGAGCATGACGGATGATCTTTTGGGCCAAGCGGCCTCGGAACAGGCCTATGACGCCTCGTCTATTGAGGTGTTGGAAGGGTTGGAACCCGTCCGCAAGCGCCCGGGCATGTATATTGGCGGCACCGATGAACGCGCCTTGCACCATTTGGTGGCCGAAATCCTTGACAACTCGATGGACGAGGGTGTCGCGGGTCATGCCAATCGGATTGAGATTGAACTGGCCGCAGATTACACCGTCACAATCCGCGACAATGGCCGCGGGATGCCGATTGATCCGCATCCCAAATTCCCCGACAAATCCGCGCTTGAGGTGATTTTATGCACCCTCCACGCGGGCGGTAAGTTTTCGGGCAAGGCCTATCAAACATCGGGCGGTTTGCACGGGGTTGGGGCATCGGTCGTGAATGCGCTTTCCGATCATTTGCGGGTCGAGGTGGCCCGCAATCGCACACTTTACGCGCAAGAATTCTCGCGCGGCCTGCCCCAAGGGGGATTGCAGAACCTTGGCGCGGCCCCCAATCGGCGCGGCACGCAAGTCAGCTTTCATGCCGATGAACAAATCTTTGGCAGCCATCGCTTTAAGCCTGCCCGCCTGTTCAAAATGGTGCGCTCTAAGGCCTATTTATTTTCAGGCGTGGAAATTCGTTGGAAATCCGCACTTGATGACGGCGAAACCCCGCAAGAGGCCACGTTCCATTTCCCGGGCGGCTTGGCCGATTATCTGGGCGAGGTTTTGGGAAATGCCGCGACCTATGCGCAAGCCCCATTTGCGGGCAAGGTAGAGTTTCAAGAACGCTTCGGTGCAGCGGGTTCGGTCGAATGGGCGATCAATTGGACACCTGCGCGCGATGGGTTCATCCAATCTTATTGTAATACCGTTCCCACGCCTGAGGGCGGCACCCATGAGGCTGGATTTTGGGCGGCGATCCTGAAGGGCATTCGTGCCTATGGCGAATTGGCGGGCAATCGCAAGGCCGCGAACATCACCCGCGAAGATCTGACTGCGGGCGGATGTGCGCTGGTGTCATGCTTTATCGCAGAGCCCGAATTTGTCGGGCAAACCAAAGACCGCCTCGCCACCACCGAAGCGGCGCGCATGGTCGAAGGGGCGGTGCGCGACCGCTTTGACAATTGGTTGGCCGCCGATACCAAATCGGCGGGGGCGATCCTCGATTTTCTGATCCTGCGCGCCGAAGAACGCCTGCGCCGCAGACAAGAAAAAGAAACGCAGCGCAAATCCGCCACCAAGCGCCTGCGCCTGCCGGGCAAGTTGGTGGATTGTTCGGCCACGAACCGCGAAGGCACCGAATTGTTTATCGTGGAAGGCGACAGTGCGGGCGGGTCTGCCAAAATGGCCCGCGACCGCAAGACCCAAGCCCTGCTGCCTCTGCGTGGTAAAATTTTGAACGTGCTTGGTGCGGCCTCCTCCAAAATGGGCCAAAACCAAGAGATCAACGATCTGTGTCAGGCGCTTGGCGTGTCGATGGGCACGAAATTCAATGTTGAAGATTTGCGTTATGACAAAATCATCATCATGACCGATGCCGATGTCGATGGGGCGCATATCGCCTCGCTCTTGATGACATTTTTCTTCACCCAGATGCGTCCGATGATTGATCAGGGCCATCTCTATCTCGCCTGCCCGCCCTTGTTCCGCCTGACCCAAGGCGCGCATCGGGTCTATGCCCTTGATGAGGCCGAGAAAGAGAGTTGGATGACGCGTGGCTTAGGCGGGCGCGGTAAGATTGATGTGAGCCGATTTAAGGGTCTGGGCGAGATGGATGCCAAAGACCTGAAGGAAACCACAATGGATCCCGCCTCGCGCAAGTTGATCCGTGTCACAGTGGATGAGGACACGCCCGGCGAAACCGGGGATCTGGTGGAACGTTTGATGGGCAAAAAGCCCGAATTGCGGTTCCAATATATCCAAGATAACGCGCGCTTTGTTGAGGAATTGGACGTTTAACCCTGTCGAATATTGGCACAGTTTGGGCGCTCACGCCCCTCGCGCCTTTTCCTCAAGCAGCAGCCATTCTTCTTCGGCAGCCGCAAGTTTCGCCTGACGTTCGGCCAAGGCCTCGGTCGCTTTGGCGAATTTGACAGGCTCGCGCGTGTAGAGATCAGGGTCAGACAGCAATTCAGACAGCTTGCCCATTTCCGCCTCAAGCCGCGCAATCACCGATGGCAATTCCTTGAGACGATGGGTTTCCGTGAAACTGAGACCCGCAGCGGGTTTTGCACCCGCATTTGACACCACCCGATCAGGGCCTGATTTTGCGGCAGGTGGTGCTTCGCGATCCTCCGGCGCGGCCCCGATCCGCGCGCCTTGGGCCAAGGCATCGCTCCATCCGCCCGCATAGGCCTGCGCACGGCCCTGCCCCTCAAGGACAACCGTGTTGGTGGCAACCCGATCCAGAAAATCGCGGTCATGGCTGACCAAAAGAACCGTGCCCGCATAGTCGCCAAGCAGATCTTGTAGCAAATCCAATGTCTCGACATCCAGATCATTGGTCGGTTCGTCCAAGATCAAAAGATTGCTTTCGCGCGCCATGATTTTGGCAAGCATCAACCGCGCCCGCTCGCCCCCCGAGAGGGAGCGCACAGGCGCGCGCGCTTGCGCCTCGTCAAACAGGAAATCTTTGAGATAGCCCATCACATGGCGGGGGCTGCCGCGCACCATGACCTGATCAGAGGATCCATTCACGGCAATCTCACGATCTAAGGTCAGGCTGTCCCACAGACTGGCCTCAGGGTTCAATCCTGCGCGGTTTTGGTCAAACACCGCCATCTCAAGGCCCTTGCCCAAGGTGACATGCCCCGTGTCAGAGGCAAGTTGGCCTGTCAGCATATTCAAAAGCGTGGTTTTGCCTGCGCCATTTGGGCCGACAAACCCCACCCGATCCCTGCGCAAAATGCGCAGATCAAAGGGTTTCAGAATTTGCGTTTCTCCAAAGGATTTTGAAATTCCCTTGGCCTCGATCACCTTGCGGCCAGATTGCGGCCCCTCCTCCAACACCATGGCGGCGGTGGATTGGCGGCGGATCATTGCAGCGCGTTCTGCGCGCAAATCGGCCAAAGCGCGCACACGGCCCTGATTGCGTTTGCGCCGTGCACTGATCCCTTCAACGGCCCAACGGGCCTCGGATTTGATTTTCCGATCCAATTTGTGGCGCGCTGTGTCTTCCTCGTCCCAAACCTTATCGCGCCACGCCTCGAAGCTGGCAAAGCCTTGCTCATTGCGGCGCACCTGCCCGCGATCCACCCATAAGGTGGCGCGGGTCAAGGCGTTCAAAAACGCTCGGTCATGCGAGATCACGACAAAGGCTGTGCGGGTTTCTGCAAGCCGCGCCTCGAGCCATCCGATGGCCTCGATATCAAGATGGTTGGTGGGTTCGTCCAAGAGCATAATATCAGGCTCTTCGGCCAAAAGCCGTGCAAGGGCTGCGCGGCGGCGCTCCCCGCCAGAGGCCTTGGCAGGATCAGCGTCAAGGCGCAGCTTAAGACCATCGGCCAAAGCCTCGACCCGCCACGCTTCGCTTGGGCCAAGCGTGGCCGTGGCAAAATCACCCAATGTGGCAAAGCCCGTAAAATCAGGCTCTTGTTCCATATAGCCGACAGAGGTGCCTTGCGGGCTTGTGATGCTGCCTGTGTCAGGTTCGGTCAACCCTGCCATGACCTTCATCAAGGTCGATTTGCCCGACCCGTTGCGCCCAACGAGCGCCACGCGATCCCCCTGATGCACAACCAAATCCAACCCATCAAAAATGGGATCACCGCCAAAAGTCAGTGAAATATCCGAAAGCTGCAAAAGCGAGGGGCGGGCCATGGGGGCTATCTTTCACGCAAGCCCGCCTGAACACGGCGGGCTTGTCCTTGGTCAATCACGAATGGCCCGAACAGCCGCCATCTGATCAGGTTCGCCAATCACAGCGCCATTTGGCCCAAGCCCACGCTTGATCTGATCGACAATCTCCATCCCAGATGTGACCTCGCCCACAACGGTGTAATCCCCATTCAATTGGGGCACGGGGGCAAACATGATGAAGAATTGCGAATTGGCGCTGTCTGGGTTCGCGGCGCGGGCCATGCCGACCACGCCCCGCTCGAAGCTGAGATCAGAAAACTCGGCAGGCAGGTCTGGATATTGGGATCCGCCCCGCCCTGCAAAGCGCATATCTTGCCCGATGCGGCCATATTCCACATCGCCCGTTTGTGCCATGAACCCATCAATCACGCGGTGAAACACCACGCCATCATAAGCGCCATCTTCGGCCAGTTGCAGCATCCGCGCCGTATGTTCTGGCGCGACATCCTCGAACAAGTCGATGACGATAGTGCCATTCGCCTCGCCCGAGATATCAATCTCTAGTCCCGCCCCAAAGGCAGGGCTTGCCAGAAGCAAGGCCATCGCTGCGCCAAGCTTACGCATCTGCGGCCACCTTCACGCTGATCATTTTATCAGGGTTTGCAGGCGGCTCGCCACGGGTGATCGCGTCAATATGCTCCATCCCTGCAATCACGCGGCCATAAACGGTGTATTGGCGATTGAGGAAATGGTTGTCGTTGAAATTGATAAAGAACTGGCTGTTTGCCGAATTGGGGTTGGAAGAGCGCGCTGCCCCCAATGTGCCGCGATCATGCGGAATGCCAGAGAATTCAGCAGGCAAATCAGGCTTGTCCGAACCGCCCGTGCCCGCCATGCGGATATTCGCGCCCTTGTCGGCATTGCCATGTTCAACATCGCCCGTTTGCGCCATGAACCCGTCAATCACGCGGTGAAAGATCACACCATCATAGGCGCCTTCACGCGCCAATTCCTTCATGCGCGCGCAATGCGCAGGCGCAATTTCAGGCAGCAATTCGATGGTGACAGTGCCGTCTTTCAGCTCCATCAGGATGGTGTTTTCGGGGTCTTTGATCTCGGCCATGCCTTTATTCCTTTTGCGGATATCTGACTTTGGCCCTGACCTATCAGGATGAGAATTTCGCGTCTAGCGCTTGATGCACAGCGGGGGGCACGAAATGGCTGACATCGCCCCCAAGCCGCGCGATTTCTTTGACCAGTTTTGAGGCAATCGCCTGATGCTCGGCCTCGGCCATCAAAAAGACAGTGTTGATCTCATCATCCAGTTTGCGGTTCATGCCGACCATCTGGAATTCATATTCGAAATCGGCGACCGCACGCAGGCCACGGATGATAAGCCCCGCCCCAACCTCGCGCGCGCAATCAATCAAAAGATTGTCGAAGGGATGCGCGACAATCTCAATGCCCGTGGCGCGTGACAGTTTCGCGCTTTCAGCCTCGACCATAGCCACCCGTTCCTCAAGGGTGAACAGCGGGCCTTTATCGCGGTTGATCGCAACACCAATCACCAATCGATCAACCAATGTGGCCGCACGGCGGATAATATCGACATGGCCCAATGTGATTGGATCGAATGTGCCCGGATATAGGCCAGTGCGCATCTGCAAATCTCCCAAACTTGGCATATGCTGCCGCAATTACGGGGTCACGCAACATTATTGCGCCGCGAAACGCAAGCTAAAAGCAGCGCGCGGCCGCCTCCGCTTCAAGCCGCGCCACCTCGGCGCGCAGCCCCGCTGACAAAGCCTCAACCAAACGGCCCAACCTGTCAGAGCGCCGATCTTGCTCGTGGCGCACAAGATAAAAGGCCCGTTTCAGGCTGATGTCATTCTTCAGCACAATCCGCAATTCGGGTGCGAATGGCAGCGCGAAATCATGCACAAATCCAATCCCGCCTTGCCGCAGCATTTGCAACTGCACCGCGACAGAATTTGACGCCATCTGCACCCGTCCGCGCCCCAACAACCCAAGATAGTCCAATTCTTTGTCGAAAATCATATCGGGAATATAGCCCACCACCGCATGATCGCGCGCCTTGGCCAGATCATCGGGCGGCGTCAGATCGGCGCGCATTGCCAAATGCAAATGGTAATCGGTGATCTTTTGCACCAAAAGCCGCCCCGCATCGGGTGGGCTGACAGTAATCGCCAAATCCGCTTCGCGCTTGGACAGGTTCACAACCCGCGGCAGGGCCAGAATTTGGATGTCGAGATCAGGGTTATCGGCGCGAATGGCCGCGCAGACCTGTGGCAGCAAATAATTGGCGCAGCCATCAGGTGCGCCGATCCGCACCGTGCCAGACAACCCCGCCTGCCCCTGCCCGCCTGCAAGCGGAACGGCAAGGGCCGCCTCGGCAGCCTCGGCTGCGGGCAAAAGCTCCTCCCCTACACTGCTTAGGACATAACCTTGCGGGGATTTCACAAACAGCTCGGCCCCCAGCCGCGCCTCAAGCCGTGCAATACGCCGCCCGATTGTGGCCGCATCAAGCCGCAGGGTTTTCCCTGCCCCTGTCAGGCTTTCGGCCCGCGCAACGGCCAGAAAGACACGGATATCATCCCAATTCATCGCCCCATCCATTTTGCAAAAATGCAAGACTAATTTGGATTTCTGCCTCTTTTCCCGACAGGATTGCAAGTATAGAACAGCCACCAAGTGTAGATTTTCAACAAAAGGGTGGGATCATGGAACAGATCGGTCACTGGATTAACGGCGCGCATGTCGCGGGCACATCAGGCCGCACAGCGGATGTCTTTAACCCCGCAACAGGGGAAGTGCAGGCGCAGGTAGCATTGGCCTCGCAGGAAGAAATGGATCGCGCGATCGCCTCAGCTGCAGAGGCGCAAATTGCATGGGGCGCCACAAACCCCCAACGCCGCGCGCGCGTGATGATGGAATTGGTGCGCCTTCTTAACCGCGATATGGACAAACTGGCCGAGGCCATCAGCCGCGAACATGGCAAGACCTTCCCAGATGCGAAAGGCGATGTTCAGCGCGGGCTGGAGGTGATCGAATTTTGCATCGGCGCACCGCATCTGCTGAAGGGCGAATTCACAGATGCCGCAGGCCCTGGCATTGACATGTATTCCATGCGCCAACCTTTGGGTGTTGTTGCAGGGATCACGCCGTTTAACTTTCCCGCCATGATCCCTTTGTGGAAATTGGGCCCTGCCTTGGCATCGGGCAACGCGATGATCCTCAAACCTTCGGAACGCGATCCGTCCTGCCCGATGATGCTGGGTGCGCTTTTGAAAGAGGCGGGTTTGCCTGATGGCGTGTTCCAAGTGATCAATGGCGATAAGGGTGCTGTGGATGCCATCTTGGACAGCGAGATCATTCAGGCCGTTGGCTTTGTTGGGTCGACCCCGATTGCGCAATATATCTATAGCCGCGCGGCCGAAACAGGCAAACGCTGCCAGTGCTTTGGCGGGGCGAAAAACCATATGATCATCATGCCCGATGCCGATATGGATCAGGCCGCTGACGCCTTGGTCGGCGCGGGGTATGGGGCGGCAGGCGAACGCTGCATGGCGATTTCCGTGGCCGTGCCAGTGGGTGACGAAACCGCAGATCGGTTGATCGAAAAACTTGTCCCTCGGATCGAGGCCTTGAAGGTTGGCCCTTATACCGCAGGCAATGATGTCGATTTCGGGCCAGTTGTGACCAAAGCCGCGAAGGAAAACATCCTGCGCCTTGTGCAAACAGGCGTGGATCAGGGCGCGGAATTGGTTGTCGATGGCCGCGATTTCAATCTGCAAGGCTATGAAAACGGGTTCTTTGTGGGCGCGCATCTGTTTGACCGCGTCACCCCCGACATGGATATCTATAAGACCGAGATTTTCGGCCCCGTTCTGTCGACCGTGCGCGCTGCTTCCTACGAAGAGGCTTTGGGTCTTGCGATGGATCACGAATATGGCAATGGCACCGCGATCTTTACCCGTGACGGCGATGCTGCGCGTGATTTTGCGTCCCGCGTGAATATCGGGATGGTTGGCATCAACGTGCCAATCCCCGTTCCCTTGGCCTATCACACCTTTGGCGGTTGGAAGCGGTCAGGCTTTGGCGATTTGAACCAGCACGGGCCAGATTCCTTCCGTTTCTACACCCGCACCAAAACCGTGACCTCGCGTTGGCCAAGCGGGATCAAGGAAGGGGCTGCGTTTAACTTCAAGGCAATGGATTGATCCTGCCGCGAAAATCACCAAACTCAGCACAAGCCCCCGCGCAGACCTTGCGCGGGGGTTCGCTGTGACACTAGGGAGGGGGCCATGAGCGAGACAGAGTTTCTCAATATCCGCAAAGACGGGCGCGCAGGCCGCATCACGCTGACGCGGCCACAGGCCCTGAATGCGCTATCGCAATCCATGTGCGCGGAAATTGCCGCAACGATTGACGCATGGGCCGTGGATGAGACAGTCGAGATTGTGATCCTAGATGCAACGGGCGAGCGGGCCTTTTGTGCAGGCGGGGATATTGCCGAAATTTACGAGGCGGGTCGCGCGGGCGATATGGAAATTGGCGCGCGCTACTGGGCCGATGAATATCGCATGAACGCCAAGTTGTTCCATTTCCCCCGCCCTGTGATCAGCTTCATGCAAGGCTATACGATGGGCGGCGGTGTGGGGTTGGGCTGCCACGCCTCGCATCGCATGGTGGGCGACAGCAGCATTCTTGCCATGCCCGAGGTCGGAATCGGCCTTGTGCCAGATGTCGGCGGCACCTTGATCCTGAGCCGCGCCCAAGGTCGCTTGGGCGAATATCTGGGCGTCACGGGCGCGCGGATGACAGGGGCCGATGCAATTTACGCAGGCTTTGCAGATTATTATATTCCTGAGGCGGATTGGCCTGCATTGATTTCAGAGCTTTGCGAAAGCGCGGATTATGGTTTGGTGGATCAGGCCGCTGCAGGCCATTCTGCCCCTGCCGCGCCGCTTGCCGCGCTGCAAGCTGAGATTGACCACCATTTTGGTGGCGAAACCCTGCGCGATATTCTTAACGCGTTGGAATTCTCCGACAGCGATTTTGCAAAATCCACCTTAGCCGAGATGGGCAAGAAATCACCCCTGTCGATGGCCTGCACGGTGGAACTGGTGCATCGTGCGCGCCTGCGCGACACAATCGAAAATGCGCTAGAGCAGGAATACCGCTTTACCTCGCGCGCGGTGGAAAAGGCCGATTTCCTCGAGGGCGTGCGCGCGCAGATCATCGACAAAGACCGCAACCCGAACTGGATGCATAGCAGCCCGCGCGATGTTCCGCCCGCGATGGTGGCATCGCTGCTCTTGCCATTGGGGCCAAGGGCGCTGAAACTGGATTAAGCAAGAATAAGGGGCCAAACCATGCAGATCGCATTCATCGGATTGGGCAATATGGGCGCACCCATGGCGCTTAATTTGCAAAACGCAGGTCACACGGTCACGGGGTTCGACACGGTTGCCGCACCTGACGGGATCTCCTGCGCCACATCGGCGGCGGAGGCCGCCCATGGGGCAGAAGTGGTGATCACCATGCTGCCCAATGGCATGATTGCGCGCGCCGTGGCGGATGATGTTTTGGCCGTTCTGCCACAGGACGCGCTGATGATTGATTGCTCAACCATTGAGGTTGACGCGGCCCGCGCAATCGCCGAGGCCGCCGCCGCGAAAGGGATCGGGTTCCTCGATGCGCCCGTCTCAGGGGGCGTTGGTGGGGCGGCAGCAGGCACCCTGACCTTTATGGTCGGGGGGGATGGGGCGGACTTCACCCGCGCCGCGCCCCTGTTCGAGATCATGGGGCAAAAGGCCGTGCATTGCGGTGCAGCGGGAAATGGTCAGGCGGCAAAGATCTGCAACAATATGATCCTAGGGATCACTATGATTGGGACGTGCGAGGCTTTTGCGCTGGCCGATAAGCTGGGCCTTGAGCAGCAGGCGATGTTTGATGTTGTCTCGATCTCATCGGGTGCCAGTTGGTCGATCAATGCCTATTGCCCTGCCCCCGGTGTTGGGCCGCAAAGCCCCGCTGATAACGGCTACAAGCCTGGATTTGCGGCGGAATTGATGCTGAAAGATCTGCGCCTGTCGCAGGATGCCGCAACGGCCGCGGATGCCGCCACCCCGCTTGGCGCATTGGCCGAGGCGATCTATGCGCAATTTGTCGAAAACGAAGATGGGCGCGGCAAAGATTTCTCTGCCATGCTGCCACGTTTGGCCGCAATGGGCAGAAAAAGCACCTAATTTACAAAAATATTTCCCCGCCCTCTTGTGGCGGGGCTTTTTGTGCCCATATGTGTTAATGTAATTAACATTAACATCATGGTGCGGCTGCGCAGTAAAAGAGAAACGCATATGCAAAGCCAAACACTTATGCCCCCTGCCCCTGTTCAAGGTTGGTTCTCGCGGGCTGAGGCGTTTTTGGATCAACGTGGCAAACCTGCATGGATTGGCGCGATGGTTTTAGGATTCATCCTATTTTGGCCCTTAGGTCTGGCCCTTCTGTTTTATATGATCTGGAGAAAAGACATGTTCAAAACCTGCAAAAAATCGCGCCATGTTCACATGGGTGGCAGCACAGGCAACAGCGCCTTTGACGCCTATAAGGCCTATACGCTTA
>Ga0255784_10003011_pt1 | contig 12927 bp, 12 predicted proteins | sample 101ome_14_FD_179982 | JGI IMG/M metagenome (GOLD analysis project Ga0255784, IMG submission 179982) | Coastal salt marsh microbial communities from the Groves Creek Marsh, Skidaway Island, Georgia - 101403AT metaG (version 2) | ecosystem: Environmental > Aquatic > Marine > Intertidal zone >...
GACAACGACGAGCGCGTCGGCTTAGGATCTTGATAAGGGTTTTAGGGCTTATGGAAGCGGCGACTACGCAACTGCGTTGAAGGAATGGCACCCATTGGCAGAACGAGGGCATGCGAATGCTCAATGGCTTCGCCGATTTTATTCTGATAACAATGCGTGCTAACTCTCAACCCCATTTTTATGAATTTTATCGACCACCATTAATGAGAAGGGAGCTCGGTTTGTTAAAATCGCTTACTCGTTCCGAGATGGAGACTTTTTCGGAGGAGGGAATGCTGTACCCAAAGAGAATAATCTCGGAAACTGATGCAGAGAAGTATTTAGCAGAACTTGAAGATTACGAAAATGAAACTGGAGCCGTCGTCAACGGTAAGTTCCGTTATAAATGTCACCTTTTATTTCCCTGGATAAACGAACTAATGCGTAACAAATCTATCCTCGACATTGTGGAGGATATACTAGGTCCTAATCTGATGGTTTGGACAACGCATCTTTACCCTAAAGAACCAAATGATGGCCGTTTCATTAGTTGGCACCAAGATAGTGCGCATTGGGGCCTTGACTCGGACAAAATACTGACCGTATGGCTCGCATTGACACCCTCTACACGCTCCAATGGATGCATGAGGATGCTACCGGGCAGTCAAAAGACGCGTTTTGTTAAACATCATGACACATGGGACGATAACAACATCTTAACGCGAGGCCAAACTATCTCATCGGAGGTAGATGAGAATGAAGCCCATTACGTTGAGCTTCAGCCGGGAGAAGTGTCTTTGCACCATTTATTCATGTGGCATGCCTCATATGCGAATAAAACAAAAAGCAGGAGAGTGGGTGTTGCTTTTCGGTATATTACTCCAGATGCACGCCAAACACGTGTAGATACTGACTTTGCTACCCTCGTTAGGGGCGTTGATACACACCAAAATTTTGTTGCCGAACCTACACCCATAAAACAGATGGATCCAAAATTTATAAAGCTGCATGAGGAAATTGCTGAAATACAAGGAAGAATTTACATGTCTGGGACTGAAAAAGCGGGCCTGAAAGGCTTAGCAGACCCATGAATGTCCCGGCAATCAAATAAACAACCCCCTACCCAAAAGGTCAGGGGGTTTTTTATGGCCGTTCGCAAAAAATAATCTGGCAGGCGTTTGCCGGGTTAACTTTGTCGATAATTAATAAGTTTGTAGTTGAAGTCTGCAATTGTTTGGCTGAAGCCATCTCTCAAGATCGGTGCTATGAGAGATTGCTCGCGGCTACTCGGCTCAATCGCAATAAGCTCCAAATCTAAATTTGATCTGTAAATTGGACGAACGCACAGTTCTGCATTTTCAATTTCAGAGTTCATCATAATTGAGGGAAGAATTGTGACATAATTACTGTTCTTCACAAACTCTAATGTGCCAAACATCGAGTCGAGATCGAGGATTTCAACTATCTCAACTCCTGCTGATTTAAGATGCGCGAGGATCGTCTCTCTTCGAATATTTCCTGATGATTGAAGAATTATGCGCAGAGGCGGCAGCTCCGCAAGGTTAACAGCTTTCATATGGTCTTTGTGCCTTCGTCCACTATGCACAAGCACCTCCGGGGTGTTGCCTACAGGGTAAACACGAATTGCATCAGGTGCGTTGAATGTTGGGACAATCCCGAGATCTATTCGCCCAGCTGCAACTTCTTTGATTAGGTCAGAGCTTACCAGTTCTTTGACTATCACATTGACATTTGGATGGTCCGTCATGAAGCGGCGTTGTACAGGCCCTGAAAGGCTACGCGTCATGGCCGGCATGAGCCCAAGTCGGATCGATCCAGAAATGCCTTGGTCGAAGTTCCTGATGGCTGTTTCTGTCTCAGCGAGATCGCGAATAATCCGAACAGAGAGCTGATATAATTTCTTTCCTGCTGGAGTTGTCACTGCTCCTTTTGTGTCGCGCAATATCAAAGGAACACCCAGGTTCCTTTCTAGACGCGCTATCTGCTGAGAAATACCTGACTGTGTCGCGTTTAGTTGGGTGGCTGCCCTAGTGAAACTTTGTGTTTCAATGACCGCTACAAAAGCCCGTAAGCCTGACAAGGTAAGCAAAAGAATATCACCTTTTATAATGCATATAATAATAAAGAATAATTATAAATTCTTATAATGATCTGTTTACAGTGTCGACTCATTGGCATTCTTGAAATGCACTTTTGATCACTGATGCCAAGCGGGAAAATGGAGGATTGCGTTCATGGTACAGACCCTGAAACTGCAAATAATGGAACGTCATCCGCTTATTGGGATAGAAGTCCGTGGCGTTGATCTGACAAAGCCCTTGGATGATGAGACTTTCAATGAGATCAATGCGCTGTGGATGAAGAATCCACTCCTAATCTTTCCAGATCAAGCAATCAGTGATGAGCAGCATATTGCATTTGGCCGTCGATTTGGTGAACTTGAGATTCATCCATCGTTGGCACATCGCTCGTCTCAAAATAAGGAGATATATCGAGTATCTAATGTGGATGAGACGGGTAATATCATACCGCCGTCAGTATCGAAGTGGCAGTACATAAACCTCTCTTGGCTCTGGCACACTGACAGCTCATTTCGAGAAATTCCGAGCAAAGGATCAATTCTTCACGGCATTGAAACAACGAAAGCTGGCGGAAATACATTATTCGCCAACATGTACGCAGCATACAACGAACTTTCAGATTGCATGAAGCAAAGAATTGATGGTCTGCACGTGATCCATGATCATGATTTTATCATCAAGCAATCGAAGGAACTTTCAGCAAAACGGAATAAGGGTAGCTATGATGAGATGCCGCCCGTACGTCATCCACTGGTTCAATTGCATCCCGTGACCCATAGACGGAGCCTATTCTTATCTCCACACACTATGGATCATATTGAAGGTATGAGCAGGTCGAGCAGTCGAGTCCTCCTTGATGAGCTTATCGCGCACGCCACTCAGCCCGAATTTGTTTACCATCACGTCTGGGAAAATCATGACGTAATTATGTGGGATAATCGCTGCACGATGCATTCGGTAGAGCCGTTCAATAACGTTACTATCCGACGCATTATGCATCGCGTGACGTTGGTCGGTGAGAACGCGCCTATAGCTGCCTGAGGAATTATTTTTGTATTTTTGACCAAGGGACGGTGGATGTGATCAAAAAAGACGAGTCAACAGTCGAATCACGTATGGCTACGCTTGATGAAGTGAGGCTTCAAGAATCAATCGAGGTCGCCTTAGAGCCTGACTTACCCATAATTGACCCACACCATCATCTTTGGGATTTCCCGAAGCATCGATACTTGCTCGATGACCTACTTAGGGACACCGGCAGTGGCCACCGGATTGAGCAAACTGTTTTTATCGAGTGTGCAGTTTTTTATCGGCCAGACACCTCGAGCGCGATGCGTGTAGTCGGGGAAGTAGAATTTGTGAATGGTATCGCTGCTATGGCAGCCAGTGGACGTTACGGGCCTACCAAGGTGTGTGCGGGAATTGTAGGTATGGCAGATCTCACACTCGGTGCTCGCGTCATTGATGTACTTGAAGCACAAATCAATACGTGCGGCGGGCGTTTCAAGGGAATCCGCCATTGTGCTGGCTGGGAGGACAAAACCAAAGAAATTCATGTTAGCCATAATAATCCACCTCCGGGTCTCTATCGCGACCACATAAAATTTCGAGAAGGCTTCGCTAAGCTTGGTGAATTAGGCCTGACATTCGATGCATGGCTCTATCATACCCAATTAGAGGATTTGATTCATCTTGCCCAAACCTTCCCCGCACAACCGATCGTTTTGGATCACGTCGGGGGTCCGATGCGGCTGGGCTACTATGCCCAAAATGCGGATGAAGAATTTCAGGCATGGCGAACAAAAATTATTGAACTGTCGCACTGTGAAAACGTAAGTATCAAACTGGGGGGGCTTGGAATGAGGCTTAATGGCTTTGGATTTGACACACGCGCCAGAGCCCCATCTTCTGATGAATTAGCAGATGCTTGGAAACCTTATATTGATACATGCATTGCAGCGTTCGGGCCGCAGCGGTGTATGTTCGAGAGCAATTTCCCAGTGGATAAAATTAGTGGAAGTTACGTCAATTACTGGAATGCCTTCAAGAAACTCGCGGCTGGTGCCTCAGATGAGGAGAAAGGAAATTTGTTCAAAGGCACGGCCAAACGCTTTTACGGGCTTTAAGAGAAACTGTTTGCGCACACTTGGGCGCAAAATTCAGCGAGGTTGATAAGATGCTAACTACGATGTTGCCAGATACGATTTTCTTACCAGACCGAGTGAAACTTGCGATCAATGGCCTTCTTGGATGCCTTAACCCTGACAAAGATCAGCTCCCGTTCTGCCTCACTGATTTAACAGGGTCTCCGCCACGAATGGCGCATACGCAGTTCGATTACTCCGATCACACTGCGCGAGTTATCGACGGTCTTTTATTGGCCCGGGCAATGACTGGGAGCAATGAAGGTACAAGTCAGTTGTCCAAACTTGAAGCACAGTTCTTCGCAGGATTTGGCGATGATGGTTTGCATTATACGCCCGAAAATCATTGGAGTTTCCACCACGCGAATATGCATTATCAGCGTTCCGTGATTAATGGCCTTCTATCTCTTGTTCTCATCCACAATTCGGATAGAGCGCGCCAGCACCTACTTAAGCTAACCAAAGCCTTGAAAGACATTTCAATCAAACGCGAGGGATACGCTTATTTCCCAACCGTAGAGTACATGCCTGGTGAGTGGCCCCGCGGGGACTGGGGAATTTTAGGTTTTGGCACTGATCCAGCTAATACCAACGGCCGCTTGTTGTTTGGCTTGACCAAGACCTGGGAACTTCTAGGAGACTACAATGCCCGTGATATCGCCGGTGCTTTTGCACGCCATGTCATGCACCATTCTAGCGCTTACTTACCCGATGGTGGATTTGCGACTGGCATGGAGTTTCGCGAAGGACATTTTCACAGCCGCGCCGTGACAATGCTGGGTATCATTCGTTATGGCTACAGTCTTGGCGATGCAAATGCTTTGTCTTGGGGGAAGAAGGTTTTTGATAAGGCTTGCACTTATGGTACGAGTTTTGGCTGGTTTCCTGAGCGTCTCGTGGAAAAACGCGCACATGGCTGCGAAACGTGTGCAATCGTCGACATGATGGAGGGGGCAATTTGGCTCGCAAAAAGTGGTTGGCCGGAATACTGGGAAATTGCCGAACGATTTTTGCGCAACCATCTTTTAGAATCTCAGTTCGTTAGCCTAGAAGGATTGGAAGTAAGCGATGGCAATATGAATGACTCAGAGTGGGAGACAACAAGGGATGTAGCGCGACGTTCGGTTGGAGGATTTGCCGGGTGGTCTCAACCGAATGATCTCTTCTCAAAGGTCATGCATGATTGGGATCTCTACACATGCTGCTCTGCTCAAGGCGTTCGTGGACTATTCAATGCTTGGACAAATGCAGTGACGAGTGATGATGACAGCATCAGTGTCAATCTACTGATTAATCACATATCATCGGATGCATTGATCAAGAGTTGGCTGCCGTACGAGGGCAAGGTTGAGGTAACCCCAAACCGATCAAGCAATATTCGGATCCGAGTGCCAAGTTGGGTTGACGAGCAATCATTAAGAGTTTCGGTTAATAGCAAACCAGCCGAGATATCATTTCTTAGTCCTGCGTTTTTACAATTGACAGATATCTCAGCCGGCGACTGCATTACTTTCGAGTTCCCACTTAGAGAAACTACAACCAGAGAAAACGTTCTAGGGATCACGTATGAGGCAGAATGGAGCGGAGATACGGTCATGCGGATGTCTCCTTCTGGTGCGCGGGTTCCCCTCTATCGCCGCCAAAAGTTAAGCGACAAAACTGTGCCTATGTTGAAGCGCTCAATGGAGCCAATTGGGTTTACTCTTTAAAAAAGGACAGTTGGGCTGTGAGAGATAAATCATGCAAACAAGTTATCGGCGCCGTTTCCTTGCACCATCAATTCTAAGTAAACACACGGCTGTTCTTTAACGACAGCCTATAAGGCACCCTCTACCTTTTTTGGATTATCTTCGACTTTTGAAAACTAGTTTTATACTCGCTTGAAGGAAGGGATAAATAAAGAATGGTTCGACGCTCCCCGTCTAGCCCAGCATGTGCAAAATGCCTTATCGCTGAAGAAAGCGGATCCGAGAGTGTTAGGCTTAAATGATAGGCGCCGCGTTGCGGCCTCTCAGCTTATTCTGCCCGCAATTGGGCAGGGCTGCGGTACTCTCGGTGATCCAGATGTAGTGATAAGTGAGCATCAGGCTCAGCAAACTCTCGAAACCGCCTGGGAAGGTGGAATAAGGTATTTTGACACTGCACCTTGGTATGGGAATACCAAGAGTGAGCATCGGGTTGGTTATTTTTTACGCCAAAAGAAGCGCGAAGACTTCCTTGTAACGACAAAGGTGGGTCGTGTGTATCGCCGGCCTGAAAAACCTGAAACTTTTGGAAGTTCCCCATGGATGGCCAGGTGGTGTGGTGGACTGCCATTCGACCTCAGATTTGATTACACGCGAGATGGAATTTTACGGTCTTATGAAGATAGTCTAATGCGTCTTGGCCTCAACAGTATCGATGCACTTGTAATCCATGATCTCGACTTCAAGCATCAAAAAACCGAAGAAAACGTGCTAGCTGCATTGGATGACCTGTCCAGGCGTGGAGGCTATCAAGTATTACGGGATCTTAAAGACCGGGGAGAAATCAAGGCTATTGGTGTGGGGATCAATCACACTGGCATGATCAAGTTGTTCTTGGAGCGTTTTGACATCGACTATTTTCTCGTGGCAATGCCCTACACGCTGCTCGACCAGCCTGCACTTGATGAGGACTTTTTATTATGCGCGGAGCGTGGCTCCCACGTTGTCATTGGAGCGGTTTATTCGTCCGGCATCCTTGCTACGGGTGCCCGTGGCGATGGATCGTATGCATATCAGCGAGTACCCCAGGATGTCCTGGAAAGAGTTCAGCGTATTGAGGCAGTTTGTGGGCGCCATAATGTTTTGTTGCGCTCAGCTGCCATACAGTTCCCGCTAGCACATCCTATTGTTGCATCTGTCATTCCTGGTGCCAATTCCAACAAGCAGGTGCTTCAAAATATAGCTGCATTTTTGCAGCCAATCCCTCGAGAGTTCTGGTCTGAGCTTCGAGAATGCAAATTAATCCGGTCAGATGCGCCAATTCCATAGATCGGTGTGACCCAATACACCCCTTACCTCTAAGGTCAGGGGTTTTTTTGTTGTGAGCGGCGGACTGAGTTCGTTGGCATTACTTCTGCAAATCCTGCAGGGCTAGGCGTGCTTTCCACATTTTAACGCAAGGCTCGCAACGACCTGTTGCAGGACGAATGGCCCTATAAGCTGGATGTTCTTTGCACCCCTCCGCGAGGGTGGTAAGCAACTCAACCTGCTTTTTTAAGGTTTCATTTTTCATGATTAGAACTTGCCATGAAAAATTCAGCAGTTCAAAGGTTGAAAGAGTTATTGCTGGAATAAAATTGGGATCGGATTTTTGCCACACAATATTAGGCTTGGAAAATTGACAGTCTTGAAGTGCGAGAATTAGGGTTAGCAGATTATTCCGACTTTACAGGATAGTAAGTCATGGCATTTCTGGAACTCGGTCCTGAGGACGCCTTATACTACGAGTGGACACCACCTTCGCGTGACGGTGCAGCTAGTTTTGTCTTCGTCAATCCAATCACTGGTGACGTTTCGTTATGGAATGACTCTGTCGTACCAGCTTTGATTGAAAAAGGGTTCGGAGTACTCACTTACAATTTTAGGGGGCAGGCCCAAAGCCGGTACTCTTCTGATACCGCGCTAAACGACTCATTGATTACGAGTGACCTAATAGCTCTGCTCAAACATATTGAGCCGCCGCGTGCTATCCTTACCGGATTATCTATTGGCGGACTCTATGCGGCGCGCGCTTACCTCACGGGTTTGCCGATTAGTGGCATGGTGCTGTTGAATACGTTGCGCCGTATAACGCCGCGTATCGCATGGATGAACGACGCGACCCTTCGGGTGATGCAGGTTGGTGGGCCTAATCTCATGAAGGATCTTTATTTCCATCTGCTGCTGGGCGAGCGCTTCACAGGAGCTGAGCGCGAAAAATTCCTTGTGGATGCTCCAGAGTATCAGCCATTGCCCTCAGATAGCGGTGCGTACAATTTGCTCACTTGGATGGGAGAGTCTGATTGGGAAGTGGATTGGTCGAAGCTCGCACTTCCAGTGTTGGTGGTAACAGGACTTCAGGATCGAGTATTTTATGATGCAGCGATCGTCGATGAATTATACGCGCAGCTTCCAGATGCGCGTCGGATAGACATCCCCAGTGCTGGGCACATGCTGCCTCAAGAGGCTCCAAGCGAACTAAGTGCGGCTCTCCTGGAATTCGGGCATTCAATTAAAGCCTAGTATCTCGGTGACTGTCTAAGCATGCTTCATTGGCATCAGTGGAAATCATGCACCACTTTGATCGTGCGCGTTAGGATGGAACCCAATCTAAAGTGGGGGGTGCGAACAACTCCTCTACTTTCACCAACCTATTACTAATACCCTGTGCATAGGAGTATCGGCAAAGCGCTTCAAGAGCAGGTTGATTTGCCTTTACGCTGTATGACCAGAAACTTTGCCCCAAAATGCGTCTCGATCGAGCAGCTTCAGTGGGACCCCAGGGAAGGCTAGTGAAAGGAGCCTGTGTCTCATTAGTACGCTCGACAGCGAAGCGTCGCGATGCCTCAAATGCGTCACACAAGCGAATACAAAGATCCGGGGTGCGTTCTGCTATCTCCCTTCGGATGCCAAGAAGATGCATGATTGGGAATATACCTGTGCGTTGTGCGTAGTCTGCTTCTATTGCATCACAGTCAATAAATAATCGTCCTATGTTCGGAGCGCCATCTAGGAATGCTGGTGGCGGTTTATACGCCACCATTGCATCTATCTCTCCGTCACGTAATGCATCTGATAAATTTGCACTGTCGCCAAGGGGTTCTAGTTCAACACCTGCTGGTTTAATCCGCACAATCGGATCACTGTCTTTTGCATCAGCAGGACCGTATCGCCAACGTACATCTTTGGAACGAAGACCAAAATCATCTTCAAGTATGCCACGTGCTACCAACGCAGCGGTCATTGAAAATTCACGCACTCCAACCAATCGTCCAGCAAGATCGCGAGGTCCTCTAATGCCGCGATCGGTTCTGATGTAAAATGCCGAATGGCGAAATGCGCGGGAAGGAAATATGGGAAGGCCGATATAAGGGCACTCACCGATAGAGGTTAGGTAAAGATAGTTGCTAAAAGAGAGCTCGGTGACATCGAATGCTTGTTCATCGAAGGCCCGAGCGAAAATATCTTCGAGTGGTGCAGTGACGTATTCAGCCTCCACATCTTCAATACTTATCAAGCCGGCCATAAGAGGTAATGTCCGGTCATAAGCGGCTACTGCAATTTTCAGATGAGTGCTCAGATGACAAACTCCTCAAATACACCACGGCAATCCATCTCGTACTCTAGGTCGACGACTGGTGGTCGATCAAAGTGCCAGGTGATACCTGCTGGCGCTGCCCCACGCCCAACGATTTCACTGGCCAGAAAAGGATAAATATCGTGCACTGTGTAGACTTGGGTTGCAGTAACGGTTTTCCAACTTTGTTGCAGTGATTCCTGACGGCGTTCCATTTCGTCGAGTACAAATCTCGCTTTTTCAAGGATCCCCTCAGCACTCAAGTCACCAAGTCTAACGGTATTGTCACGATAGTTCCCTAAACCTTCAGGGCATTCTCCACTGCCAGCTATCACAAAGGATGGACGAGTTTCTTCGCGCGCAACAGTAAATGTAAAGGCGTGAAAAGAGGGCTCAGTGGGGCCGTTCACCTCAGGGCAGACATTGCTACGGGCAACCGGGTTTGTTGACCCATCAAAGATTTTCCAGGTTGAGAGAGTGTCTACGTAATGTTCGTTGAAACTCCTAAATGCATCCTCTGAAAATTGGCCAGGTGAGCGTAACTCGCATGCACAGAATGCAGTTAGGGGGCGCCCAGCCTCTTCAATAATTTTTTCCACTCGCGCAAAACCTTCGGAGAGTGGCACTGGACTCTGAAATTGGATCCTCCGCATGCTGAAACCAGCTAATGCTGCAACTCCAGCCGAATACTGAAAAACGCCCGGTATGAATCTGTAACCGCCTGCTTGAAAATCCACGGAACTCATTTGATATCTCTCAAATTATTGAAATGAACCTTGCCACAATAAATAGTGGTTAATCTATTAAGATTTCAAAATCTATTTCGCATCCAGGACTGCAGATAAATTCATCACTAATTAACACCGCGGCGATTTTACGTTGCCTTAGCAAGAAGCATTTTGATTAAGGTTTCCCCCTTATGCTGATGTCTTTTTCAATAGAGCGTAGGGAGGCGAATAGACTAGTCCCTGATCAGGTTTAGGCCCGATAAGGCAGAACGTACGGCTTTCTTCTGTTCCTCGGTTGCCGGGGAAGTAGGTTTACGCGCAACTCCTGCATCTAAACCCTGTAGTTGTTGAGCGTATTTACAAAGGGAAGGCATATTATCTAATCCAATCGCATCCCATAATGGCATTAATCTCTCGTGCAAATCCAGGGCGGTGTCCCAATCTTGACGCTTTACAGCATCCCAAAGTTTTACGGATGGGCCAGGTGCTGCCGTCAAAATTGCTGCGATAGCTCCTCGAGCACCAAGAGTGTAGGTAGAGTACAACATGGCATCTACTGCGCTAAATATTAAGTTCTCTGGTTTAGCGCGGCGTTGAAGTTCTGCAAATAATTTAACGTCGCCTGCACTTTGTTTAACTCCAAGAACACCGGGCACTTCATCCATGATGCGAAGCAACAGATCCGGCGATAGGTAGCACCAGGGAACAACGTTATAGATGAGGATAGGGATTCCGCACTCAGAGTGAATTTCCCGAAAATGATTTATCAACGCATCATCATCAGGTTTGAATAGATATGATGGCGGGGTGATCTGCAGAGCAGCAACGCCAAGGTCCTTAACGGACTTACCACGTGCAGCAACCTCACTAGTTGAATTGGCAATGATTCCAGCAACAAGAGGCACCCTTCCAGCGATTGCATCTGCTGTTTTAGACATGAGGTCGTAATATTCTTGTCTATCGAGTGCATGTCCTTCACCGGTGCTTCCGCCCGCAGCTAACCCATGCACTCCGTTTTCGATTAACCAGTCAACTTGAGGAGGTATAAGCGAATATTGAATTTCACCACTTGGTGCAAAGGGAGTGGTAAAAGGAGCAATTATTCCCTGTAATTCACTCATACATATTCTCCTATTACGGTCACCAGAATTTCTATTTTTCAATTAACCTAAAGCAGAAAAACAGCGACTTTCGTTATTGGCCGGAGTAACTATTCTGCCAGAAACAATGCGGAAGGGAAATTCTAATTCATGATTTCTGCTGCAACGGTGCAGTCAAAAGGAAATAATCCCTTGCGTCTAATTGTTTTTATGTCCGCTATTTATTCTTTGTTGTTTGTAATGGCTCAGATGCATCGGATGGGTGGGGCAGTTATTGCTCCTTCCTTGATGTCTGAATTGTCCATCAATGCATCTGATCTAGGCCTAATTATCGGAGTTATGTTTTTAGCTTCGGCGTGTACCCAGCCCATTTCAGGAATTCTTTTGGATCGAGTTGGTCCGGTAAAAGCCGTGGTTTATCTGGCACCTCTGAGCATCTCAGGAATTTTAATTTTTGCCTGGGTAGAAGATGTATGGTTGCTGGTTCTTGCTCGAGCAATGATAGGATCAGGATTTGCCTGCGTTGTAAGTGGTATTTATGTATTTTTATTAGGCTGGATCCCAAGAAAAAATTTTACTACGGCTGCTGCGTTAATTCAGGCTATTCCAGGCACAATTGCTGTCCTTCTGGCAACAACACCTCTAGCAGTACTCCTGCATGACTTCGGACGTAAGCCAATTTTCATAGGTCTTGCATTAATCACGTCTTTGGTAATTGTGCTTGTGAAATTAACGGTAAAAGAGGGGCCTCGGTCTGCGCTCAAGGAAAAAGAGCCAGAAACTTTGGCTCAAAGTTTTGGCGGGATCATAATGATTTTAGGCCAGCGGCGTTTTCTCTTACTGGCCGCATTCAGCATAACAGCAATTGGACCAGCAATTGCAGTTATAGGGCTGCTCTCTGGTGTTTATATGAGAGATCGTTTTGACTTAAATCCGCAGCAGGTAGGAACAACTGTTCTAGCATTGCTAATTGCTCTTAACTTGGGTGGTGTAATTTATGGTCCTCTGGACCGTTGGACTGGGCGACGCAAAGTGGTTGTATCATGCGGGGTAATTGCTCAAGTCGTCTTATTGCTTTGCCTTGTGGTCGTCGGAAATGTCTCCTACTGGACAACGTTGATTTTGCTAACCGCATTTGCGGGCGTATCTCAGTTGCATGCGCTTATTATCGCTCAAGCGCAGAATTTATTTCCCCCAAATCTCTCAGGCAGGGTAATCACGACCATTAACATCTTTATAGTTGGAGGTATTTTCCTCTTCCAAACGGCTTCAGGGTTTGCGTTTGACTTATTCACGAGCCTGTTAGAAGCGAACATTGCAGATGGGTATAGGCTAACTTTTTGTTTTCTAGCTTTTTGCCAGGTGCTCGGATTACTGGTCTACTTTCAGACAGAAAATCCGCCCGATGAAAGTTAATTTTTTTATCTGGGATGAACAGAGCTGAAAATTAAGAGAAAGACGTTCTCATGTTTTAAAAGGAATTTTAATTCCAATCTGCGTGATAATTGGAGCCATGCCTCCGGAATTTAGGCTTCTCAATTGACCTACACCCAGTGATACACGGCTTTTGCCC
>Ga0255784_10003022_pt1 | contig 12903 bp, 22 predicted proteins | sample 101ome_14_FD_179982 | JGI IMG/M metagenome (GOLD analysis project Ga0255784, IMG submission 179982) | Coastal salt marsh microbial communities from the Groves Creek Marsh, Skidaway Island, Georgia - 101403AT metaG (version 2) | ecosystem: Environmental > Aquatic > Marine > Intertidal zone >...
AGCGTGACACACAAACACCAATGACACGCTTAAACTATGTAAAACTCAGAAAACAGGAGATCTAATATGAATCGAGTTGCAAAAAAATTCTTTGGAAAACTTTTACCACCAGTTGGCATGATTGTGTATGTGTTTGCTGCTATGCATCTAGCAGGGTATGCAGAGGATCCTTTACACAGTATTGCTATTGCTGGTATCCTTATTATTGGACCAATGATCATCTATATGCTACGTGAAACTTGGCTACAAGCCAAGCGTGAAGTAGATTGGGAAAATGAAACAATGTTGAATACATTAAAGGATTCATAATGTTTCTTTACTACAACGTTTGGTTAGTTGATGGTAATGGTAACCGTATCAAGCATATTGATATGGTTGCCGCACTAAACGAAAGCAGTGCAATTGACAAAGTATTTAATCTGTATGGCTCAGCGAGTAAATACAGTGGATGGGGTAGAGATAACTTTAAGGCGGAAAAATGTTAGAACAAATAATATACAATGAAATGACGTACTGGCTGTTGGGCACAGCAATAATTTTTACTTTTGTTGGACGCTTCACAGCATACAAAGATCATTTGCAGGATGTAGTAGCAGCAACAATTGACAGTTTAATTGAAGATGGATATATCAAAACCAAAGGCGAAGGTGAAGATATGGAAATCTTAAAACACTGGGAACACAACAATGAGTCATGATTACTTGGGCTTTGAGAACACATTGGATGAAGATGATTACGGTTTTATTTTGGATCAAGAAGGCAATCTAAAAGGTATTTGGGTACCACAAGGTCATGAAGATGAAGACGTCCCAGAACCTATTGTTCAATTACTAAAAGAAAAATGGGGTATTGATGTAAATGACGAAGCAAATTACGGATACTTGCATTGACACCTGTAGAGATTTTTGAATATAAACAACGTTGGAAGCCAGGCTATAGTGTTAGATTACACAGTGATGTTGTTGATCGTGGCAAAACATTTGCCAAACGTAATTGTCAAAAACATCAATGGAGTATGACTTCTTGGACCGATGTATATGAGCATACCTTTCATTTTGAATATGAAGAAAGTGCTAGAAAATTTAAAATTGCAATGGGAGAATTTGCAGATCAATGACAGAGAATTTAACAAAAACTGAAGCAGTTGGTAGACTGATTGCTCTTGCTAAAGAAGTAGAAGTACGTGATCAGATTGATTGGAGTCAACTGAAAGTCACCGAAGAAGAAATATATGAAATGATGGGCAATAGTGTTGTCGATCAAATGTACAGTTTGCCAGATGAACACAGAGAAGGTGTAGCATTGGCAACAATGGTAAAATTATTAGTTGAAAATTTTGTACTAAACACAAAACTTAATGAAGAAAGGTTAAAGAATGCCCCTAGTCCCGATCGTGGTTGAATCAGAAGCCAAAGGCGAACGTAGTTACGATATCTATAGCAGACTACTAAAGGACCGTATTATTATGCTTAACAGTGTTGTAGAAGATAATATGGCAAATTTAATTGTAGCACAAATGCTGTTCTTAGAAGCAGAGAATCCTGACAAAGATATTAATTTGTATATCAACAGCCCAGGTGGCAGTGTAACGTCAGGACTTGCTATTTATGATACAATGCAGTTTATCAAGCCTGACATCAAAACCATTGTAATGGGTCAAGCAGCAAGCATGGGTAGTTTCCTAGCACAAGCAGGCGCACCAGGCAAACGCTATGTACTTCCAGAGAGCCGCACAATGATCCATAGAGTGTCAAGTGGCACACGAGGCACTAGTGGTAGTGTACACGTACAAGAACTACAAATGGAAGATGCTATCCGTAGTTTTGAAGAAGGCAAACGCCTAAACGAGCGCCTTACACAGTTGTATGTTAAACATAACAGTGCAGGCAAAACCTATGAAGAATTGTTTGACACTATGAAGTATGATACATTTCTAAGTGCAGAGCAAGCAGTGGAAAATGGGTTTGCAGATAAAGTAATCGAACAACGATGAAATACAGCGTTGATATAGATTTCAAGTTGGGCAATATGTTTGACTTGTATTGGGAGGAGTTTGGACACAAACTCAACGACTCAAAACTATATTCAACTGATAAAAGAATAGTGCCAGTGGTTACAGGATTTTTAATCACTGGTAAAGACATACAATGGCCTGTTGACAGTTTAATGAACACCTTAGGTCTAGCACTCGAAACTGCAAGAGTGTTTGTAACTAATCCTGGTAAAAAATTACAAATACACAGAGATTGTATCGGAGGTACTAATAAACTAAGAAGTTGGGCGATAAACATCCCAATTGCAAATTGTGACTTGGGTACCAACGAATGGTTTGCTGACGAAGATAATGATTTTGGTAAAGAAACACATTTGCCAGGTGGTAGTGCTGTAATGCCAGAATATTTTGATAATAATTATACAGTCGACGAATCATGTGTGCTGAACTGTATCAAACTTATAAAAACTGATGTAATGCATCGCAGTAATAATATGGGCAACGATGAACGTAGAGTTGTCCTCAGTTTACGTGGAAGCGATGACTTATCATATGAACAAGTAGCGGAGAGAGTATATGACTTCAACAGAAGACGTGCAGAAGACCTTAGCCGATCTTAAAGGTATTCCTACAAAAGAAGAGCTGGTTGAGTTACTATCAAAAGAAATAGTAGATGTCACATTTCAAAAACTCAGTGGCGATGATAGAAAAATGAAATGCACACTGATTCCTAGTATGCTGCCACCTGCTCAACGTGACGATAAACTCAGTCAAACAAAAATACGCAACTTAGAAGATAAAACGCTGGTTGTTTGGGCTATTGATATTGAACCCAGTGCTTGGCGCAGTTTTAGATACGATAGAGTAAAAAAGGTTGAAGTTGATCATATGTACGGCAACGGGCATGAAGATGGAGCAAACTATTGATTTATCCTGTTAAATTAGATTACGACTTTGATATCTTTTTAAATGCTGATTACAGTGTACACAGCGGTAGTTGTATTACGCATCAAGTAAATGAATTACAAGATGTTCATGAAAGTTACGGTGGCTTTCCTGACAGTTACGATATAGGTAATACAATGATAAGACAATTGTGGTGGGATGAAACACAGGTAGACTTTCAAGCAATTGGAAAACAATTGGATATTGAAGTCGTAACAGTTAGCAGTATATTACAGCCACCAGGACATATTATTCCTATCCACAGAGACACGTTCTATCAAATCAAACAACGTTTTCCAGATGATGATAGACAAAAAGTACGTGCCAATATGTTTTTAGAAGATTGGCAAGTTGGACATATACTGCAATATCAACTGCACGGTGGCTGGGCAAGTCACACACATTGGGAAGCAGGACAAGGATTTATTTGGGATAGTGGTCCATTGCATTTAAGTGCCAATGCAGGAATGAAGAACAAATATACACTACAAATCTCTGGTTTTTACAATAAAGAGGTTGACAAAAGATATTTAGACTTTATAGTATAAATATAGGCACACACGGAGGCTACTATGAAAAAACTATTGATCACAACTGCTGTTCTTTTTGCAACTGCAACTAGTGCATTTGCTACTGAATATGCACGTATTACTAAAATTGAACCACGTTATACAACAGGGTACCAAGACACTCCTACAACGCAATGTCAAGATGTTGAAGTTCCAATTTATGGAAATGTACAAGGTGGCGGTAATGCTGTAGAAGGTGCTATTGGAGGCGCTATTGTAGGCGCACTAATTGGCGAAGCAATTGGCGGAAAAAACGAGCGTAATGCTGGTGCTATCTTCGGTGCTATTGTAGGCGGTGATAAAGCAGCAAACGGATCTAGTAGACAAATCATTGGCTATGAAATTCAACGACAGTGTTCAGAAGTAATGACTCGGACTCAAGTCAATAGAATTAGAGATTATCGTATTACGTTTGAATGGAATGGAGTTTACGGTAGTCAGTACACTTACAACAATTACAGTGTAGGTCAACGTATTCCTGTTGAAGTTAGTATCAGAGCAAAATAATGTCAAATAATTCATTATATGAAATTACCCAACTATTGTACGATGTTCTTGATAGAGTTACTCGATTAGAAAATGAATTGCTGGGAAAAAAAGAGGCAGATCTAGATGGAGGTGTGCCTTTTACTATTGTTGAGAGTGATGAAGAGGAAAAGGTAATCGATTTCCCAACACGGGACTAAGGCACTGTCTCGTTCCATTTTCTAATCCAAATAAAACACAATCGCTAATTTCTAAATTGTTTTCTTTACAGAGATCTATTTGCTTCAATCTATATTTGTTGGCTATATAATCACTGCTAAATTCTGCCATTAATTTCATGTGTAAATCCAAACTAGGATGATTAACATACAGATGTTTGTTTAATGTGCTTGCAGGTGATTGTGTTTCGTTTGTGTAAACTACACCACATCTAAAAAATCCTGTGTAAAATGCCTTGCTAAAACTAAATGCAATGTGTGTAATTGCAGGATGACTCAAATCCAACTTGCCTATACTTACACCAGCCAAACACGCATCTACAAAAATCTTTATATTCTTTTTTCTGCAAATTTCCAATATGCCTTCCCAATCCATATGCGGATTACCAGTTGCTGCAAATGGATAACTGATAATCAATCTACTGTCGCTGGGTACAAAATCAATAGGACACTGTACAGCCTGACCTGCATCTCTGTGATAGGTATATTCGCCTCCTACTACAAAGCAAGGCTCATTGTATACTTCGTTAAACGCTTCCGTACACCCTGCTGTAACGTATCCGTATTCAAATTTATCTAGACCTTGAATGTAAAAATTGTTGTTCTGTAGCCATTGTCTATGTCTTTTTACAAATGCAGTAGGATTAACAATTGCACCCACGTTCATTCCTACACTACCTATAAAGTCTTGTATTTCTGCATCACGTATGGCTATTGCTTTATTGCTAAACATTTACCACCTGTGCATTAAAAAAATTAAAAAAGCCTGTGAGTGTTAGTCTCACGTTTTCACCTGCATCCTTGTCTACTCTAGTTATGCCATGCACAACATTTTTATTGATAAGCACCAAACGATTTGGCTTAGGTGCTACAAAATAACCCATTCCGTGTTCAATTAAATTCTTTTGTTTTTCTGCTTGCTCAAACATTTCAAGTGTACCTGTTCCGCGATAGGTATCTTGCTGTTTAGTTCCTGGTAACTTGCGCATTATTTGTTTGTATTGTACACTGTCTTTGGGCAACACAAGTAACATACTATCCCAATTTATTTGCCAGTGCTTGTGCAAGTAATAACTGTAGGTAACACCTCCCATATCTGTGTGCCAAGGATTTTTACTACCTACAGGATAACCGTGACAGCGCATAGCGATGTCTGTGTAACCGCTGACAAAATCTTGTGCATCTTTGCAATTGTCTGCGAATGTTTTGATTGCATCTGCCCATATATCATAGTTGTCATTAAATGGAGCATCTCGGAGAAAACGTTTGCTGGCTTTGTAGTTAGGTCCGTCTGTTATATGCCAATACTTGTCATCTGCTTGACTTTGTGTCCATTCGTCAACCTGCACTTGATTATGCAATCTATCCCAAGACTCATGTGCTAAAAAATCATCTACAACCAATATTTCCGGGGTTTTCATAACAACATTAAACATAACTTTCGCAAGTTCCTTCTCTAGTTAAATCCAGTGTCACACAATGTAAACCGCCATCCCAAAAGAATTTGTGTCTAAAATTAAATGGCACCATTTCCACACCGTAGCGTTTTAGTTGTGCAGCAATGTCTTTGTCATAACCATTTGTAATCACAAGTTCCGGAGATACACTAACAACGTTTACATCAAATATAGTTTCGTCTACATGCCCAATCCAACTGTCTAACCAAGTTGTAACATTTTTGGCACGTAATGGTTGCATTTTGGTTTGCCAAAACTGTTCCGGTACAGGCTGTTTTGGTACTTGTATATAGTCCCAATGTTTTAGTTCATCTGGAATCATTTCAGGCAACCAACACATAAGCAGTCCGGGCTTGATCAATGCTATCTTGCCATCTGCGTGTCCGCTTTCGTGTAAACCAATCCACTTAGCATCAATTTCGTTTTGTACCCACTCTAAGCCTGTGTGTGTGCCTCTACCAAACTGTCTAGTCATTGGATATGTACTGTCGTTATATGGCGCCGTATACAGCAGCGTATCGCCGCATTTGAGTATGTTAGCAGCGTGATAAAGCGGTGTGCCTTCCAACGCACGATATGGTTGATAGAAACTGCCTAGTGTAGGAGTAGGCATAGCACTGTATTTTCTATCCAATCCAAATATAATATCATTGTAGTGTTGTCTTTCGTAAAATCTATTTGGATCACCACCTATAGTACCTACAACTTGGTCGCCATACACAAGATGCATATCACGTGGACAAACAGCAGGATAACGGAAGTCACCTTTGTACTCACAATTAGGTCTGTGTACTTTTACACCGTAACTGGTAAACAGTTCTGCTAAATCGTAAAAATCTTCTTCTGACTCTTCAAAGATTCTTTGTAGTCCGTTGCGAAACTCAACATCTTCAATGTGTGCTATATCATTTGGGTCATAAACACGCCCAACAATGATTTCTTTTAGGGTATCCCATTCTGTCCATATCATAAATTTATTTACAAAAAACACATAGTTTATTGTTGACTTCTGGTAAGTAATAAAGTATATTGTGTTTATAGGAAGCGTGGCTGAGTGGTTGAAAGCGCCGGTCTACTAAACCGTTAGACGTGAAAGCGTCTCGTGGGTTCGAATCCCACCGCTTCCGCCACCGCCTCCATGGTGGAATAGGTAGACACAAGAGACTTAAAATCTCTCGCTGGTTACGGCGTCCCGGTTCGAGTCCGGGTGGAGGCACCATTGCTCCTGTAGCTCAGTTGGTTAGAGCTCCCCGCTCATAACGGGTCGGTCGTAGGTTCGAGTCCTACCGGGAGCACCATTATGTGGGTGAAGTGTTACGGTAGCACGTCAGTCTCCAAAACTGAAAGCCAGGGTTCGACTCCTTGCACCTGCGCCAATACTAAATATCATTATGTACACAGTAGAGTTTGACCACGATGAAATATGCATTACTGTAATGGATGATACAGGCGTGCATGGTGATTTAAAAGTTTATGCATTTGACGATCTAGTCTATATTGCACAAGATGATCCAGAACTAGATACCCAACACATATTAGAAATCAACCCAGATATGTGGGAAGAACTTATTGCGGCAATCAATTCGCCGGAAGGCTTTTTCAAAAGGGTTAAAAGTGTTTAAAGCAACAAAAGAAGTGATATGGCATTTAACGTGTCAAAAATGCAAAGGCTGGTTCACATATGCAACAATGGAAAAAATACGTATAGATAGATTTACTTTTCATTGTCCGCATTGTGGTAACAAAGGAAACGTAGAAAGAGATGATCAATAACGAAGACATACTAGTCTTCGATTTTGATTTTGATAAAAGCGCACTGCTTGATTTTTGGAATCAAAATCAAGATAATACTGAACCCTACACAGACCGACGATTCGGTAAGTATATGTTGCACAATTGGCGTATATTAAAAGATATTGAAATATCATATGCAGATGCTATTTGCAAACACTTTGATATTGATGCAGACCCAAAGTTTTATATACTGCAAGCAAATACTCAATTATTACCCCATATAGATCAAGACACAACGTGCAGCATAAACTTTTTGCTTAGTGATGGTGCTGCTCCGGTGCGTTTTGGTGAAAATGAATACTATTATCGTACAGCATTATTAAACACAACTCGCACACATTCGGTTGACAAATATCCAAAAGATCGTATACTGTTTAAACTAAGTATCAAAGATGAGGGTTTTGATATAGTTAAGCAAAAGATAATAAATACTATATCAAGGAGTTAGCATGGGCGGAAAAGTATTTGACGGTACAAGTGATTTTGATCACAATGCCATAGAAGAATTATTAGACGATGTAAATAATAAAGTGCTAAAAGGCACAGGCATTGAATGTATTCCAGTAGGCAGTGCTGCTACACCAACACCGGGCAAACGCTCAGGCGACTTGGATGTTATTGTAGATGAAAACGCAGTAATTAGTTTCTTCAAAAGTAAAAACGTAAAAGAAGCAAAGCAAGCACTAGCACAGTACATTGGCGAAAAAGGTTACAACACAAAAGTAATTGGTACAAATGTACATGTACAAATGCCACTTGGTAGTGAAAGTCACCAATTGGATATCATGGTTGTAACCGATGCTGCTAAAACTGCTAAATTCCATACACACGACATTCCACAAGGATCTCCTTACAAAGGTATTCATAAACAGCTGGCTATTAGCAAACTTGCAAAAGCAAAAGGGCTACTTTGGAGTGCTTGGAAAGGTTTATTCCAACGTAACGAACAAGGCAAAGCAGGCGAATTTATTTCAAACGACTTAGATCAAATTGCAAAAGTTCTATTACATGATGGTGCAGTAGCAGCAGACTTAGGCAGTTTAGAAAGTATACTACGCAGCATTCCAAAAGACCAAGCAGATGCATTGATGGCAGAACTTGAACAAGATCGCAACTGGGGTCCTAAAACAGAAAGTGTAATTACACTAGCTGATAAAAATCACAACAGAATTGTAGAACTAATAAACAGATTGGCTGACAGCAGATGAGATACCAAGAACTGATTGAAGCAAAACAATTAGGTAGGGCATTTAATCACCTAGAAGACTTGGTGTTTTTCTATGGCAGCGCAGGCACACTAGAAGCATTAGAACATTTAGAAGATATGGCAAGTGAAAGTGGTGGCAGCAGTATCCGAATGAAGTGGGATGGTAATCCTCAAATTTATTGGGGTCGTGCAGAAAAAGGCGGACCACTAGTACTCGCAGGACACAATGCTTGGGCAAAAGGTGTCGCTGCTACTAGTCCAGAAGAAGTGGCAGACTTTATAATTAACAAAAGTGGTAATCCTAAAACACCAGAAGAAGTTGCTGCCCGTAAAGAGTTTGGTAACAAATTTGCCAGTTTGTACAAAGACTTTGACCGTGCAACACCAAAAGACTTTGTTGGCTTTGTGTATGCAGACGGCTTGTTTTTAGATCCACCTCAACAGCAAGATGGTGTTTACACATTCTGTCCAAATCCAAAATCACAAACTTGCTATCATGTACGTGCTGAAAGTGATTTAGGAAGACGTATCGAAGCAGCAGACATTATGGTGGTTGGACATGCATACTTTCCTACTTTTGGTGCTCCAGACAGCAGCCAAGAACCTATGCAAGACTTTAGTGCATTTGACAGTAACCCAAACTTGATTGTATTAGGACCTGTGTACAATACTAAACCAGTAGAAGTTAACTTAGGTGCAATTACAAGTGTAGAAGAATTTGTTAAAAAACACGATCAACAAATTGATGGATTCCTCGCAGGAGTACCAGGACTAGCAGATTTAAAAAATATCATTTATACATATGTAAATCAAACAGCAAAAGCAAAAAGACTAGATAATCTAAGTGATCAAGATTTCTTTCAATGGTTAGAACAAAGTAAAGTAAGCAAACCAAAACAACAAAAAATTGCAGATTTAAATACACAATTCAAAGGTGCTACAAGTGCTATATTCGAATTAGTAAAAATGATTCAACGTATGAAGGACGAAGTCATTGATCAACTAGAAGGCGAACAAGGAGACATTTGGGATACAAATGGTGAAGGTCGAGTGCGTTATGCTGACATGAGCAAACAGTTTGGCAACGTAAAACTTGTTCCAAGAAAAAGGTGGACACCCTCATGAGACTAAGACAACTATTTGAAGCACCAGGTGAAACAGTAGGACTAATATTTGGACGTTTTAATCCTCCACACAAAGGACACAAAGCAGCATGGGAAATGGCTGCTAAAGAAACACACTGGTATGTAGGCACTAACGAAAGCACAGTAGGTCCTAAAGATCCATTACCAGCACAAGTCAAAGTGCTTGCTATGGAAACTATTATGCCTGAAGTAGCAGATCATATTGTGTTTAGTCAAAGTTGGTTGACACTGGCAAGTGAACTGTATTCTAAGCATCCTGATGCTACACTGGTATTGTTTACCGATGAAGCATGGGTACCAAAAACTATTCAGCAATACAATGGCAAAGAAGGACCGCATGGTTCATATGCTTTTAAAAACATAGAAACAAAACCTACACCTCGCCTAAGCAGCGCAACAGCACTACGCAAAGCAGTGTTGGATAACAGTCCAGAAGAGTTTGCTGATGCAGCAGGTGTACCAGCAGATACTATGATTGATGTCCCAGGCGAAAACATCACATTCTTTGATATGGTTGCAAAATACTTGGAACCACATAGAGAGAAACTTCTTGCAAAATCTAAAAAATAACGTATAATAAAGTATGAGCAAGTGCTATTTTCTTGTAGATAATGTTCTGCAGACTCCTTACAGCGGTTTGACGTTTGACTTACCTGGCGAGCTTAATCACCGTCCGTTTGACTATGTGCTTGGTCATTTCGACAACTTCTCATATGACAATTTTTACAATATTAACTTGATAGATTTTTTAGATGACAGACCCAAATATGTATTAAATGTAATACACATGCCTGAATGGGTTGACATACAACCAAGTGAAAAAACTGTAAAATTATTACAACACGATCCTACGGTACACTATTGTTTGATAAGCACAACAGAATGTAGGTTGCGTCCTAAAATGCTTGCAGATGAACTAGATAAACATCATATTCCAAGAAACAAAGTTGTTGTGCTTTGTTGTGATTTAGAAGCACACAATAAAACAATTGAAGGTATAAAATTTATCAGTGTAAACTTTTGGGAAAGTATAAGCAGACATCAACATAAAACACTGCCTAATATCGCATTTACACATCCAGATGAATTAGACATACAAAATGCCAATCGTAAATTTTTGTGTTTGAACAGAAATATAAAACCACATAGAATATGGCTTATGTACAGCATTTTAAAAAGCGGTGTATTAGATCAAGGACATGTCAGTTATAATCTTCCTGAAGTTAATAAAAACGAACATGAAGTATGTGCTAAATCTACTCACACACTTAAACGTATACCAAGTGAACTACATAATGATTTTAAAATGAGTTTGCTTAGAGAAATGTATACTAGGCGTTTGGACAAACTTGATAAAGTTGCTGTAATCAATTACAGTGACAGCATCAAAAAATATTACAATGACAGTTGTCTCAGTGTAATAACAGAAAGCGATAGCACAAAAAATTTTATTACAGAAAAAACCTATAAAGCAATTATGAATCTACATCCGTTTTTTATAGTAGGATCACCTGCTCAACACAGTTTGCTGAGAGCAAGAGGATACGAAACGTTTGAAGAACTGTTTGGTGTAGATTGTGTGATGGATTTTTCACAGGCAAAAAAAATGTGGCAGCATATATCAGACACAGACTTGGATATATTAAAACAGAAAATCCAAAATGAATATTTAGATAAATTAGTATATAACCAAAAGTTGTTCCTATCAAGGAAAGTAAGTTGGACTGATATCATAGACAACATAGTAGAGTTAACACATTGACAGAGTTTAAAAAACATTTTTGCATGGCTCCTTGGACGCACATGAGCGTGTGGCAAAACGGAGATGCATATCCTTGCTGCATTTATCATTGGGATATGCCAGTAGGAAATATCAACGAAGCAGGATTTAAAGGCGTTTGGAACAGTGAAAAAATGCGTGAACTACGTACACGAATGCTTGCTAATATTCCAAGTCAAGGATGCGAAAAATGTATTAAGTATGATGAGCAAGGTATTATCAGTTATAGACACAAGTTCAACACCGAATACAATCATCATTACAATCTTGTAGAAACAACACAAGAAGATGGCACTGTAGATCAAATGAATCTTGCATACTTTGATGTGCGTTTTAGCAACCTGTGTAATATGAAATGCCGCAGTTGTGGACCACACTTCAGCAGCAAGTGGGCAGAAGACTATGTAGGCAAGCCAGAGATTACTGAAATTAATCATCCAGAGATGTGGGAAGAAATAGAAGAAATACTGCCTACTATTGAAGAAGTGTATTTTACAGGCGGCGAAAGTTTGTTTATGCCACAGCATTATAGATTGCTAGACATGCTTATAGAGCGTGGACTCAAACCGAGACTGACATACAACAGTAACGCAACACGTCTAAGCCTAAAAGGCAAACACATCAAAGACTACTGGCAACATTTTGATCACATTTTTTATTGTGTCAGTTTGGATCAAGTTGGACCAAAAGCAGAGTATACACGCAATGGTCAAACATGGGATACAGTGTACAATAATCTGTGTTATATCCGTGATAACTTTGAGCAAGGTTATGACAAAGGTGTAGTAATACAACCTAATCCTACAATCAGTGTGCTTAACATTATGGACTTACGTGAAATTGTAAACTTTTTGTTTGACAACCAATTAGTAACTGATTATGATATTAACCTTAGTAACGTTCTAGTTGGTCCTGATTGGTTAAGTATAACAATTTTGCCAGAACATTACAAAGATGCTGCAAAACAAAAACTAGAATTACTCAAGCAAGATATAACTGATTTAAAATTATATGAAACTAGACATAATTTTTTAATAAATGGTATTGATAATATTATCAACTTCATGTATAATAAAGATGATACAAATTTAATACCACGGTTTAGAGAAGAAATGCAAAAGTTAGATATGAAGCGTGGAGAAAATTTTTTACGAGTGTTTCCAGAACTAAAGGATTTATATGTCTGATAAATTAAAAAACAGCAAACACTTTTGCATGATGCCTTGGATACATTTACACATGTGGCCAGCCGGCACTACCTATCCTTGTTGTATGAGCGATCCACAATATCCTGTAGGTGACACACAAA
>Ga0255784_10003059_pt1 | contig 12815 bp, 20 predicted proteins | sample 101ome_14_FD_179982 | JGI IMG/M metagenome (GOLD analysis project Ga0255784, IMG submission 179982) | Coastal salt marsh microbial communities from the Groves Creek Marsh, Skidaway Island, Georgia - 101403AT metaG (version 2) | ecosystem: Environmental > Aquatic > Marine > Intertidal zone >...
TTAGGTGCAGCAGGTATGAATCCAAAAAGCACCCCGTGCGGGCATTCAGTAGCTGGCTCACCTATGAATTACATCGATCCTATGCAGCAGGCAGCTATGCAACCTCAGCAAGTAGGAATGCAACAGCCAGGGCAAGTTGGTATAGTGCAGCCACAAAATGCATTACAGCAGCCCCAGGCCGCGCCTTTTAATAAGTTAACAGATTTATCAGGTGATGGTAAAATAACACAGAAGGACGTACTTATTGGTCGCGGTGTTATTGAAAAGTAATGGCTGTTCGTAAGACAAAAAATGGATTAGCGCTTAAACGTTGGTTTAAAGAAAAATGGACCGACGAAAAAGGTAACCCCTGTGGGTCTACGAAAAATAAAAATACCAAAAAATGCCGACCATCGAAACGGGTGTCGAGCAAAACGGTAAAAACTTGGGGTGAAATGTCACCTTCAGAAAAGAAGCGTGCGGTAGCGGAAAAGAAAAGAGTGGGGATGGGTAAAAGAACATCTCAAATAAGAAGAAAAACTACTAAAGCTAAAAAAAATGCAACTACCAAAAAACGGCGTCGCTAAAGAAATTAGATCATATATAGGTTCTTTATTTATATTTTTATTTGTAGTAGGTATTATAATTACTCTATTACAATTTCCAGTATTGGAAGGAAATAAAGAAGTTGTTATGATTCTTATAGGTACTGTAGCAGCGTCTATACCTACTGTAATAAGTGCAATTACCGGAACCAAGCCTGATGATATAAATGCTCTTAAAGGTGATATAGCCAAAAGAGATCATCAAATTGAATTGCTTATTAAGTCAAAAGATGACTTAGAAGGAATGGTAATTGAACTGCAAAGAGAAATACTTAAAAATCAAGACGACATAATGGATAAAATAGTTCTTAAAGCTGCTCTTGATTTTGATGATAGAGTAAGAGCTAAAGAAATATTAAATAAAAATGGCTAAGGTTGATCTTAATGGCGACGGAAAAGCAGACATTAGTGTTAGCTTGCCACAGATTATTACCGTATTAGCGATGTTTGCTTCTATAGTTGGGTCATATTATACTCTTAATGCAAGAGTAGAAGCTGTTGAATTGTCTGCTAAAAAATTAAAAGAAAACGAGCAAAAGTATACTTGGCCTAATCAAAGAAAAACAGAAGAAGAAGTAAAAGCCCTTGAAGCTGAAATGAGGGCATTTATGAAAGATATAGAATATCTTAGAAGAGATATTGATAGTAAGAAAAGATAGATTCGCACAACTTACAATACAAAACAAGCAATAAGTTGTTATTTAGTACAACTTATAATACCTATGAGTCAGAAATTAACCCAAAAAGCCAGAGCGGCTAAAGCAAAAAGGGATTTGCGATATGCTAACGCGCGAGATCGTAAAGCAAAGCGCGCAGATAGCCAAAAGAAACGTAGAGCTGCTAAGAAGGCGGGTTTAAATCTGACTGGTAAAGATTATGATCATAAAGATCGTAAATTTAAAACTATAAAAAAGAACCGCGGCAACGACGGCAAAGGAACAAAAAAAGAAAAAAGAAAAATAATAAAACGTAAATAATATTATGAAAGACACAGCATTTTACATGAAACCTGGATCTAAACAGGTTGATTCTCCGACAGCATTTAATGGGAAAGCCCAAGAAATTATGGGCGCGTTTAATTACGGAACTCCTATTAACGATGGAACGGGTAAACCAAAAGTTGACGAATTTGGTACGCCAATACCATCTTATTATAAGCCCGCACCTGGCACGTCAGAAACAATAGGTATGCCATATGAAGGTCCCGCTTTTACAGGCAGAAAAGGTAGCGGTGAATCATTTAAGGAAGGTAAAAAAGTGCCGGATTGGAGCCATACTGAAAATTTTGCCGGAACTAGAGGAGAAAGAAATGTAAGACTTTCAGGTGAAACTAAAGTAACAAAAGATCAGCCTGCATATTTAGATAAGCCTGGATCTCAAAGAAGAAAAGTTAAAGGCGCTACTATAGAGCAATACCGAATTAAGTAATAATGCCTGCTAAAAAAACCGCTAAAAAACCTCCTGCTCCTTCAAAAAAGAAGTCTTTAGGTTATTACGCTAAAGTAAAGAAGGGCGGTGGCACAGGTAAAAAAGCTGGTGGTGGTATGACCGCGAAGGGTGTTGCTAAGTATCGTAGAGATAATCCAGGCAGTAAACTTAAGACTGCTGTAACAACACCTCCATCAAAACTTAAAAAAGGCAGTAAAGCTGCAAAGCGTAGAAAATCATTCTGTGCAAGATCTAAAGGCTGGACTTCAGAAAGAGGTAGAGCTGCTAGACGCAAGTGGAACTGTTAATCTAATAAAATAAATTAAATCTAATTAAATGGCACAATTTGGTGGTCCAAAGCTCGTTAAGCAAATGTATTTTGATGGCGACGCTAAGGAAAAACTAATTAATGGAATAAACAAAATAGCAAGCGCTGTTGGCTCTACATTAGGAGCTAGTGGTAAAACAGTTGTTATAGAAGATGACTTCGGAGGACCGCAGGTTACAAAAGACGGTGTATCAGTAGCTAATAGTATATTACTACAAGATCCAGTTGAAAACCTAGCAGTGTCCATGATGAAGCAAGCCGCTCAAAAGACTGCAACTATAGCAGGAGACGGTACGACTACTTCTATTGTACTGACTAAAGCTATTATTGATAATTACTTTTCTAAAAAAGGTGAAACAGTTTCTTTTAGACAAATAAGAGAAGGTGTGGAGTCTTATAAAGAAAGCGTAATTAAAAGGCTAGATAAAATAGCTATTCCAGTGAAAGACAAGCAATTAAATCAAGTTGCTACTATTTCTGCTAATAATGACGCTGAGCTAGGTAAAGTTATAGCTGAAGCTTTTAATGATGCTGGTGACAACGGTGTGGTTACTATGGAGACTTCTCCTAGTAGTGAAACATACGTTACATCCGTGCAGGGTACCAAAATAGGTAGCACAAGCAAAAGCCATCATTTCTTTACTAATGCTGAAAAAGAAATAGCAGAGCTGGATAATCCATTAGTTTTTCTTAGTGCATCGGATATACCGAATGTAAGAAAGATCCAAGATATTTTGGAGTATGCGATCAAGTCCAATCGTTCAATACTCCTTGTTGCCCCTTTAGAGTCACAGCCTCTTACGGCTTTAGCAATGAATAAAGTAAAGGGGAACATTAAAGTCAACGTTGTAGAACCACCTAGTTTTGGGCTAAAGAGAAAAGATATACTAGATGATCTCGCGTTGCTTGTTGGAGCTAAAGTCTTTGACGAAAGCTTGGGTGATTCAATTGATGCAATCACCCCCGACATGCTAGGATCAGCCGATAAGGCTCTCTCAGATAAAGATGGAACTGTACTTATTGTTGAAGACAAACCAGAAGAAGTACAAGAGCGAATTGATTATTTAAAGTCTGTTCTTGAAAAAGAAGATCATCACGTTATGACAAGACATTTAAATGATAGGTTAGCTTTACTATCTGGCGGTGTATCAGTTATATACGTTGGAGCAGATACAGAAGTTGAATTGAAAGAAAAGCAAGACAGAGTAGATGATGCTATACACGCTGTGCGTGCGGCTAAAAAAGAAGGTATACTTCCTGGTGCTGGTGTTGCTTTACACAATGCTTCTGATAAAATCAAAGCTACAAACGTAGGCGCTGAAATACTAGCGGCCGCAATAAAAGCCCCTTATAAGAAAATACTTGAAAATGCAGGTATTGCTTATGGTCCTTTTATGGATGAAGGCAACGGAATAAATGTTGTAACAGGTGAAGGTGTTAATATGGTAAAAGCCGGTATTATAGATCCTGTGTTAGTAACTAAAACTGCTTTAAATAATTCAGTATCTGTTGCTTTAACTATTCTTTCTACTGATTGTGTAATTAGTAATATTAGAGAGCAATGAAAGCAGTAGGGCAATATTTAATAATTGAAGAGATTGTTGAAAATATAACAAAAACTTCAGGCGGCTTAGAATTGGCTGAGAAGCATAAAGACGATATACGATATAAAAAGGGTATTGTTATATCTTCTGGGCCTAAAGAAATAAAAGAAAAAGAAACAATACTTTACGATAAAATAGCGGGACACAATATAGAAAGCGGAAGCAATGTGTATAAAGTTATACAGCTTCGCGATATTGTTGCTATTTTATAATGGACAGATCCGACTTTGTAGAAAGAGGAGAATTAAAAGTTGATTTCTTAAAAAACTACAGGCTGGTTTCCCGCTGGGCTTGTAAGAATAACGAATTAAGTGTAGCTGATTTAGAGCTTTTATTTTATTTAGATCCAATAGTTTATTTTACTATTGATGATTTTAAAGACGGTACTTTATACTATTCGTGGGATAAAACAAGATTTTATCGACTACAAAAAGACGGATGGATTGATAAAGTGCATATAGGTAAAGGTAGAGTCGGCGATCATAATAAATACAAAATTAGTTATAAAGGTAAATTCTTAATTAACAGGATATATAAAATACTTATTGGTCAAGAAGAATTACCGGAGTCAACTAAGCGCAATATAATCATGAAAAGAAAGAGCTATATAGATAAAGTATATAGTCAAGCAATTAAAAAATTTAACAAACAAAAAAAATAAAAAATGGGATTTTTAGCTATAACTCCTTCAATTAACGCAAATACAGGTGAGGTTACATATTCCTCAGCTGTGCCTGCTAATGGCGTAAAAGTCATTGGTGTTGTGTTAAGAGAATTTATGACAAATGGTCCTGCTAAGTTATCAAACGGTTTATATGATACTACCGTTGCTAACCTAGTTTACGACGTAAAAGTAAGACCAAACAGCGTTACAGCAACCATAACTGTAACTAGTGGCGGAAATGAATACCCTATAATTGTATTTAAAACCCCCGAAGGAATTAAACAAGAATATAAATTTGCTACTGGCGACACTATTAAAGTTAATGGTGTTGTAGCTGCATTAATAACAGACGCATAAGATCATGGAAGGAACACACTTATATAACGGTTTACCTGGTATCAACACTAAAGGATGTGGCTGTAAAGGCAAATGCACCTGCATGGAACCAGTAACAAAGAAAATTAAAGGTAGCACAAACGGAACTTTATTAAAAAATAAATAATGGCAAGAATCAGTACGTACACCATAGACTCTCTTGTAGAAGGTGGCGATAAGCTTTTAGGCACTGATGCCAATTCATCTTCCGCATTAGCAACTAAAAATTATACGATAGATAGTTTAAAGGACTATATATTAAGTGATTCTACGGAAGGTAAAATTACCGATACAGTTCCTTTAGGCTTTTTCCTTTCTGTAAATAGAGAAGGCACAGCCTACGAAAAATCTTTAGTAAGAACTTTATCTAGTTCTGTATTAACTAACGTGGTTTTAAAAGATGCAACTACAAATACTGGTTGCGATATTTATTTAAACACATTAGGTACAGGCCAAGTTTTTTTAGTTATAAGAGATTATAATGATGGCCAATTTGCTTTAGATTACGATCTAGCTGACTTTGCAACAAACTCAGCTACATTTTCCGGTGTTTTGGGTGGCGCAAGCTATTCAGGCACCGTAACTTCATTTAATGCCCCTACCTTTACCTCTGCATCTGCAGAACCAAACGTATCTCAATACGTTGTTAATGGTAACGTAAAATATACAGACTGGGCTTTTAATGTTACTTTAGATGATCCTCAAGTATATACGGGGGGATTAGTAGCTTTTAGTGAATTCACTTTTTTAACAGGTGCTCAACAAATTGAAACACAGGTTATTGGTGATTTAAAAATAACTAGAGACTTAATTATTGATAAAGGAAATGTAGTTATTGGAACAGATAATCCAAATAACGACCCTAGATCTTTAACGGTACATGGCCCTATTAATGTAAAAGATACTGAATCTTCAATTGTATTTGGAGATACAGCGCCAAATGTTACTTTAGCAACAGATGGTACTAACTTAACAATAACAGGCAGCGGGTCTACTATTATTTCTAATGACACTCGCTTTACAACTGATATTGTAAGAGACTCAAATACAGATTCTTCTGATGGTAGAACTGTAATGGGGCAAAATGAGTTTACTGCAATTGCTACAGACGGCACAAGAGCTGTTTACTCTGCATCAGGTGTTTCTTTACAGAATTCTTCTGGCGTTGAAACTGGAGCACAAATAAAACCTATTGAAGGTAACCCTGCTAGTGTTGCTGGATTAACAGAACAAGGTTTGCTTGCACAATTGCAAATTGGTGATGATTATTTTAATCTACCAGAATTAGCATCTGGCGTAGCTTCTGCTTTACCTGGTTTATCAGAGCAATTAGCTGGCCCTAGTGGCAATATTACAATGGGGCGTTTATTTTATGGTATTCGTCAAAGCAACGGTGCTTTATTCCAAGCTGCTACATCACCAGCTACTGTTGCTGGTATTAATATAACAGCAAGCGAAACTACAGTGGTTTTATCATCATCAAATTTTTCAACTTTACAAACTTTATTTGATGCTACACCCGCTAATCAAGCTTTATATTTTGTAGAAGACACTTATACAACTGCTTTTCCAGCTGTTGGTGGTTTGATAAATGACACTACTGTAAACATATATCAAATTGTTGCTGAAAATGAAAGTAATTTTACAATTACATTTGGTAAGCAAGGAGATGGTATAATGACTATTAGCACAAGCGAATTAAATATTAATTCAGAAGTGTTAAAGCTAAATGATATTCCATCTGGAACTACAAGTAATTATCTATTTTACGACAGTGCTACAAAGGCAGTTAGCCAAAGTCCATTAAGTATTTTAGCAACCGCAAACGGAGCTTCATATGATTATGGAGGAAATGTTGATGTAGCTGTAAATTCTATAGATTTTGATAACCTGCAAATTACAGCGCCTGCTAATGGACAGGTTGTAATTAAACAAGGTTATGCATACGGAGGAGCATTAACGTCTAGTGCTACTGCTGATATTTGGAAACTTTATATATTAAGTAACATATCAGCCGACAGTACGCTTACGCTTCCAGCAGGTAGTGCAGGAGATAGTATTAAGATAGTCAATATGTCTGCTTTTGACAGCAGCGGCAATTATGCAGCACCATCTTTTACTTGGACAATAAATCCTAATGGATCAGAAAAAATAATGAGAGCCAGCAATTTAGTATTAGATGAATCAACTTCGTCTTTTGAGCTGTATTATGCAGACGCTGCTAATGGTTGGGTAATAAACGGAATTAGCTAATGGGACTACGAATAGACTTACCAACCGCTGGATTACTAGGTATTACCAACGCAACAGCTTATCAAATAAGTACAACCACATCTTTAAACAAAAATGCAATTTATATTTTAGAAGGTAGTGTTGATTTTGCAGTCACATTACCATCAACGGAATTAAATGCAGGCGATGAAGTAGTACTTAAAAAGATAGGTAGTGCTGTGGTTACAATTAATACTGATACCATTGAAGGATCCAGCCAATCAATAACAATAACTAATAATCAGCCAATCAGATGCTTGTATGTAAATAGCACATTTGGCTGGGTAATAACATAGAGCTATGCCAGATATTTCTACATTTTATCCAGGAGCAGATGCTGCTAACCCTATAAATAATGCAACAGACTCTGTAAATGCTACTAATGCTACTAATGCTACAACTGCAAGCAACGTAGATGATCAAAATTCAGCAAGCAATGCATTAATTTGGACAGGAACAGCTGCTGAATACGCTGCAATAGGTACTAAAGACGCGAATACATTATATTTTGTAACAGCTTAATATGCCACTATATAAAGGAACTGCAGAAATAGCCAGTGGAAATCTGTATAAAGCGGATACTAACATTGAGAATGGTTATAAAGAATCAACTTCATTTTATATAAACGAAGTAACTATATCATTTTTAAATTTTCCTGGTGTTTCTGATTATAGTATAACAGGAGGTCCTGGGGAGACTATTCCAGGCAACAGATACCAGCAATGGACAGCTTCAGCTTCTTCAGGTTACGCATTTAACGGAACACAAACAGCTGTTGGATTACCAACAGATTTTACTTTTACAGCAGGTGCTCAAGGTTCTACATCTAATACTACCACTAGTCCACGTGTAAACTATGCTCCTTCTGTATTTCCAACAAGTAGCGTTTCTGTAGATTATAATAATTTATCAATAAGTTTACCGCAAAGCCAAGTAGTCAGTTATTATTATACATTCACTGGAGATTTAGGTAGATCAACGAGCTGCATAACTTTTGCTGGAAGTTCTTGTGGCGTTTCTAGTAACTCACAATATGCAGGGCATTTTGAATACTGGAATAGTAGCGCTTCTGGAACTGGAGGGTACGGAGCAAACTCATGTACCCAAGGTTGTAGTGTATCTATTAGCAGCTCAGGAGGCAGTAGCTCATGTAATACTAATGGCGGTACTTCAAGCCAAAGCGCATCATTAAATATGATCGCCGTGCCTACTTATTGTTCTAATAATCCAACCGGATGGAAAAGCGTAATGTACTGCGCTACTGTAAATACGGGAAGCGCGAGTAGCATATGTGGAGGTTACTCTATTTCAATGCAAAGCCCTGGAGGAAGCTACTCCGGCGGGTATTCGGCTTCTTCTAGTTGTGGAAGTGCTCCTTCTTGTGAAATTACTCCTCCTAGTACGAATGGATACAGTCTTGTCGGTAGGGATCTAAATGGCACCGCCTCTGGAACATGGAATGGTAGAATAACAAATGGGGCTGGGCAAGTGGAAGCCAGCGCCAGCGCTTCAACTTAATATTAATAAAATTAAATATAATGAAATTATTTACTAAAAAAGAATGTCCGCATTGTTCGGCTTTAAAAATCGAAGGTATTACTGATTTAAAAATTATTGAAGTAGACAATTCTAAATACGAGGGTTTAACGCCTACATCAGTTCCTGTTTTAGAAATAAATGATGGAATACAAATTTGGGATGGTGCAGCGATAAATGCAATATTATATGAAATTAGAAAACGAATCTAAAGGACTAGGCGATACAATAGCTAAAATGACACATGCAACAGGGATAGCTAAAATAGTAAAAGCAATTGCTCCTGATTGCGGTTGTAATAAAAGACAAGAATGGTTAAATAATAAAATACCATATAAAAAATAAAAAATGGCAAATTTAACATCAAAAATAGGCGGGCAGTTTTTTTATGACGCTGCTGCAAATAATAAAAAAAGCCTTTTAGAATTTTGGAAAGGGTCACAATCTGAATATGATGGCCTAAAACAAACAGGAGCTTCAACTTCAGGTAACCCTTCGGCTGCATCTTCTGTTGTTTTTACAGTCACTTCTTCAAGTATATTTTCTGTAAATGATACCGTATATGTTACCGGCACAAGTGGCAATACAATAAGAACAGAAGGCACAGTGTCAAATATTGGATCTGCTACTGAAGTAACTGTCGATTTTTCACCAGCATACACTTCTGCAGCATCTACAGGGTATCAGATTGATTTATATGACCCTAAAACATTATACATAATAGTACCTTAATATGCCTTTAAATAATCAGCATGTAAACATAGCCGATATTAAATTAGGTATTGAGTCTATCGCGGCAAGTTATGCTGGGCATACTATAGTGTATCCAAACACTAGAGAAATAGTAAGTGCTGCATTTACTGATACGTCAACTTTAGATGCAAGTGGAGGAACGCGATATTTAAGAATAACAGGAGAAATTGGAGCTACATACAGTTTAACTGGTTATGGAGCAGGTAATTACATTCTATCTTCATCCCCTTATGATCAGCCAATAGTAATAGATAGTAATGGATCATCACCTTGTTTTAGTGGTTCTAATAGAACTATTACAACAACTTTAACGCCAACAAACTCTACAACAATTCAAGGAGGGGCTGCTAATATTTCAGGTAGTTTTACACAAGACGGAGGATCAGGTATAATATCATTTACTCCATCAATTACAAAAACTATAACCAATATAACGAGAGTAACAACTACTGTTAATGGTACTTTGAAATGGGCGCCTGGAGCTGAATTTACAGTTTCTTTTACTGCACCAGCAGATGCAACAAGGGTAGATTATTATATGGCTGAAGCGTTTGGTTCTGGAACAACTTTTAGTTATTCAGGAACGCAGACTGTTTCTAGCGCTGGGGGAAGCACATCATTTACAGCAACAATAACTTCTGGTACACCTGATTATGTAAATGCTAATATTTATATATACGAAACAAGCTGTTATTCTGCAAATGACCAAACTACAACAGACTTATATCCATAATGGCTAGAATAAAAAATTATTCCTTAGATACCACTATCACTGGTGGAGATAAACTAGTAGGAACGGATGTAGGTGGTAATAATGCAACTAAGTCGTACCAAGTAGAAACTATTGGTCAATATTTTTCAAAAACAGGCAGTGCTGATGGTACGCAGCTAGGTTACCAATATAATTATGCTGGAACATATTTAAATAATGCTATACACAGCGGCGAATTTAGATACCAAATAGATCCTACCGCTCCGTCGCAATATGGCTGGGCTAATATAATAGGATTTGCTTTTTCAAGATACAATATAAACCTTGTTGATATTGCGCCTATAGTTAGCTTATTTCAAAATCAAATAATAAAAATTACTGATATAAGTGATAGTAATGGAAACTACGGCACTTATGAAGTAACCGGCATATCTGCGTTAACAGATGCTTATTTATTTTCCTTAATACATAAGGGTAGTTTTGGAGAACCTAAGGCATCTACAATTACTTTTGCAAATACAGCATTAACTAAACCAGATAAATTTTTCACGTTTACCCAAGCCAGCTCTTCTGCAACATGGACTATTGAACATAATTTAGAAAAGTTTCCAAGCGTTACTGTAATTGACAGTGCAAATAATGTAGTTTATGGAAACACCACATATACAGACGAAAACAACTTAATAATAAATTTTTCTGCACCTTTTTCTGGAAAGGCTTATTTAAACTAAAAAAATAAAAAATGGCAATAAAATATTTAAACAGTGTAGACCTAACTAAAAATGAGCTACAAAATGCCGTAATTCAGGTATTAGCAACTGCGCCAGGAAGCCCAGTTGAAGGACAGGTATATTACGATTCTACGGATGATGTAATAAAATTTTATAATGGTACTGCTTGGGTATCTGCGGGTGGTGATTTAACAGAAATTACCACAGCTACAGCAGATCAGCTTACAATTACAGATGGTCAGGGACCAATTCCTAATGTGGATATTGTAACAGGAGCAGTAACTAGCTCAGGCGTCGCTTTAGCTACAGGGCAGCAAATATATGATTTTGTAACAACCGGTGTTAATGCTCGTATTCAAAATATTACAGATCCAGTTGATGCACAAGATGTTGCTACTAAAAACTATGTTGATACAATTGCAACAGGTTTATTAGAATACAAAGGTGGATATGATGCTAGCACAAACAGCCCTGATTTAGATACCTCTTCAAATATTGAAATTGCTAAAGGAGATACATATACAGTTACTGCTGACGGCTTATTCTTTACTGAGCAAGTTCGTATTGGTGATGTTATTATTGCTGAAACGGCAATTGCAGCATCAACAGGTGGTACTTTAGCAGACTTTACAATTGTTCAATCTAATGTTGATTTAGCAACAGCGGCTGCTACAGCCGGGGCTGCAGTTAAAGGTATCTCAGGCTATGATTCAGCAGACTTTTCTGTGTCATCAGGATTTGTATCTTTAGCAACAAAAACTTATAAAACATCTATTGGCGGTGCAACATCAGTTGCAGTTACTCATAATTTAGGCAGTGAAGATGTTATTGTACAATTATTTGACAACACAACAAAAGATACTGTTTACGCAGATGTTGTAAGAACAAATACAAATACAGTAACTATTGATTTTGCCACGGCTCCATCTGCTGGCGCAATTAGAGTATTGATCACTAAAATAGACTAAAATAAATTATGGCAAGTCGTTATTTAAATAATATAACAATAAACGACGCCTATACATTACCATCTACTGATGGAACTAATGGGCAGGGAATAGTAACTGACGGTGCCGGAAATTTAAGTTTTCAGGATTTAGCGTCAACAACCGCTACTTCTGCATTGAGTATAGTTTTAACTGTTAAGAATGTATCAGGCGGTTCACTTAGCCCTGGAACTTTAGTAAGAGTAGCTCCAACGGCTACGCCTCCATCTGGCAATGTTTTAGAAGTTGATATTGCAGATAATTCATCTGCATCTACAATGCCTGCTATTGGTATAATAACAGATACTATTGCTGATCAAGCCGAAGGTGACTGTGTTGCTTTTGGTAGAGCTTCAGGTTTTTCCACATCAGGCTATACCGAAGGAGACCCTATATGGGTTGGAACAAGCGGTACGTTTACAGGTACAAAGCCAACAGGGACTGCATTAATACAAAGAGTAGGACAGGTAATTAAGGTTCATGCTACAAACGGTAGCATTGAAGTGTTTGGGGCAGGCAGGTCTAATGATGTGCCAAATATTCCACAAGACCAATTATGGCTTGGTAATTCAAGTGGTGTAGCAACGCCAACAGCTCATACTGTAGAAAACATATCTAATGTAACTGTTTCTTCTAAACAAAACGGTCAAGCATTAGTTTGGGATGCTGCAAATAACTATTGGAAAAACGGCACTGTTTCTGGTGGCGGTGGTGGTGGCGGCGGTACAGAACTTTCTATTGAAAGAAATGTATTTACTGCTACAGCCAACCAAACGGCATTTACAATATCATCCGCTATAACAGCATCAAGTAATACACAAGTATATATTGATGGTGTATAT
>Ga0255784_10003061_pt1 | contig 12808 bp, 10 predicted proteins | sample 101ome_14_FD_179982 | JGI IMG/M metagenome (GOLD analysis project Ga0255784, IMG submission 179982) | Coastal salt marsh microbial communities from the Groves Creek Marsh, Skidaway Island, Georgia - 101403AT metaG (version 2) | ecosystem: Environmental > Aquatic > Marine > Intertidal zone >...
CACTGGTGATATCGGCGCGGACGCATTCGTCGGTCGCCACGACCCCGCGAGAGGTGCTAATGGGCACGATCGATGTGAATCGACCCTCTCGCTGCGCCCGGGCTGCACGTTGCTGGCTTTGTAAAGCAACGGCGTCACAGGCTTCTCGCGTTGCACCGATTCTTGTGGCAATCAGATCAGCACCGCTACCCATGAGCAGCATCTGATGTTGCAGCGCAAACGCGGGGTCGCTAAACACCCGCGCATTATCAGAGAGCATTGGCACGCGAGACATCATCTCGACGCCTCCAGCGACCATTGCTTGTGCCTGGCCGGAGGCAACTTTCAGGCCGGCAAGCGCAATCGCGTCAATACTGGAGGAACAGAAACGATGAACGGTCAACCCCGCGACGCTGCTCGGCCAGCCCGCATAGAGCGCCGAGGTTTTGGCGATATTGGCTGCCTGCTCTCCGTTTTGGGTCACACACCCCAGAATCACTTCTGATATCTGGGTGGTATCCAACGTATTGCGCGCCTCGAGCGCATGGTAAAGGTGCTTGAGCAGGGCTGAGGGGGTTAACTCGTGAAGACCCCCTTCGGTTTTGGCACGGGCGCGGGCACTGCGAATCGCGTCGTAAATAAAAACATCTTTCACGAACCCACGCCCACCACAAAGCTGGCGCAGGTTGTGGTGCTGCCGCCGACGTTGAAGGTGATGAGATTCTCCGCCTTGGGAATTTGGTAATCCCCCGCCCGGCCCGTTACCTGCCGCGCACAATCAAGCACCATGCGAACGCCGGTTGCTCCAACCGGATGGCCCAACTCAATCAGGCCGCCAAGAGCATTTAAAGGCAAGCCCCTGTCGCGCGCAATAGGATCTTCCTCTAAGGCTTTCCAGCTTTGGCACGGAGTTGTGAGCCTTCTGTAGTCACTGGCCATATATTTCGTCACGCTAAAGCAATCCTGAGTTTCGAGGCCGTCGAGTATATGGCAAATTAACGGCCTTTCGAGAGCGGACATGCGCGCTGGGTTTTTATTTCACCTGCAGATCTGTCGCAGTTTACAATTAACCTGAAGATTCTGTTCGCGGCATTTTCTCCCGTGTTTGCGCCGAAAATACCAGCGTTCAAACTTACGCGCTGACGCGGTCTTTGGCCCGTGTTAAGAGGCAGGTGCACGCATGATATTTCAAGGCAGCGATCGTCCCAACAGTCTTTACTCATGGTACGTCGTTGTCGTGCTTATGTTGTGTTACGCACTCTCGTTTATTGATCGGCAGATCCTCAGCCTGCTTGTTGAACCCATAAAGGCCGATCTTGAGCTGAGCGACACAGAGTTCAGCCTCCTGCAAGGCATGGCGTTTGCCCTGTTTTATACCTTTGTTGGTCTCTACATGGGCAAGCTTGCGGACACGCGCAATCGACGCAACCTGATTGTTTTAGGCGTTGCCGCGTGGAGCGCGATGACGGCATTTTGTGGCTTTGCCAAAAGCTTCAGTCACTTATTCATGGCGAGAGTGGGTGTTGCTGTCGGTGAAGCCACCTTGTCCCCGGCTGCTTACTCCATCACGGGCGACTACTTCACCAAAGACAAGCTTGCGCGGGCCATGAGCACCTATTCCGTGGGCGTCTTCCTGGGTAGCGGCCTGGCCTTTGTCGTCGGCGGTGCTCTGATCGCGTCTATCCCTGCCCTTGCAACGCTTCCCCTGGTGGGTGAAGTCAAAGCGTGGCAACTTGTTTTCATCATTGTCGGATTAGCGGGTATTCCCTTCGCCTTGCTTGTCCTGACTGTCAGGGAGCCGCCTCGCGGCAGATATAGTGATACAGCGAGGGAGCAGGTCGAGAACGTGACCGTGTTCAACTCGGTAAAGTACTTCACGAGGCACTGGCGCTTTTACGGCCCCCACTTCATCGGCTTCTCCATGCTGACGACCATTGGGTATGCCTTTCACTCTTGGGTCCCTGCCTTTTTTATCCGCACCCACGGTTGGGAGGCCAGTGAAATAGGCCTCACCTACGGCACGATCAATATCATAGCCGCCCCCTTGGGTGTACTGGCGGGCGGCTGGTTTGGCGATAAATTGGCCAAAGCGGGCATACAGGACGCCTTTATAAAAGGCCCCATTGCCGGAGCCATCCCACTGTGGATCTTCGCGAGCCTGGCGACCGCGCCCTTTATTGGCATGCCGACGCTGTCACTTGTCCTGTTGGCGGCGCTGCACTTTTTTGCGAGCTTTCATGCCGGGATGGCGGTCGCTGCTCTGCACACCGCCACGCCGCTGACAATGCGGAGTCAGGCCACGGCGGCTTATCTCTTCGTCATCAATCTGATTGGGCTGGGTGGCGGTCCTTTAATCGTTGCGCTGCTTACTGATTTTGTTTTTCAGGATGAACGCCTTATCGGTTCGTCGCTGATGGTGGTGGGTGCGTCCGCCACACCCATTGCCATCTTTATGCTGAGTCTAGCCGCCCGTCAATATCGAACTCTGACCGGCGCTCCCAGCTAGGCAACGGTAACGCGAGAACGAAAATGCTTGAAATTGTCAATGAAGAACGATCGACCACTGCTGCCATTGTCCTGCCGGAGCGCATCCAGACAGGGACGCACGCCTGCTGGATTGAGGGCGAACGCCTCAATGCAGAACGCCCTTGCCCATGAGGGTTGACCTGCGCGTTGAAGCGCGTCATGGCACGTCCAAATGACGGCGCACTGGGTCTTTCTTCACGGCATCAACAACACGCCACGGGTTTGGACCCCGATTATCCAAGCCATGGCAATAACCGCCCGATCCCTGTCACCCGAATATCCCCCAACCGCGGATATTGACGCCATCGCGCGGTTGGTCTGGGACGAATGCCCAGACAACGCCGTGTTGGTGGGACATTCTTTTGGAGGCTATGTAGCACTCGCCATGCTTGCCCAGCGACCCGCGGCGGTTGCCGGGATAGCACTGGTCAACTCGCATGCGCGCGCCGACACAGAGGCAGCGCAAGCGATTCGCGAACAATCAGCGCAAGCTGCGGACGCCGGGAAGTACAGCCAACTGGTGGAGGCGGTAACGAAGCGGGTCTACCACCCTGATAACCTGTCCAACGGTCATCTGATGCGTCATCGGGAAGCGGAAGCGATCGGGTATGGTGCCGCACGGTTTGCCGCCCATCAGCGCGCCTGCGCCCGGCGCCCCGACAGAGAAGCGGTGCTGCGGCAATTCACAGGTGCAAAACTCGTTGTTACATCAGAAATTGATCTCGTGATTGATCCCGCGGAGCAACGATCGCTGGCCCAGCGCTGTGGTGCCGCGTTCCATTCGATTGGCGGTGCTGGACACATGCTTCCGGCGGAGCAGCCGCAGCGGCTGGCCGCTCATTTAACAGCTTGGGGTCGTGCGCTCTAGGCGCCAACCCCTTCTTCGCTCGCCCATTCAGCCAACTCGTGCCGCAACACTTTGCCCAATGGGTTTCGCGGTAGTGCCTCAATGACCAAAAGGCGCTCCGGCAACTTAAACTTGGCAACACCGCACTGCATCAAGAACGCGCAAATATCCTCCAGTGAGGGTGTGCCGCCATCAGTCGGTACGATACAGACACAAATCTTTTCGCCGAGAATGGCATCGGGATAGGCACAAACCGCCGCTTCAGCCAGTGCCGGATGACCCTCTAGCAGGGTGTCGAGCTCGGCCGGTGAAATTTTCATCCCACCCCGGTTGATAATGTCCTTTAATCGGCCAGCAATGCGATAGAACGCGCCATCGCCGCCGCAAATCTCGACCACATCGCCGGTGCGGAAAAAGCCCTGCGAGGTAAACAAATCATCCCGGCTCGAATTGAGATACCCGTCAAACACCGTGGGGCCGGAGAAGCAGAGTTCGCCACGGTCACCTTTTTGCGTCAGTTCGTTCCCTGTCTCGGGATCCACCACGGTAGATCGAACCGTTTCGTGTAATGGCCCGGTCCAGCGTGTGTGGCGGGTGCCACTGCGGGGAAACATCGCGGCCCGCTCCTCGGGATCGGGTATGGCTACTGGCGAGGAGATGAGTGCGATACCTTCGTTGGATCCGTAGATGTTGTAGATGTTGACGCCATAGTCCCTTTCAAAGGTTGCAATCATTTCCGGGGCTAGAGGAGCTGACCCGGATCCAATGCCCCGCAGGGCAGGGAAGTCGAAGCTGCTCCAGAGGGCCGGCTCTTTGGCAAGCTTGTTTAACAGGGCCGGCGGCGCGATGGTGAAGGTGACGTTGTCGCGCTGAATCTGCTCTAGGAACACCGGCACATCGAGCGGGTGATGCAAGACAATCCCACAGCCAAGCTTTGCAGCGGGGAAAAGAAATCCACCAAGAGCCGACATATTGACCATCGGAAAGGGATTAAGCAGTACGTCACCCGGCTGATACTCGCTACCCGTAGCTGTCATATGACCGGAGGCCAGCCACATATTGTGAGACCGCGGCACGCCCTTGGGTGTCCCGGTTGTGCCGGACGTCCAGCAGATAGTGCAGATGTCATTCGCACTCGCCGGGTTGTCGCTGCGATGGCGTTGCAGGACATTCCGCTCGCTGTCGCCCAGACCCGTCGCGCCCCGGATGATCAGATCGTCGCCCATGGCCAGGATCTTTTGCGCAGGTAGCGCAGCGAGCCCATTGTCAGCAAGGTTGGCGTCGCGAAACGACGCGGCGCCAATAAACCATGCAGGTTCCAGTGCCGAGGCGAGTGACGCTATTTCGTGTCGCCCGTATTGCACCGGTAAGGGAGAAGCGATGGCGCCAAGCTTGCTCAGCGCGTAATAAAGCACCATCAGGTCGACCACGTTGGGCATTTGCAACATCACCGGGTCGCCGCAGGCGACACCCCGTTGGAGCAAGTCAATCGCCAGGGCGTCACTGGCGTTGTCGAGTTCTGAAAAGGTCAGTCTGAGGGGAGGGCTGTCTGTAAGCTGCTCACGGGTGTGTTGGTCAGCAGCCGCCATCGCATTTGGGTACTTTTCTGCCTGAATACTCAGGTAATCGCAGAGGGTCTTATCGCCCCACAGGCCGGCCTGAGTCAGTTTTTGAATGCGCTCGGGTGTTGATGTCTTCAACGCAAAACCTCACAGGTTGATTTCAGAAACCGAACTGCTTTTTTACCACATGCACGAGAGTGTCTGCCGAATGCTCCAATTCGAACACGCCGCCTCAGTGCTCAGGATTCAACCCAGAATCATTCGAGCCGCTTCACGCCCCGAGGCCGCCGCTGATTCGGTTCCTATCGTCCCAACCGGCGCGCAGCCATCGCCCACGTTATACAGGCCAAGTACCGAGGTGTTCACGGGCATGCCGCGACCAACCCATCGATGCATCCCGGGTGAGTCACCGCGATGCTTGGCTTTGACCAAAAACTTTGCCTTGTCCAGAATCCCCGGAAAGTTGGCTTCGAGCTCGCTAAGCATCATCTCAAATTCACGATCGAGCTCAGGTTTTGCTGCATCCGCAGGGGCCCCGAAAGCCGTGTGTAAGTAGATGCCCTCGGGTGAGATATCCGGTGAGATCGCCGAAGGAATTTCCAGGTAGATCAGATTGGTCGTGTTACCGAAGACCATACAGCCCGCAAAGTCCGCCATGACGGGCTCATTCAAAACGAAACTCGCGTGCATGATGGGTGCGTCAATATCATCTTGTTCAAACTTAGCCATGTAACTCGCTTCAAAGACACTTCCACCACCCGCCAGCGCTATCGTGCGCCGCGGCCCCGCATTCGATAACACCAGCGGTGCTGCCAGCTTCTCTGCATCGCCCGCTGCATTTTTAATTTCAACACCGGTGACTCGATTGCTCTCGACATGGATTTTTCGACAGGGCGAGCGCGTCATAACCCGCGAGCCTCGCGCTTCTATTGCACTCGCAAGCGCCCCCATCAACTGCGCATTGCCCAGACGGGCCATACCAAACTGGCTTCCCTTGGAGTGGTATTTCAGAAAATTAAAGAACTCGCTGGCGGGGATCTCATGCATGTTGACCCCCATGAGGGCAGCGCAATAACCCTGAAAGAGGTTTTTGACTTCCTGACAGTCGGTGTATTGATCAAACCAATCGAGGATGGTGATGGATCCCAGGGGTGTCCAGGTAGTCAGGGCATCGATAATTCGCTGGTGAAACTGGGCCGCTGCAGCAGGGTCCTGCATCGCAAATTCGATCATGCCCAGCAGGCCGCCGCCCTTGGGTGAAATATCGTAATCGCCATGGGCCAGTCGATAGCGCATTTTCCCGGTCAGGTTAATCATGTCCATATCAACGCCCAGCGCGTCAAAGGCTTGTCGAATGGCGCTGCTTGGCCCCATGGGAATCATGAGCGCTCCGGTTGTCACCAGGCAGTCCTCTCTGGCCCGATGCGAGCACCGGCCCCCAAGATGAGGTGACTTCTCGACTACGGCAACGCGCATGCCACCCGCAACGAGGTAGGCCGCCGCACACAGGCCACCCATGCCGGCACCTACAATGATTGCATCGAATTCATGCTCCATAGCGTCCTCAGAAATTCTTATTTTGTTGGCGGGCCTTCACCGGGTTCGGGACAGCGAGCCGATGGTTACTGTCCGGAAATTTGCTCTGGTTTCATCCAGCAGGCGTGGAACCCAGGTGGAATCCGATGCGGCATGTGAACCCGTGCAATGGGGCCAATACTCAAATCTGCGGCGTCGAAAATCTGTAATTCCTGGGTCCGGGTGTCGTCATTCCAGACAAAAACAACCACGTAGCCGTGATCCTCGGCACGCTGGTTGTCGGCCGGTGCAAACCAGGGCTCGCTGTACCAACAATGCTCTGCGCTATCGGTCCAAGAGGACAAACGCTCACCGGTATCCGTATTGTATTTACAGATGCCGTCCCATTTGAGCAATTGCGGATGGTGGTCGACCAGGTAGGCAAATTGACTGTGACGCCCCGTTCTCTGGGTGTCGTAGCTGGGAAATTCAATGTTGTGATCAGGATCGAGACACTCTTCAGTGCACTCACCGGTCGTCAGATTCATGCGGTAGCGCCATAAACGCGCGTCCATTACGAGGCGAGCGATCATCTTCGCGGTAGCGCTATCGTTAAAGCGGCCATCCTCATGGGTTGCCGGTTGGTAGCGGCAAGCCACCATGACGATCTCATCCTCTTCTTCCCACGCATTAATAACGTGGTAGATGAAGGCGCCTGAAAATTCGAACCAACGAATGGCATCAGCCGCACCTTTACGGGGAATGACACCCAGTCGGCTTGGCATTGTGGAATCGAAAACAACTTTATGTCGACCCGCCGCCCGAGCGGCCTCATCATGAAAGACGGGGTGGTCGTGCAGAATCGAATAGTTTTCCGTAATAGCCATATCATGCGGCAGGCGATTGCCCGGAAGCTCTACGGGTACGCGGTGGGTCATCTGTCCCTCGGCGTCAACGACCCCGTACCACATATAAGGCCACTCGTCGCCGTAATCGAAATACATCAGCTCGCCGGTCACTTCGTCTACCTTGCAATGGGCCGACATGCCTGAGCCAGGCTCATCAAGATAGCTATTGAGTGGCCCAAGCGTCTTCAGGGTTATGGGGTCTAGCGCATAGGGAACACCGGCCAAGTACCAGGTTGCGATAGCCGTGCCAGCATGTCCGATGACGTCGGTGTTCGCAGAGTCCTTGAGGGGCTGGTCCTCACGCCCCTTCAGGGTTTGTCGGATACCCCAGTACCTCGCACCTCCCGAGGAATCCTCGTGTTCCCAGGCTTCGGTGCGGACCCATTTATTGCGAATAACCAAACGCCCCTGGTCAAAGTGCGCGCTGTGGAGCATCCCATCGCCATCGAAAGGGTGGTATTCACCCTTTGGCTCGAAACGCGGATTGGGGCCATTGCGCAGATAGACGCCGTTGAGGTCCGTTGGAATCGTTCCCGTCACCGGTAAATCTTCAAAGGTCGATTCACTCGCAAGGGGCGAAAAAACTCCTTCTATATATGGGCCATACTTGTGGCCAAAGGGGGCATCAGGGTCTTTTACAGGCTGATTCATGTTGCTCTCCAGGCAAGTAGCGACTGCCTTCTCAATAACACCTTGATTCCAATCGGGCTCATACAGGGGAGGAGCTTTAAGCCCCTCACTTAAGCCGCCACAATAAAGCTACAAACCGTGGCGCAGGAACCGCCAATATTTAACGTTGCGAAGGTCGTTGCGCCGTCTACTTGGCAATCTTCAGCTGAGTGGGTGACCTGCCTTGCCGCATCAAACAGCATGCGCGCCCCGGTGGCGCCAACAGGGTGGCCACAGCCAATCAGTCCCCCGCTTGGGTTGATTGGTAGGGTACCACCCAGTTCAATTGAGCCATTTTCTACCGCCTTGTAAGACTCACCTGCAGCGGTGAGACCGAAATGGTCAATCGCCATGTATTCCGTCATGGAGAAACAATCGTGTGTCTCGATTCCATCGATCTGGCTGACGTCGCTGATGTCGGCTCGACTGAATGCGTCGAGAATGGCCTCTCTCACATGGGGAAATACAAAGGGGGCGTCCCGACTTCGCTCGACCTTGTCCTTGTAGCGCAGTCCGGCATTACGGTGGCCCCAACCCTTTATTTTGGCGTCCGCGCCGTTTAACCCGCGTGATTTTCGGTATTCGGCAGCAAATTCCGGCGACGCCAATACAATAGCGCAGGCCCCGTCGGTGATTTGCCCACAGTGTAAACGCCTGACGCCGGGTTCAATGACCGGATTAAGCGCGTCGTCGTCGCGAAAACTCCCCTCGGCAAATTCCCAGCGTCGGGTTTGCGCCTTTGGGTTGCGCTTCGCATGGCTATAGTTGATCTCGGAAATTCGATTGAGCACCTGCCGATCCAAGCCATAGCGCTGCTCATACTCATCGGCGAGAAGACCAAATACGGCGGGCCACATGAACCGACAGTCGATATCTTCTCGATCGCGCCAGGCCGCAGAATTCTGGTTCTGCGACGCCTGGTCACCGGGAAGGTTTTTGAATTCTTCCGCACCCAGCACGAGCACGCAGTCATACCTCCCCGCTTCGATCTCCGCCATTGCGGTAAGCGCCGCCAGTGACGACGAGGCACAGGCGCCTTCATGGCGCATCGCGGGGACACCCCAAAGCTCGGGCACAACCTGCGAGACCATGGCACCTAGGTGACCCTGCTGCCGCTGCGCTTCAGCAAAGGCGTTGCCCACATGAATGGACTGGATGGCAGACGCCTCCAGATCGCAGGCCGCAAGGGCGCCCAAGCTGGCGTCCCGGATCATGTCAGAGATATCCATGTCCTCTCTGGACCAGACTCTGGCGAAGTCGGTTTGATACCCACCTATGATGTGCACCGGTTTGTTCATTGGCGTCTTATCTCCTTGCGTTCAAGCAGCGCACGGTTTGCCCTATGGAGCAAAGCAATGCAGAGCGGGGCACGATCCTATAGCTTGCATTATAAAACTAACAGGAAGGCTAAATGAAAAGCCCCCGAGATGCAATCGTCACCGGTCCTGGAACCGGGTGCTTATGAGCACCTGCAGGTCTGGCCGGGCGCAGAAAATGGGTCTATGGGTAAACAAGAATCGAACTGTTGGGCCGGCCGTCTCTGGGTTATCAATCGTAATGCTATATCGTAATGCTATGTTGTTGGGCAATAGCCCAAGGGCCAGGCCAGCACTCGGCATCCCTAGTCCCCCTTGACGGCCAGGAAGCGCCTTACCGCTTGGTCATATTCCTGCTCCAAATCGTCCACGACCTCAGCAATCGTCTCGATTTTTCGGCTGCGACCCACCCCCTGTCCTGCGCCCCAAATATCACGCCAACGTTTTGATTGGCTTCCCGAGTAGTCGCGAGGGATTTTGGCGGCGAGGTCCTCCTCGCTAAAGCCGGCCTCGTCGAGACTTGCTTTCAACCAGGATGCCGCCGTCCCCGTGACCGCCGCTGAGACCACAATGTCATCTGCTTGAGCGTCAATCACCATAGCCTTATAGCGATCATCAGCGAGACTTTCTTCGGTGGGGATAAAACGTGTACCCATGTAAACACAGTCGGCGCCTGCGGCGATCGCACCTGCAATGCCAGCGCCATCTGAAATACCGCCACCCACGGCGATGACGCCATCGAAGATGTCTCGAATGGCTGAAATAAACGCAAAAGGAGATAAATGGCCCGTGTGGCCGCCCGCACCCGCACTGATACAAGCCATCCCGTCGACGCCGGCGTCGACGGCCTTTTTCGCCAACTGCAGGTTCACCACGTCGGCAAAAACGCGGCCGCCATAGGCCTTGACGACCTCCATGACAGGGCGAGGGGAGCCGAGGGCCGTAATGACAATGGGCGGCTTGTAGTGCTCGATCAGTTTAAGCTCGTCAAACAATCGGGTTCGGGTGGAGTGGGTAATCAGATTGGATATCCAGGGGCCATCCTCTGCTGTCACCGCATCGCTGATTTGCCCCATCCATTGGTCCAGTTCGTCAACAGTGCGGGCGTTCGTCGAAGGAAACGAGCCACCAATGCCACTTTTGCAGGCGGCAATGACCATTTCCGGACCGGAGATTCGAAACATGGGGGCACAAATAACGGGCAATCGCATTTGCAAATCAGTCGGGCGGCTCATGGGTTACCTCTCCTAGTTCTACATACCAGCTAAAGGAAGCGTTCTGGGATTTCAGTGCTATCAAGCAGGCCGGGTGTCGTTGACATGACCGCTCAGCACGGTGGGGCGGTGGTCACGTCGTGGGGATGCAATACGCCTTCACAGGCACTGCAACAGAAAACGAATTGAACCGGCGCGTCTTCACAATGATGACTCAGTATCACGTTCCCCCTCTCTCCCTGGGTCAACCATCGCTCAGACCATTTGTGCAAGGCCATCGCAACGGGTAAGTAATCCTGTCCTTTTGCAGTCAGGTTGTATTGATACCGTTTAGGCCCCGACTGGTAAGCCACACGGTTGAACAAGCCCGCCTCGACCAAAAGCTTGAGCCGGTCGGCCAAAATATTGGTCGAGATACCGAGGCCGCGCTGGAAATCGTCGTATCGACGCAAGCCATATAGCGCACCGCCGAGAATCAGGTTATTCCACCGGTCCCCCAGGATATCCGTCGCGTGAAACAACGAGCCGTCTCTTGCGGTGTGGGAGCCCGCACTTATCTTGGATCGACGTTTTGAAAAATTGGTAGCCCGCGTTGTAGCCAGGTAAGCCGAGTTCGGTCGGTTCGTCACTGAATTTGACGTAATCGCTTCATCACAACTCAGGCACTTGCAGATCGGAGAAAACGGTTTTTTGCATGAGCGATGAACTAGAACGGGGGGCAGGTCCACGACCTCATCACCAAGCCACTTTTGCTCCCATGACCAAATCGCCAGGGCGAAATCGTAGAGCCCAAGCCCCTTGGGGGTCAGTCGGTATTCGTAGCGAGCTGGCGACATCTGATAAGGGTTTCGGTAGACAATGCCCTGCTGGACCAGAACTTTCAGTCGGTTAGCCAATGTCGAGCGCACTGCTCCCGTATGCTGCAGCAGCGCTTCAAAGCGGTGCCGTCTCAGGAACAGATCGCGGATTACCAGCAACGTCCAACGATCGCCAAGAAGCCCCAGGCACTGTGCCACAAGGCTATTCAATACTAACTGGCCGGTCGCTTTAACTTGTTCTGGGCTCAGTGTTGCCATGATTCATCGCCAAACGGGCAGCAGGGATATCCCACCAAAGATCCGGGCCAGCGACCTTACCACGCCCGGCACAATATAGTTTTTTTATGCAAGTGATGGATAGTATAATCTTCCATCGTCATAACGCAATGTCACGCAAACGACAGGCCGCAGTGACGGAATAGGAGGGTGTGGGTCAGTGTCGATGGGGCTTGGAATTCCGCTACTACTTTTTTGCGGCTGGCTGTTTGCCATTTTCTTTTTTGAGCGGCCGATGGTGGGCGGGATAGGACCCAAACAGCTGCTGTACCCCGGCGTATTGGGTATCTACATTCTGCTCTGGGCCACATCGGCGGCCTCATCGCCATATGCCAGCCTCATTGCGTTGCACCAGCAGTTTCTGGGTTATATCGGACTTTTTCTGACCTTTGTTTGGCTGGTCAGTCTCATTAAGAAAGATACCAGCATTATGGATATCGCCTATCCACTCACGGCCGCGATACCCGTTGTTTTTATGACACTTAGCCAACCCTCCTGGTCTCCCCAGCAGCTGCTCCTGGTCGGTGGCATAGGCCTTTGGGCTAGCCGACTATCGCTGCACATTGGGATACGAAATCTTCCTGAAGGGGAAGATGCCCGCTATGCGGCCTGGCGGCGACGTTTTGGCAAGCGGTGGTGGTGGTGGAGCTTTTTCTCGGTGTTTGCGCTGCAGGGTATTTTGGTTTCACTCTGGTCAGTGCCCTTGGTGTTGGCGATGGATGCCGGATCGGAAACACTTGGTATTCATCATATTCTGGCCGTCGTCCTGTTTGCCGTTGGCTTTTACTTTCAGGCCGTTGCGGACTATCAGTTAGAGCGGTTTCGGAAGACCCGGCACAGCCCAGAGGAAATATTGGACCATGGGCTGTGGGCACTCTCCCGCCACCCTAACTACTTCGGTGAAAGTTTGATTTGGTGGAGCTTTGGTTGCCTTGGCCTGTCCCACGAACTGGGGCCAATCGGGTTGTTGGCGCCGCTGTATGTGACGTGGTTTATGGCGCGAGGCTCGGCTACGCCCATGCAAGAAAAGTATCTGGCCAAAAAGAAACCGGGGTACGCAGCCTATGTTGCGCGCGTGCCGGAATTCTTTCCCAAGCTAAAGCCCTGATGCCATCGCCGACCCAGCAGACTGTGATCGTGACTGGCGCCGGCAAGGGGCTCGGCAGGGCTTATGCCGT
>Ga0255784_10003064_pt1 | contig 12798 bp, 4 predicted proteins | sample 101ome_14_FD_179982 | JGI IMG/M metagenome (GOLD analysis project Ga0255784, IMG submission 179982) | Coastal salt marsh microbial communities from the Groves Creek Marsh, Skidaway Island, Georgia - 101403AT metaG (version 2) | ecosystem: Environmental > Aquatic > Marine > Intertidal zone > Salt...
AGGTGTGATCTCTTCGGATTTGAGTGATAACTCATCTAGAATAGGTGTGATCTCTTCGGATTTGAGTGATAACTCATCTAGAATAGGTGTGATCTCTTCGGATTTGAGTGATAACTCATCTAGAATATCTACACTCGAAATAGGTGACACTACCATAAGCGGACTAAAAACGTTTAGTGAAGAAGTCATATTTGAATCAAACATCCATGTAAAAGGGGATCTTCTTGTCGCTAATACGGTCAACATGATTGTTTCAGATCCAATAATAGAATTGGGTGCGAACAATCTAAACACAAATGATTTAGGTATAGTCATGACACGACATGGTGTATCGGATTCAAACGTAGCACTTTTCTATGATGAAAGTGAAGACACATTTAATATAGGTTACACCTCTAACAGTGCATACGATTCGGTAATAAATGCAGAAGCTGGTAATCCTATAACTATGAATGTACACGGAAACATAGAAGCAACCACGAACATACAAGCGAGTAACATCATGACCAATTATTCTAATATATCCGGAAGGTTGGATTTAGGGAGCATTTACTCACAAAACATGATATGTCAAACGCGACAATATGAATATTCTTCTTCAACCGCGACTTACGTTACATCCGGTACACTCACACTATTGACGTGTGCATTCACACCCAAGTATTCAAATTCCAAAATACTCATTGAATTGAGTTGCCCCGTGGAAACAACAGCGACATATTTTAACATTTTTGTAGATAGAGGTTCTAGTAGAATTACATCAAATCCAGGAAGTTATGGTATTATTTCATATAATTCAGGTACTAGCCTTGGTGGCCATTTTATACACACGGGTATTGGTTATGATTTACCAAGTACAACATCTAGTATAAATTATAACGTGGTCGCGGAATATGGAAGTGGTGATACATTAACAATATTGACACAGTCTGGTAAAATACTTGTATTTATCCATGAACTTTGTCAATAATTATTTTAACTCATTATAGTAATGAAGCCGAAATACATAGAACGCGCTTTAAGGGGGGTCATGTCTTCCCTCCCACCTAACTTTAAAGCCGGCAATGATTGGGATAGTATAGTCTTCCCTCCAGGGTATTCAAAGCCAGATAAAACTACATTTGAAGCAAAACTTCAAGAAATTGTCGATGATGATGATGAAGATTTACCAAAGACCGAGTTATTGGGAGATTTAACAGTTGGTAATTCGACATTGTTTGTGGACATATCTACTTCAAATGTTGGGATAGGTGTAGGTACACCTGCGTATGAATTAGATGTGTCAGGTAATGTACACTTTACAGGTGGTCTTTACCAAGATGGCGCTCCATTTGTGAGTTCACTTTGGACGACTGGCACCGATTCCCTGTATTACCGTTCTAACATTGAAGTTGGTACAGCAAATTTATTTGTGGATACGACAACATCAAGTGTTGGCATAGGTACGAGTGAACCAGTCTATGCCCTAGATGTAGTGGGCGACATAAATGTACCACTTGGTTCTGCTTACAAAATAGGTGGTAATGATGTACACTATTTAGCATCGATAAGCTCTGTGTCTGTAAACACTGGAAATGAGGGAACGAGTGCATCGGTTGTGCTTGGTGGAACATCGGCTGCTTCTACTCTAACATTTACTATACCAAGAGGTGATACCGGTGCGGCTGGTCCACAAGGTCCCACGGGTGCAACCGGTCCACAAGGTGCAACAGGTCCACAAGGTGACACTGGTGCAACGGGTCCACAAGGTCCACAAGGTGACACTGGTGCAACGGGTCCACAAGGTCCACAAGGTCCACAGGGACCAGCTGGAAGCGATGCTGCGGTGGTTTGGTCTACATCTGGTACATCCGCTTATTACACAAGTGGTAACGTCGGTATTGGTTTAAATAATCCAACAAATAAGTTGCACGTAGACGGAGATATATATTCAACAGGTAACGTCACCGCCTATTCCGACATAAGAAACAAAAGAAACCTAAAAATAATAGAAAACTCCCTAGAAAAGATAAAAAGTGTAAATGGATACACGTACGAAATAGAAAATAAAAAATATACAGGTTTGGTGGCACAGGAAATTATTAATATTTTACCCGAAGCTGTGGCGGGCGACGAAGAAAAGGGATATTCACTCGCATATGGAAATATGGCAGGTATATTTGTTGAAGCGATCAAAGAATTATCAAAAAAGGTAGAAGATCTAGAAAATGAATTATCTAAGTTCAGATAAATATGTATGATTTATTAAAAAAAACCTCCTCATATATTAAATGTCTCTAGGGACACCCGATGGACAGTTAATAATTGAGAATGCCACGGTTATTACGAACAACATTAATGTTCAGGATAGGGTAGGGGTGGCAACTGACTATCCCCAATATAACTTAGATGTTCATGGTACAGCAAATGTAGGCACATTATTTGTGAGTAGTATAACTGGTGATGGGGGTTTACTATCAAATATAGCATCCAATTTAGAAGAAATAACAGTAAATGGTAATGTTACAACTAAAACAGTTGAATTTATCAATTCGAATACTTCCATAGTAGCGAGTGGGAATATTCATGCATCATACTTCATAGGCAATGGTTCATTTTTATCGAACGTTGTAAATGATAATGAATTGGAATCCAATGTTTCCATTTTGAGAAGTGAGATGGCTTCAAATACATTGGAACTGCGATCAGATTTACAGTCCAATATTTCTACTTTGAGAAGTGAGATGGCTTCAAATACATTGGAACTACGAACAGATCTTCAATCCAATGTTTCTACTTTAAGAAGTGAGATGGCTTCAAATACATTGGAACTACGAACTGATCTTCAATCCAATGTAGATATTTTGAGAGGTGAGATGGCTTCAAATACATTGGAACTACGAACAGATTTGCAGTCCAATGTTTCTACTTTAAGAAGTGAGATGGCTTCAAATACATTGGAACTACGAACTGATCTTCAATCCAATGTAGATATTTTGAGAGGTGAGATGGCTTCAAATACATTGGAACTACGAACAGATTTGCAGTCCAACGTAACTGTTCTGAGAACAGATCTTCAATCCAATGTTTCTACTTTAAGAAGTGAGATGGCTTCAAATACATTGGAACTGCGAACTGATCTTCAATCCAATGTAGATATTTTGAGAGGTGAGATGGCTTCAAATACACTGGAACTGCGAACTAATCTTCAATCCAATGTGGATATTTTGAGAGGTGAGATGGCTTCAAATACATTGGAACTGCGAACTGATCTTCAATCCAATCTTTCCACTTTGAGAGGCGAGATGGCTTCAAACACATTGGAACTACGAACCGATCTTCAATCCAATGTAGGTATACTAAGAGGTGAAATATCAAGAGCGAATACCATCACATTCTCTAATGTCATGACTGGCTTAATTGTAGACGCAAATGTAGTTGTGGGAGGAAACGTAACGGCTACCACATTTATCGGTGACGGTGGTTTCTTGTCTAACATCGCGAGTAACCTGGAACAAATCGCACTCAATGGAAACGTAACGACCCAAACGCTTTATTTGAACAACGCAACGACGGCGTTTACCACCGATCTCACGTCTAATGTAGGCGTCAAACTCGACCAATTGTCAAATGTAATCATCACGAGTCCACAAACGGATCACCTTCTCACATACGATGGCGAGAATTGGGTAAATGATTTCAATATACACAACTTCATTAAAGTGCACAACACCACTGGTGATACACTTTATAAAGGTAATGTTGTCTACATTGTAGACTCGTTTAACAATAACGTAGCAAACGTTGCACTGGCTAAGGCGGATAGCGCGTCTACGATGCCGGGCATCGGTCTCATCCACGAAGACATTCTTGATGGCCAAGAAGGGTCTGCGGTAGCGTATGGTAAGGTGAGCGATATTAATACACTTGGGTTCACAGAAGGTCAAACCGTCTACGTGAGCAACACGAGTGCGGGTAATATCATGAACTCGAAACCATATGGTTTGGATGACCAAATTCAAAACGTGGGTGTTTGTATTAGGGTGCACCAAAGTAACGGTGTCGTGTTTGTGACGGGTGTGGGTCGTTCGAATGATATTCCAAATGCACCCATTTCTTCATCTCCCAACTACGTGTACGTGAATGAAACGAACAATGACATGAAAAAGATTGCACCCGAAAACTTATTGACGAAGCTCCAAACGCTTGAACAAGTCGTGAATACCGGGAATACCGTGTCTAATTCTATTGAAATTACAGGAAATCTAACTGTTTCTGAAAATGTGTCCATCGGGGGTTTAAGTTCTAGTTACATACCATTTGTTGGTACGGGTAACTATCTCGAGGATTCATCAATTCGAAAAGATAATGGAAACATTATCATTTCCGCAGATACCGAGATCACCGGAAACCTCATCGTGACAGGTAATTCATACATCGTGTCTTCAAATAATGTCGTCATAGAGGATCGAATTTTGGGTCTGGCAAATAACAACCCGAGTCATGACTTGGACACGGGCATCATCATGGAACACCCGGGACACAACGTGGCTTTGATTCACCACGGAGACGAAGATAGGTTTTCGATGGGTTACACACAAAATACGGTCACGGATGACCACGTATTACCAGACAGTAACATATTTCTGTTAGATATTTTGGGTAATGTCACCGTACAAAACAACTTAACTGTGGGGTCGGGTGGAAGTTATTTTGGAGATGGCACAACACTCACGGGTGTCGCACTCGAAACCGATCTCACAGATAATGTGACCAGAATAGGTGTTTTGGAAACGGATCTCACGGATAATGTGACCAGAATAGGTGTTTTGGAAACCGATCTCACAGATAATGTGACCAGAATAGGTGTTTTGGAAACGGATCTCACGGATAATGTGACCAGAATAGGTGTTTTGGAAACCGATCTTACGGATAATACTTCTAGAATTGATGTTTTAGAAACCGATCTCACAGATAACGCTTCTAGAATTGATGTTTTGGAAACGGATCTCACGGATAATGTGACCAGAATAGGTGTTTTGGAAACGGATCTCACAGATAACGCGACCAGAATAGGTGTTTTAGAAATCGATCTCACAGATAACGCTTCTAGAATTGATGTTTTGGAAACGGATCTCACAGATAACGCTTCTAGAATCGATGTTTTGGAAACGGATCTCACAGATAATGTGACCAGAATAGGTGTTTTGGAAACGGATCTCACAGATAACGCTTCTAGAATTGATGTTTTGGAAACCGATCTCACGGATAACGCTTCTAGAATTGATGTTTTGGAAACGGATCTCACAGATAATGTGACCAGAATAGGTGTTTTGGAAACGGATCTCACAGATAACGCTTCTAGAATTGATGTTTTGGAAACCGATCTCACGGATAACGCTTCTAGAATTGATGTTTTAGAAACCGATCTCACGGATAATGCTTCTAGAATTGATGTTTTGGAAACCGATCTCACAGATAATGCTTCTAGAATTGATGTTTTAGAAACCGATCTCACAGATAACGCTTCTAGAATTGATGTTTTGGAAACGGATCTCACAGACAATGCTTCTAGAATTGATGTTTTGGAAACCGATCTCACAGATAACGCTTCTAGAATTGATGTTTTGGAAACGGATCTCACAGATAACGCTTCTAGAATCGATGTTTTGGAAACGGATCTCACAGATAATGTGACCAGAATAGGTGTTTTGGAAACGGATCTCACAGATAACGCTTCTAGAATTGATGTTTTGGAAACCGATCTCACAGATAATGTGACTAGAATAGGTGTTTTGGAAACGGATCTCACAGATAACGCTTCTAGAATTGATGTTTTGGAAACCGATCTCACGGATAATGCTTCTAGAATTGATGTTTTGGAAACCGATCTCACAGATAATGCTTCTAGAATTGATGTTTTGGAAACCGATCTCACAGATAATGTGACTAGAATAGGTGTTTTGGAAACGGATCTCACAGATAACGCTTCTAGAATTGATGTTTTGGAAACCGATCTCACGGATAATGCTTCTAGAATTGATGTTTTGGAAACCGATCTCACAGATAATGCTTCTAGAATTGATGTTTTGGAAACGGATCTCACAGACAATGCTTCTAGAATTGATGTTTTAGAAACCGATCTCACAGATAACGCTTCTAGAATTGATGTTTTGGAAACGGATCTCACAGATAACGCTTCTAGAATTGATGTTTTGGAAACGGATCTCACTGATAATGTGACCAGAATAGGTGTTTTGGAAACGGATCTCACAGATAACGCTTCTAGAATTGATGTTTTAGAAACCGATCTCACAGATAACGCTTCTAGAATTGATGTTTTGGAAACCGATCTCACAGATAATGTGACCAGGATAGGTGTTTTAGAAACCGATCTCACAGATAACGCTTCTAGAATTGATGTTTTGGAAACAGATCTCACTGATAATGTGACCAGAATAGGTGTTTTGGAAACGGATCTCACAGATAACGCTTCTAGAATTGATGTTTTAGAAACGGATTTGAGTGATAATTCGTCTAGGATCACGAGCATAGAGAGTGGGTCGTACACATTTACGGGTATAAAAACATTTGAAAATGATGTGATTCTTGAGAGTAACCTTAGAATTAATGGAGACTTGATGGTTGCCAATACGATAAACATGATTGTTTCCGACCCTATCATGGAACTAGGTGCAAATAACCTAAATACAGGTGATTTGGGTATTGTTATGACTCGTCACGGTGTATCCGAATCAAATGTGGCCATAGTATACGACGAAAGTCAAGATATATTTAGAGTGGGTTACACATCTAATAGTGCTTACGAATCGACTATAGAAATAGACGATGCGTCCGCAATTACAATGAATGTGCACGGTAACGTAGAGGCTGCATATTTTAAAGGTGACGGTTCTCAGCTCACGGGTGTTGGTATCGATACCACCCAAACATTGACCTTGTCCAATGTGACGACGGGTTTGATAGTGGACTCTAATGTTGTTGTTTCTGGTAATGTGACAGCGGGTTCGTTCATAGGTGACGGTTCTCAGCTCACGGGTGTGGCCACAACTCTCAATAACATTACGGAAGTTGATTCAAACGTCGGTATTTCGAATACCAATCCACAACACACACTAGCTGTGGGTTCCAATCTCTGGATTGAAGATACGGGTTCAAACGTGCTCACCGTGGAAGGGAACGTGGCAGCTAATTATTTCATCGGTGATGGTTCACAACTCACGGGTGTCGCCGCAAGTCTCAATAACATTACGGAAGTTGATTCAAATGTTGGTATTTCTAATACTAATCCACAACACACACTAGCTGTAGGCTCCAATCTCTGGGTTGAAGATGCAGGTTCGAATGTGCTCACTGTTCTTGGGAATGTTGCGGCTGTGAATATGACATTAGATAGTATTACTCTTGCGACGGGGCATGCACTCGATTATGTGACAAGTGTAGGAAATACTACATCTAACACTGTTCAGTTTACAAATCCAGCCACGGGCTTTGTGACGACTTCTAATGTAGGTATAGCCAACGTAAACCCGATACACACTCTGGACGTAGGTTCAAATCTTTGGATTGATGAAACGAGTTCAAACGTTCTTTACGTAGACGGAAACGTGTGGTCTAAAAATATAACTGTCGGCTCAAATTTGTATGTAGAAGACACAAATTCTAATGTGGTGACCATTGAAGGTAACGTTTCTGCACATAACTTGTGGCTTGGGTCGGTGGAAATCACACCTTCTTACACTTTAGAAGAAGTCACGGGCGAAGGAAACACGACGACACAAGTCATTCAATTCTTAGACTCTAATGTGGGTACAGTGTCTTCAGGTGGTATAGTTATAAACAAATACGCATTCGCGTGTAAACACTACGCATACAGTAACGTGAGTGTACCCATAGATTTCGCAAACGTGGTCATGACATTCTCTTCAAACGTGTTCCATGCGAAAATCACGGCACAACTCACACACGGAAACGAAGAAGTCAGCACAATGATTCTCGACGTTCAGGGTGGTACGAGAGACGGTGCGACCTCGTCACTCAATATCGCCACTGGCCCAGGATCCGTGTTCGGTAACACGAACACTAAACCATGGAACGGAACGGTGTCTACCACACCCACACAAGTCATACTCGAACCGAGTGCTACGGGTACGACCGCGTATGGGGTCGATCTCTACGTGGAGTACAAATCTTCATCGTCAGAAGGTAAGTTAGAAAGCATTAGTATAGGTAACGATTCTGTAAAATCTTTTGTGTATTAATAGTAATGACGTCTACGAACATAACTAATTTCCCCGGAAAAGTGGCTATAGGTTCAAACGTGTTCATAGATGATACGGCGTCAAATAAACTCGTTATCACCGGAAGTATAAGTACTACAGGAACACTTTCCGGTGATGGCTCAGGCATAGATAACATTCAAACATCAAATGTAATTGGATTGACCGATAACGTGACGAGAATAGGCACTCTCGAAGCGGATTTGACTGATAACGTGACGAGAATAGGCACTCTCGAAGCGGATTTGACTGATAACGTGACGAGAATAGGGACTCTCGAGGTGGATTTGACCGATAACGTGACGAGAATAGGGACTCTCGAGGCGGATTTGAGTGACAATTCTTCGAGAATCACGAATATAGAGAGTGGAGACATCACAATCACGGGTAAGAAAACATTCCAAGATGAAGTCACTTTTGAATCAAACATTCGTGTACAAGGAGACCTTCTCGTCGCAAACACAGTGAATATGGTGGTTTCAGATCCAATCATGGAATTGGGTTCAAACAACCTAAACACAGGTGATTTAGGGATCGTGATGACCCGCCACGGGGCGACTAATTCAAATGTCGCTGTCTTCTACGACGAATCCGAAGACGTTCTCAAGTTGGGTTACACGTTGAATGGGGCTAATGATACGGCGATTGAACTGGATTCAAATACTCTAGCGGTGTCTATTCAAGGTAATGTTGAAGTAGGCACGGCCAACCTCTTTGTGGATACGACGACAGGCTACGTCGGCATCGGTACGACGAACCCTGGATTTAGTTTGGACGTCCATGGAACAGCGAACGTTGGGGCCCTCACGGCGACGAGTATTTCTGGTCCACTCTCCGGAAACGCATCGACGGCCACAGCTCTTCAAACGGCGAGAAACATTAACGGTGTGAGTTTTAATGGTTCAGCCAATATAACCGTGAATGGTCTCAATTATAATGTAAACGACGTTTGGTTAAAGGAACAGGGCGGCAACGCCCACTTCAAACAATATGGTAACACTCGACAAATGGCATTTCGTACCGATGGAACATCTGAGTATGCTTCTGGTGTGGGTGGATACCCATTTGTATGGATGTATGGCGGAGATGCGGCGTCTAATCGTCGAATGTTATTAAACACGAGTGGCCAACTCTGGTGTTCCGATTATGGCTGGCTTCACGATAAGTTCGTTTCGAGAAATAGCGCAACATCGCAAACATTTACCGACAATAATTCAAATGCCACTTTCACGGGGCATACAATAGATTTTAACGGTTCTGGAACTCAGACAAACACAGCTAATAGAACACACAGAGCACTCCTTATAGATTATGATACGTCGACGTCGGGTGGGACTACAACGACTAATGAACGGAACTACAATTACGCTATGCATTCGGATATGCGTCACAGTGGAACAGGTGATCAATATGTATTTTATAATCATTATCTGTATACAAGAAGCGACCACACGAGTGGTACGTGCAGCCTTATGAGAGGTATACAGAATAGCGTCGTGTCGTCTGGGACTGGTATAAACACGGAAATGCATGGTATAAATACATACGTCATAAAAGATAATGGTTCAACCGAAGCCACATCGACTATGTATGGTACTAAAACCGAAGTTGAAGTTGATGCTGGTACGGTAACCAATGCGTTTGCCTATCATGCACACATTGACCGTGACGCCGGGACACTCACAAATGGGTATCTGTATTATGGGAATTATGCAGGTACAGTGGGTACGAAATGGGGTATATACCTCTCCGGTGAATCTAAAAACTACTTTTCGGGCGACGTAGGCATCGGGGTGACTAATCCACTCAATTCCTTGGTTGTTAACGGTAAGACAACTATTGGTACAGGGGCGTCAACCACCAATAGTCAATATCATGATGGGACGCTTAATGTGATTGGTGGAGGGACGAGAGCCATCTTGAGAGTTGAGAACAACAATGGCATTGGAGACCCGACAATCATATTGGGCGAAGGTGGTGGATTTACAGAAAATACAGTTCCAACTATTAAAAAAATTGCGGGTACAAACAATTTATCTATTATGACTGCTGGCAACGTCGGTATCAACACCACAACACCCGGATACGAACTCGACGTTAACGGGGACATACGCGGTGGATGTCCCGTATATTTCGCAGCATATAACACTAACGGCACATCTCCCGGTAATACAGTGATATGGGATGAATTATGGATATCAAGAGGTGGTGGGTATGATACAAGCACGGGTATATTTACCGCCCCTATCGCTGGTATTTATAAGTTTTATTATACGTTACGTCAAGCTGGGGGTGCAACGTCTGGTCTCTGGGCGCGTGTTCAGCTTAACGGCTCAGATATAAGCAATACATATGGCGCGATTTATTTATCGACTACACGTGATCAGGCGGGTTCGACGGTATTACTTAATCTAAACGTGGGAGATGAAATTTCGGTAAAGGTGTACAATTATGATATGGCTAGTGTATACAACTCATTCGTCGGTGAGTATTTCTCATCTTTATAAAAAAATGTAAATTATAGCATATATGGATTCTGAAACATTACAGGATCTTGTTTATGAAACGATAAAAATTTTAAGCCCTGACTTGGACGCCACTGGTGTGCAGACAGACGAAGCCAATGCTGTGCACACCGCCGCATTTGTCGGGTGCACGTATCATTGTGGCTAATTACTTTTTCCTCCCCTTATAGTAGAAATGTCTATACAATCCCCAGTTGGAACTTTAGATATTAAAAATGCCACATTACGTGTAGGCAAATTAGAAGTCTCGAACATTCAGGGTGTGGACACCGCCCTCAATGTCACGAGAGCCAATAGCGTGCTCATCTACGATGATCAGGCTTCAACAACGACCTTTACGGGGTTCACGAGTACCCCAGGTGTTCGTGATACTGTGAATGGCTACCTCGACGTCGCCGATGGCTACGTATATTGGGGTCAAAAGCTCCCCAATGCGTGGGTGATGGACTTCGAAATGGACATCCGTTCGGGTACGAATCCCGGGCCACTCTATGCAAATGTGTTTAGCACCACTAACACGGGTGGAGACGGCTACTCTTTCGCGTTTAATGATAACAACGACAAAATCAGTCTCTACTACGACGGCACCCTTCTCACGGAGGCCACGGTCACGGGACTCTTCACGGCCACAGAAAATTGGCAAAAGGTCGTGATCAATTATGAGCGTGGCATGATCGCCATAAGTCTCAGTGGGTCCAGAAAGTTTTATTACAAGGACATAGAACGAGAAACACCCTACGTCAACGGGGAATACACGAATTTCTCTTCAGCGTCCACGGATGGGCGTAAGATTCGTAATCTTCGCATCGTTAACGGTGAAAAGTGGATGTACACGGGGGAATCGAACATCGCGTACACGCAGGGGAGTGTGGGTATAGGTGTCTCCGATCCACAATACACGCTCGATGTAGGTGGAGACATCAATCTCTCGGGTTCGTTCTACCAAGGTGGGTCCCCCTTTGTGAGCTCCCTTTGGACGGACGGTGGTGATTCTCTCTATTACCGTTCCAATGTCGAAGTTGGTACTGGTAACCTCTATGTGGATACGACGACGAGTCGGGTCGGTATCAACACCACAACACCCGGCTACGACCTCGACGTTAACGGGGACATCAACTTCACGGGAACCTTTTACCAAGGTGGTTCCCCCTTCGTGAGTTCTCTTTGGACATCTGGTAACGATTCCCTGTATTACACGGCGAGTAACGTGGGTATAGGCACGGACACCGCGGAGTATACCCTCGATGTACACGGAAATGCCAATGTTGGTGCACTCACGACGACCAGCGTCTCTGGTGACGGTTCAGCACTTTATGGAATTCAATCTTCGAATGTGAGTGACTTTGCGTCGAATGTGACGAGGATCGAGACCCTTGAGACTGATTTGAGTGATAACTCGTCCATAATCGGTACTCTCGAGACAGATTTGAGTGATAACTCGTCCAGAATTGGCACTCTCGAGACAGATTTGAGTGATAACTCGTCCAGAATCGGTACTCTCGAAACGGATTTGAGTGATAACTCGTCCAGAATTGGTACTCTAGAGACAGATTTGAGTGATAACTCGTCCAGAATTGGTACTCTCGAAACGGATTTGAGTGATAACTCGTCCAGAATTGGTACTCTTGAGACAGATTTGAGTGATAACTCGTCCAGAATAACGAGCATCGAGAGTGGTGCACACACATTTACGGGCATAAAAACGTTCGAAGACGATGTCATTCTCGAATCAAATCTTCGTGTCAACGGAGACCTGTTGGTGGCGAACACCGTACACATGATCGTCTCTGATCCAATCATGGAATTGGGTGCTAATAACCTAAACACCGGGGATCTCGGGATCATCATGACCCGTCATGGGGAAACTGGGAACGTCGCGATCGTCTACGACGAATCCCAAGATGTTTTGAATGTGGGATACACACTGAGTAATGCTTACGAAAATACGATCACTATGGACACGGCGAATTCACTCACGTTACAAGTAAACGGTG
>Ga0255784_10003091_pt1 | contig 12734 bp, 13 predicted proteins | sample 101ome_14_FD_179982 | JGI IMG/M metagenome (GOLD analysis project Ga0255784, IMG submission 179982) | Coastal salt marsh microbial communities from the Groves Creek Marsh, Skidaway Island, Georgia - 101403AT metaG (version 2) | ecosystem: Environmental > Aquatic > Marine > Intertidal zone >...
TCGTATGATTTTACTGTATGGCCTGTTCCTGACATCTAACCAAATCTCCCTGTTATATAATCTTGTGTCATTTTATTATCTGGGTTTTTAAATATTTTCTCCGTAGAATCTACTTCTATTATCTTTCCAAGATGAAAAAAACCTGTTTTTTGAGAAACTCTCACTGCTTGTGCCATCGAGTGTGTAACAATTACAATTGTGTAACTTTTTTTTAAATCATCAATTAACTCTTCTATTTTTGCTGTAGCAATTGGATCTAGCGCAGAACAAGGTTCATCCATCAAAATAACTTCTGGACTAACTGATAAGGCTCGTGCGATACAAAGTCTTTGTTGTTGCCCTCCTGATAAACTTGTACCAGGCTCATTCAATCTATCTTTAACTTCATCCCATAGTGCAGCTTTTTTGAGACTAGTCTCGACGATTTCATCCATTTGATCTTTATTTTCTGCAACACCATGAATAGTTGGACCGTAAGCAATATTGTCATAAATGCTTTTTGGAAATGGGTTTGGTTTTTGGAATACCATTCCAACTTTTTCTCTAAGAGTAACTACATCAACTTTTTTTTCATTTATTTCACTTCCATCTAATTGAATAGATCCTTCAACTTTGCAAATATCAATTACATCGTTCATTCTATTTATACATCTGATAAATGTAGATTTACCACAACCCGATGGTCCAATTAATGCTGTTACTTCTTTTTGATTAATGTCTAAGTTGATATCAAACAAAGCTTGTTTTGCTCCATAATAAACATTTAAATTCTTTGCTTTGATTTTTATTTTTGAATTATTTAATTCCATTTTTTTTCAAATTTTTGTCTAAGATAAACAGCAATGAAATTCATTACAATAAGAAAGCCTAGCAACATCATAATTGTTGCTGATGTTTTTTCAACAAATCCTCTTTCAGCTTGTTCAGACCATAAATATACCTGCACAGGTAGAGATGCTGATGGATCAACTGGCGTACTTGGTATATCAACCACGAAAGCAACCATTCCAATTAAAATTAAAGGAGCAGTTTCACCTAAAGCTTGAGCTAAGCCAATAATTGTTCCGGATAATGTTCCTGGCATAGCTAGTGGAACCACATGATGAAATACTGTTTGAAACTTTGAGGCTCCAACAGATAAAGCTGCTTCTCTTATTGAAGGTGGAACTGCTTTAAGTGAAGCTCTACATGGTATAATTATTCTTGGAAGTGTCATAAGAGACAAAGTAATTCCTGCAACTAGTGGTGTTGATCTTGGAAATTCCATTACACTTAATAAAATTCCTAATCCTAATAATCCGTAAACAATTGATGGGACTGCTGCTAAGTTATTTATATTTATCTCGATGAACTCGGTTATCTTATTTTTTGGAGCAAATTCCTCTAGATAAATTGAAGCCATTATTGCTATTGGAAATGATAGCGCTAAACAAATTATTATTGTAAAAAATGATCCCATTAACGAACCTCCTATGCCGGCCAATTCTGGATCTCTGGAATCTCCTTTAGAGAAAAAATAATTATTGAATTTCTTATCAATCTTGCCTTCTTCCACTAAATTATCGTAAATATTTAATTGATAGTTAGAAACTCTTCTTCTGTCTTCAGGTAAATCTCTTGGAAAATTTCCTTTATTAAGTTGATCAATATCATCCGAAGCAGTGATTTTTACAGGAACTATTTGATTAATTTTATTTGGATTTTTAACTAAATAATCTTTTATTTCATACTCATAGTCTGGGCTGAATAATCTTAAAACCTGCCTTTCTTCTTTCGTATCTTTACTTGGATATATCTTAAGTAAGCTTTCAACAGCAAGATCATAAAACTCAGCATCTTTTAGAGATGTTTGTGTTACTGGTCCATCAAGCTCTAAAAGATTTGAGTCAAAATTTACCTGCACCTCAATCATTGTCCTGCTAAATGCTGAGCTTCCTTTTGAAAATATATTCTGAACTAAAATTAGAACAAATATAAGAGCACAACTAACTGAAATTAGCCCGTACATTTGAAATCTTTTTTCAGCTCTATATCTCTTTTTTAATCTTTCTTCTTTAGTCATATTTCTCTCTATATTTTTTTACTACTCTCAAAGCGATGTAGTTTAAGAAAAGTGTTGCGATGAATAACGTCAATCCTAAAGCAAACGCAGCTTGAGTTTTTGGGCTATCAAATTCTTGATCACCTACTAATATCATTACGATCTGTGTTGTAATTGTAGTAGTGGACTCAAGTGGATTTATTGTTAAGTTTGCAGCCAAACCTGCAGCCATTACTACAATCATTGTTTCACCTATAGCTCTTGAGACTGCTAACAGAATTGAACCAATAATTCCTGGCAACGCAGCAGGTATGACAACTTTTTTTATAGTTTCAGATTTAGTTGCGCCTATTGCGTAAGAACCCTCTCTTAAAGATTGGGGAACTGAATTAATAACATCATCAGACAATGATGAGATATATGGAATAATCATAATACCCATGATTAACCCCGCTGCTAATGCACTTTCAGAAGATACCGTAAGCCCTAAACTTTCTCCTAGTGTTCGAAAAAAAGGACCAACTGTAAGTGCAGCAAAAAAACCATAAACAACTGTTGGAATTCCAGCTAAAATTTCAATAATTGGTTTTGAATACTTTCTAACTTTTGTTGACGCATATTCAGCTAGATATATTCCTGAAAATAGTCCTATAGGCACTGCCACGCACATTGCAATTAAAGCAATAAATCCTGTACCAGCAAACAAAGGTACTGAACCAAATGCGTCTTGTAATTCTAAAAGCTCTTCAGGTGTAATAGCTGAGGCATCCCTTACAAATGCACGCTGTGGACTCCAAGAGGTTCCAAATAAAAAATCAAATATATTAATTGTTGAAAAGAATTTTAAGCTCTCAAATAATAGAGATGTAATTATTCCTAAGGTGGTCAATATCGCTACAAGTGAAGAAGTAAATAATAAAATCTTTAAGATTATTTCAACATCGTCTCTAGCTTTGTTATTTTGTTTAATCTTTTTATAGGCAAATGTTAATGAGCCAACTAAAGCAGCAGTTATAATTAAAATTTTAGAATTTTGAGCAATATTTTCGATAGATGCATATTGAATGGAAGCTGCTTTAATTTCATTCGTTATTTCACCTGAAAAATTTCCATTAAAAAATGATAATGTTTGTTCATAAAATAAATCTTTGGACTCTATTAGTGGAAAATTATTCAATATTAGAATTTTAATTATTGTTGGTTCAAATAAAGACCAGCATCCAAAAATGATTAAAGCAGGTAAACCACACCATAAAGATAAATAGTATCCGTAATAAGCAGGCAGGGCTTTAAGCTTAATATTTTTAGTTACCAATTTGCGAGCTTCTGATCGACCAAAAAAATAACTTGATAAGCAAAGGATTAAAATTACTCCTGCAATTAAAGAATTCATGCCTTTACTTAGATGAGTATTGTTACAGATTTGTTAAATATTGAAACCTGTAATTGAGAATAAAAAAAAAGGCCGAATAATCGGCCTTTTTTCCATTAATTAACAAATGTTTATTTAAGATTAATTGTAACTAAATCTTTAGCTGCAGTTCTAGTGATTTTATATTTGTCACTCGCTAATGGTACTAAACCAATATCTGTTAGATATCCTCTAGATCCCATAGCTTTTGATGAAGTAAATTCAACTAAGAACTCTTTTAAGCCTGGTACTACACCAACGTGTGCTTTCTTGACGTAAAAGAATAAAGGTCTAGCTATTGGATAAGAGTAATCTTGAATTCCTTCTAATGAAGGTTTTACTCCGTTAACTGCTGCTGCTTTAATTTTGTCTTTGTTAGCTAATAAATAACTATAACCAAAAAAACCGTATGCATCAGGATTTGCAGAAAGCTTTTGTACAATTAAAGTATCGTTTTCACCTGCTTCAACTGCATAACCATCTTCTCTCATTTTTACACACTCTTTTTTAGCTTTATCACCAAATAATGATTTAGCTGCTTTTGAACAACCTTTGTTCATTACTAAAGAGTTCCACGCATCTCTTGTCCCTGAAGTTGGTGGTGCAATTAAGATTTCGATTTTTTTATCTGGTAAACTTGCATCAATATCGCTCCACTTTTTATATGGATTTTCAACTAATTTACCATCAACATCTACTTTTGCCGCTAAAGCTCTCCATAGCTGCTCTTTCGTAAAGTCAGCATCAGGTGCTTTTACGGAATGAGAAAAAGTAATTCCATCATTACCTACAACTACTTCGATAATATCTTTTACTCCATTTTTCTCACATAAAGCTTTTTCTTTTGTTTTTATTGCTCTAGATGCATTTGTTATATCTGGGTGATTTATTCCAATTCCAGCGCAAAATAATTTCATTCCACCGCCAGTACCTGTACTTTCAATTACTGGAGTTTTAAAACTACCTTTTTTTCCAAATTGTTCAGCAACTACTGTTGCATATGGATAAACTGTTGAAGAACCTACAATTTTAATTTGATCTCTTGCTTGCGCATATGAAGCGAAAGAAAGAATAGCTAAAACTGCAATTATGTTTTTTAATATTTTCATATTTTATCTCCTTATTAATAACTTAATACTTAGGAGATAGTGATTAGGGATTTGTTAAACAAATATTAAAGTTTTGTTACAAGGCTAACTTTTTAGTTGAAATACTCAATTTAAAGGAAAATTGAGTGTTATTTCTGTGCCTTTATTTATTTCACTGGAAATAATCATTTCAGCCCGGTGCTGATTAACTATATGTTTTACTATTGCTAAACCTAATCCAGTTCCACCTACTTCTTTGCTTTTAGCTGGATCAACCCTAAAGAATCGTTCTGTAATTTGAGGAATATTTTCTTTTGAAATACCAATACCTTCATCTTTAATTACAGCTATAAAAGAGTCTTCTACTATCTTGGTTTTGATAATAATTTTTTTATTTTTTTCACTATATTTAATAGCGTTATCAATTAGGTTGTTAAAAACTTCTATTAGTCGATTTCTATCACCATTTGTTTTTATGTTTTTTGATTTTTCTTCAAATTCACATTTTATATTATTTTTTTTTAATATTTCCTTATTAAGTTCAATAGAGTGAGAGATAATCTCGTTTAAATCTACTTTATCATTAGGTCTTATATGTTCTTGTAATTCAATTCTGGATAATGATAGAAGATCATTAACGATATTTTCCATTCTTGATGTTTGTTGTAGGACTACTGGTAATATTTTCTTTTGACTTTCAAGGTCTTTAGTTGCATGGCCATTATATACTGTTTCAAGACCTAACTTGATACTTTGTAAAGGTGTTCTTAGCTCATGGGAAACATTAGCAACAAAATCAGATTTTAATTTTTGTACTTTAATTATATCTGTTAAATCTTTAAAAAAAATTATCACAGTATCGCTGTCCGCAAGTAGATTTTTTGGACCAGGCATAACACTAACTTTAAAAAACTGAAAATTTGGTTGTTTAATCTCTATATCTAAAATTCCACTTTTATTTTTTTCTAAAGACTCGTCTATTTGACTTAATAAACTTGGATCTCTAACAATGCTTGAAATGTTTTGGTTCTCTATATTTGGTCCAAAATGATTTTTTGATGCTTTGTTGGCATAATTAATTGTCTTAAATTTATCTATTATTAAAACCTGATCAGGTAAATCCTCTAAAAATTTAATCTCTTTTAATGAGGTACTCATTATTCTTTTTTATTTTTGAGATCTTCGTATAATTTTTTTAAATCCTCTTCAGATAAATTTTTATCTTTTAATTTTTCTAGTAATTTATCATCTTCATCTTCTTGAATGCTTTTGAACGTATATGGATCTTGTTTGTTTTTTTCTAATGTCCCGTCTCTTTTTAATTCTCCTCTAGCTTCCATACCCCTTCCGATAGCTCTAAACGCAAGAAATAGAACCGTTACCATTATAGCGCCAATAACAATAAAAAAAGCAGTTTGCATACAAAGATTATACTTAAATTTGTGAAAAGAGTTAAATTAAAGTTTTTAAACTATTTTCGCGAGAATATAGATCTGAATTATAAGAATAATAAAAGGCAAAATTGTCCTAATTAGCTCCATTGTATGATTGTATTCGTCTAATTTTCTCTCAAGCCAATTTCTGTGATATTTTTTTTTTGCCATGCGTGTGTTTATTACATGAAGAAAAAAAAATCAAGTCTTAGAGATTAAAACCAAGAAATATTTTTTGCTTTACAAATTTCTTGAACTTTTTTTGGATAGTCAGTTATAATTCCATCGACGCCATACTCGATCATTCGAATGATATCCTGTTCTCTGTTCACTGTCCAAACACAAGTTGCTAATCCATGTTTGTGTGCAAGCTCAACATTTTGTTTTGTAACATCGCGGTAGAAAGCGCTCCACACATGACCCTCTAAAGATTTTATTATATTGGGTAATAAAAATAATTCTTCCATTGGATAATTTTTAACCATCCATGGAGAGTTTTCATAAATATTCTTTTTAGTGATTGAAAGTCCTTGTTGCAAAGTAATGAATCCTCTTAAAACATTTGGGTTTTGTTTTTTAAGGGCGTAAAGAATTCTAAAATCATAAGAAGTGATTAAAGTTCTGTCTTCAAGTTTAAAATCTTTTATATCTTTAAGGATTAAGGAAACCATGTTTTCTGGGTCAGGTGTTACATTTTCTTGTGTGGGAGTTGATTTAATTTCTAAATTTAAAAATACATCTTTATATTTATCTTCGGTAACTAATTTAAAAAAATCCGTTAATTTAGGTATTCTCTCGTCCTTAGCAGATTTTTGATTTTTAAATCTTTTTGCATACTTCGTTTCAGGCTTTATGCTTTCAATATTGTACTTACTAATTTCATCATAAGTTAGTTCTACTAATTTCATGGTTTTGTCTGTAATCCAGTTTCCTGAAGCGTCTTTAACTAGATCAGGGTTTAATCTGTAGTCGTGAAATATAATTGGAATATTATCTTTTGAAATTACAACATCAAATTCAACTGCTTTAATGCCTAGATCAAATGTATATTTAAAACCTGATATAGAATTTTCAACAATATCACCTCTTGCTCCCCTGTGGCCGTAAATTCTTATGTAGTTTGGTTTCGTTAAAAATGGATTGGTCAATTAATCCTCAAATCAGTATTAGTATCAAACAGGTGTAGTTTGTCATTTTGAATGGAAAGATTTATATTTTTTCCAATAGTGTCTTCTTTAACAACGCCCGAGATACTTGCAACTAAAATCTCATTACTATTTTCAAGTTTACCATGAATAAGTGTATTAGCGCCGATAAGCTCTACAAGTTCAACTTTTAACTTTATTGGACCATTTGGATCTAATTCAAAATCTTCAGGTCGCATGCCTACATTAACTGGTCCATTAAATTTTGAATTAATTGAAAGTGAAGCTTTATTTGCGAAACTCACTTTATTATTTTGACAGTTACCTTTTAATATATTCATCGCTGGGCTTCCTATAAATTGAGCTGTAAATAAAGTTTTAGGCTTAGTATAAACTTCTAAAGGAGTTCCAATATGTTCTACATTACCTTCATTCATTACAATCATTCGATCAGCTAATGTCATCGCTTCAACTTGATCATGCGTTACATATAAAGAGGTTGTTTTTAATTGAGTTTGAAGTTTTTTAATCTCTAGTCTCATTTGAACTCTTAATTTTGCATCTAGATTTGATAATGGTTCATCAAATAAAAAAGCCACAGGATTTCTTACAATAGCTCTTCCCATTGCAACTCTCTGTCTTTGTCCTCCTGATAATTGATTGGGTTTTCGCTCTAATAATTCTCCAAGTTCTAATATTTCAGCTGCTTTTTGAACTCTATACTCAATTTCTTCTTTCGGCACTTTTGCAATTTTTAAACCATAAGCCATATTGCCAAAAACAGTCATATGAGGATAAAGAGCGTAATTTTGGAATACCATAGCAATATTTCTTTCCATTGGCTCAAGCTCGTTTACTTTTTTATTATCAATTAAAATATTGCCTTCATTTGCATCCTCTAACCCCGCAACCATTCTTAATAAAGTTGATTTTCCGCAGCCTGATGGCCCAACTATAACAATGAGTTCACCATCTTTAACGTCAATACTCAGATTATGAATAACTTGAGTTTTTCCAAAAGATTTCTTTAAATTTTGTAAACTAATTTGAGACATTATTTATCGCTTTCTAATAACCCTTTAACAAAAAACTTTTGCATACTTATTACTACTATTATTGGCGGAACCATAGCCAACATTGCTGTTGCCATAACCGTTGGCCAGTGTGCATAATCATCTCCTGTAGGTATCATTGAGTCTATTGCCATTACAATAGTTCTCATTTCAGGATCTGTAGTCATTAATAATGGCCACAAATATTGGTTCCATCCAAAAATAAACAAAATAACAAATAGAGCTGCAATATTAGTTTTACTAATTGGAACTAATATATCAAAAAAGAAACGCATTGGACTACAGCCATCCATTCTAGCTGCCTCAACCATTTCATCAGGTATAGTCATAAAAAATTGTCTAAATAAAAAAGTTGCTGTCGCTGATGCAATTAATGGAAAGATTAAACCTGTGTAAGAATTTAATAGATTTAAATTTGCAACAACTTCGTAAGTTGGAACTATTCTTACTTCAACTGGAAGCATCAGAGTAATAAAGATTAACCAGAAACATAAATTCCTAAATGGAAATCTAAAATAAACAAATGCGAAAGCTGACAATAAAGAAATAATTATTTTTCCAACAGTAATTCCAATAGCCATGATTGCAGAGTTCATCATCATTTTTATCACAGGTACTTTGGCTCCGTATCCTTCTGGCGAACCCCTAAATAATGCATTAGCATAATTTTCAAAGAACTCTGTTCCAGGTAACATTGGTAATGGAGGATAAATAATTGCATCTTGTGTTACAGTGGATGCAACAAAAGTTAGCCAAACTGGAAAGAATATAAATAATACCCCAAGAATTAAACCTAGGTGAGTTAACCAATATCCTGATCTCTTTTTCTCAACCATTAGTAATGAACCTTTCTCTCTATATATTTAAATTGAATTACAGTTAAAATTCCAACCAGCACTAAAAGAATTACAGATTGAGCTGCACTAGATCCTAAGTCTTGGCTTACGAAACCGTCTGAGAATACTTTGTAAACAAGAATGGTGGTCGACTGCTCAGGTCCTCCGGAAGTAATAGTGTGAATTACTCCAAAAGTATCAAAGAAAGCATAAACTATATTAACTACTAATAAAAAGAATGTAATAGGTGAAAGCAGAGGTATCACAATCGATCCAAACCTTTTCCAAAAACTAGCTCCATCTATTGCAGCCGCCTCAATAATAGATTTTGGAATGGCTTGTAGTCCTGCTAAAAAAAACAAGAAGTTGTAACTTATTCTTCCCCATGATGACGCTAAAATAACCAAAAACATTGCTTGATCACCTTTTAAAGTATGATTCCATTCGTAACCTAAAGCTTTAAGATAATAAGAAGCTAAACCAATATTTCCATTAAACATAAATAACCATAAAACTCCTGCAATAGCCGGTGCTATAGCGTAAGGCCAAATTAATAAGGTTTGATAAACACCAGCTCCTTTAATTAATCGATCTGCTAACGCAGCTAAATATAAACCTAAAGCCATTGAAGAAACGGATACTGCCGTTGAAAAAATAATTGTTGTTTTAAAACTTGCTAAATAATAAGGGTCAGATAATAAAAATCTAAAATTATCTAAGCCTACAAATTCTGTCTTTAATCCAAAAGGATCTGGTAAAAATAAAGAATTCCAAATGGCTTGTCCTGATGGGTAAAAAAAGAAGACAAAAGAAATCAGTAGCTGAGGTGCAACTAGCAGTGCTGGTAGCCACCAGCCTTTAAAAAAAACTCTTTTTTCCATTTGATCTTAAGAAGTGTACTAGGGGCTTTCACCCCTGGTACATTAAATTGATTTACTTGTTTGCTCTTTCAAATCTTCTTAGAAGAACGTTACCTCTTTTTACAGCGCTGTCTAAAGCTACTTGAGCAGTTTTAGTGCCGTTGTAAACTCCTTCCATCTCTTCATCAATAATTCCTCTTATTTGATCAAAAGATCCAAGACGTAAGCCTTTAGAGTTTTCAGTAACTTTATTTCTCATCATCTGTATTCCTGCTAAATCAGTTCCAGGATTTGATTTATAAAACCCTGCCTTTTTAGTAGCTGAAGCAGCTGCAGTTGTAACACCTAAATAACCCGTGTCTTGGTGCCACTTAGCTTGAATATCAGTTCTTGATAAGAAAGCTAAAAATGCTGCCGTAGCTTTGTTCTCCTCTTTAGATTTTCCAGATAATGCCCATAGAGATGAACCACCGATAATTGTGTTTTGAGGTGCTTCAGTTCCTCCATAGTAAGGTAAATGTCTAATACCAAATTCGAACTTAGCTTCTTTTTTGATACCAGCATAACCAGCAGAAGACTCTGTCATTAACATACACTCGCCAGCTCTAAAATTTTTACCAGCTTCGTTTCTTCTACCCATATACTTAAATTTACCTTCTTGTGCCCATTTACCTAAAGTTTGAATGTGCTTGATGTGTACTGGGCTATTGAAAGCTAACTCAGTATCTAAACCAGCAAATCCATTAGCTTTAGTTGCAAATGGTATGTTATGGTAAGCTGAAAAGTTTTCAAGGTGAACCCAACTGTGCCAACAAGTACAGAAAGGCATATCAATACCTTTTGCTTTTGCAGCATCAAGCGCGTTTCCTACTCTTTTCCACGTACTTAAATCCATTTCTGGGTCTAAACCTGCTTTTTTCATTAAGTCTTTATTAACCCAAAGAACAGGTGTTGAAGAGTTGTAAGGCATAGATAACATTTTGCCATCTGTAGTCGTATAGTAACCAGATACAGCTGATACAAATCCATTTGGATTAAATCTTTGACCAGCATCTTTCATAAGTTGGTACATTGGAACGTAAGCTCCTTTTGCAGCCATTAAACTTGCAGTTCCAACTTCAAACACCATAAGGATATTTGGATGTTGTCCTGCTCTGAATGCGGCAATACCAGCGTTTAGAGTTTCTGAGTAATTACCTTTTCTAGTATGAACTACAGTGTATTTGTCTTGTGATGCATTGAACTTGTTTACTTGTTCATCAAGTAACTCACCAAGTCTTCCACCAAAAGCATGCCACCATTGTATTTCTACTTTTGCTTGTGCAGCAGTTCCCGCAAACATTGCGAAAAGTGCCAACGAAGCAATTATTGCTTTTATTTTTTTCATTATGATTGTCCCCCTATTTTCTTTAAAAAAGAAAAAAATCTAGCATAAAATATATATAAAGAGGAGTCGGTAATTAAATTTAGATTCTACCTAGGGTTTTATTTTATTTTCCCAAAAATGTTTAAAAGTATTACACCAGTAATAATTAAAACTAAACCAATGGTTCCATAAAGATTTGGTGTTTGATTATATTTAAATATTCCAAATAATGTTACAGCTGTAATTGTTAAGGCACCATATGTTGCATAAGTAAAACCAACTGGAATAATTGTCATTGCTTTAGAAATACAAAACAAACAGATGACAATACTTGTTACACAAAAAATTGTTGGCGTTAATTTTGTAAATCCTTCTGTTGTTTTTAAAAAACCGTTTGAAGCAATTCCTGTAATGATAGCTAGAATTAAATAAATGTAACCTGAGAATAAACTTATGTTTTTCATTTAAGCTTTTGCAAACTGACCACCGTCTTTATATCTCCATAACCATTTCTTCATTGCTTCTTCAACATCTGATGGATTTATATCTAAATCTTTTAATGTGAGATGATTATTTGAAACAACATTGTCCGCTTCAGATAAAATTTCACATTGATCTCTTGTTAGAATTGGTGGAATAGGAAGTAGATCTGTAATTGTACTTTGTATTTTTGCAAGAGGCATTGGCAACTCAACTACAAATCTTTTTTTGTTTATTGTGCTTAAAATAGATTTAACCATATCACCAAAGCTAATAATTTTAGGTCCTCCAATTTCATAAATTTTTCCCTCGTTACCTTTTGTTTCGATTGCTTGAACAATGGCATCAGCAACATCTGTTACTAAAACAGGTTGAAATTTATAATTCATACCAACAACAGGGATAACTGGGAGGAAGCTTAGTTTAGAAAATAAATTTGTAAAATTATCCTCTGTTCCGCATACAACGCTGGGTCTTATCACAACTGTATTTTTAAAATTTTCAAGTGCTTTTATCTCTCCTTGATATTTTGATTTTTGATAAAGTGACTTAGAGTTTTCGCTCGCTCCAATAGCAGACACATGAATAAATTTTTTAACATCTGACTCATTACAAATTTTAGCGACTGCTTCTGGAATAGTTGAATGAATATTGTAAAACTTCTGTTTTCTAGTCTCATAAAGAATGCCTATTAAATTAATAACAATATCAGAGTTCTTAATAGCTTCTTTGAGTTCTGAAAAATTATTTGAATTCCAATTTATAAGCTCAATTGCCCCTGGTGTAGCTTGTGTTTTTAGATACCCTTTTTGGAAAGCTTTTCTTGTAGAAATGATGCATCTATAGTTTTTCTTGGTCAAATTCCTGACAAGATATCTACCTATAAAACCACCACCACCTAAGATTGTGCAAATATGATTTTTCATGTTATTTAGAATACTTATATATGAAAATAACTAAGTTTAAAGGCGACATAACCTCAGAAATTGCTAGCTCATTTA
>Ga0255784_10003099_pt1 | contig 12725 bp, 11 predicted proteins | sample 101ome_14_FD_179982 | JGI IMG/M metagenome (GOLD analysis project Ga0255784, IMG submission 179982) | Coastal salt marsh microbial communities from the Groves Creek Marsh, Skidaway Island, Georgia - 101403AT metaG (version 2) | ecosystem: Environmental > Aquatic > Marine > Intertidal zone >...
AAGTTAAACGCCCCAGAGCTTCCTAATCCCACAACACTATCTTTTTCATCAAGCCAGCCAATCTGAATATTGGGAATAAGAGAGCCAGAAAGGGTCATGGATAATTGAGTATTCATGCTTCTGTCATGGAATACTTCTTCAATGCTAATTTTTGGCTGACCTATGCTAGCAATCCAGGTTAAATCATAATTATTAAGTTCTAGGCTTTGACTAATCAGCACGCCGTATTTAGTAAAATCTAAATAAGGATTTTCAAATATTTCACTAGCTTCTAAATAACTTTTAGATGTGTAGTATTTGTTATCGTTTTGGCCATAAGCAATAAAAGAATGACTGCTTTGATCTACAATATTAAAAGTTTGACTAAGCTCAGAAAAGGTTAAGAAATAACCGCTATTTAATAAATTAATGTTATTGAGAGGAGCTCTTTGTATGTATTCATACGTAGATCCTTTTTCAGAGTAGGTTTTAATTTCTGGGCTACGAAATACTCCAATAGCATCAAGCCTTTTAGATGCAGTGCTAGAAGAGGCAATCAAACTTCCGACTGGAATTCTAAAAGGAGAACCCAACTCATCAAATGCAATGAGAGATTTTGACTGTAACCCACTAACAATTGAATAACCAAGTACAGGATTAAAAGCATTGAGCCCAGTTAATAAGAGGGGAGCCATTTGCCCAGATATTGATCCAGTCATCGCAACTGACATAGCGCCTAGGGGATTGGTAGCTGCTTCTAAGTCAAGGAGACCATGTCCATAGATTAATGAATCTGCATATATCCCATCATCATTAGCAGTAGCAAAAAGCCGGCTAACAATCTCAGTGCTTCCCATTTGACCTTCAAAATGTTCAAACAGGACCGCAAGCGCTCCTGAAACAAAAGGTGCGGCAAAGGAGGTTCCGCTAATCAGAGCATAACAACTATTATCGGAAACACAGTCATCAGTACTTTCATAAATGCCAGTATCATCTAAAGAAGTTGGATAAGCACCAACCACTCTACCTCCAGGTGCTGCAATACAATATTCAGCCGCTAACCCGCATCGACTAGAAAAGTCGCTTATTTCACCGTCCTCATCTACAGAAACAACAGCAATTGAATGCCCTTGAATTTCTTCTATGAAATAAGTCATTCCCGGAAAGATTTCTGGACTTGAGTAATCTACTCCTTGATCAGCATAGCTTCCTGCATTTCCTGCTGCCCATACAAAAATGGTCTTATCTGCATCAGGAACACCGGCTTGAGCAATTGCTGCAATGGTTTTTGGAAATGCATTACGCACAACCTCTTCCGAATAATCAATAATATTTCCGGAATAACCATAACTATTATTAACTATGTCTATATTCCTTGAGGTGTAAACCTCAAAGAGGTTTTCGAAGAAATTATCAACACCAGAAAAATCTGGATCAGGTTCACCTCCAGAGCCATCGCCCAAATCAATAGGTTCGTAGGTATCGTCTGGTTCAGCTAACTGAATGGCTACAAAAAAGATGTCTGCATCAAAAGCTACTCCGTGCATGGGAGTATCTGAGTTTTCTGACAAAATTCCCGCAGCTACTGAAGCCACCATTGTTCCATGTCTTTGTTGACGAGTATTGGGTGTGTAATTACTGTAGGAAAGATAGCTTCCTGGATCTATTCTAGCTCCATCAATTTCAACATGGCTGACATCCAATCCAGAATCCGTGATCCCAATAGTTATATTTTTACCGGTTGACCCTCTTGCGTATGCTGAGGATGCATTCATTAGTGCTAGCCCATATTGTTGCTGGTATTCATAATTGCTTTCGTATTTAGCTTTCAAATCATCATACGATGGACCTGGGTCGGGTGCTGGACCTTGAGCTTGAGGATTTGTCAGTTTGTTGGAACCTCCACCTCCACCGGCACAGGATGCCAGAACAAGGATTAGAGCTAATAATTGTGTATACTTTGGTTCCATAGTTTTTAAGAAATTTTTAATAAAAGATAAATCTTAGTTTACATAAAATGAATCAGAAATACATTGAAACCCTTAATGCTCTAACAGCTGCAGATCAAATTTTTGCATACAAATCTCCAGATGTTAAAAAAGGGGAAATTTTTCATGAATTTACTAATATTCCTCAGACCTTAAAAGAGTATTTTGAATTTGGTTTAGTGCATCCAGAAAAAGATTGGCTGGTTTTCGCTGATGAAAGGTATACATACAAAGATATTTACATTGAAGCTGGAAAGGTAGCAAATCAATTAATTGCTGATGGAATTGAAAAAGGTGACAGGGTGGCTATTTGCATGCCAAATAATCCTGAGTACGTCATACTCTTTATTGCTATAACCTCAATTGGTGCGGTCTGTGTGCCTTTAAATTCGTGGTGGGTTGGGTCAGAGATTGAATATGGCTTAACAGATTGTGGAGCCAAAATAATATTTGGAGATGCTAAACGCATAGAAAGTATTAAAACCTTTGATATAAGCAAGATTGTTGTTAGGGATGAACTGCAAAATACCATCTCTTACAAGACATGGTTACAGAGCATTAATTCTGATATGCCCCTTGTAACCTTTGAGAGTAATGATAACGCAACAATCTTTTATACCTCTGGTTCTACAGGATTTCCAAAGGGGGTTTTATCCTCTCATAAAAATATACTTTCCGGTCTCTTTAGTTGGGCGCTTTATTCAACCCTACGCAATGCTGTTTTTGGAGATGGCTTAACAGAAGCTTCTGAGGGAGTAGAACCTTCAATATTGCACTGCGTTCCTTTGTTTCACGTTACTGGAAGTCACGCAGGGTTTTTGATGTCGGTTATTTCAGGTAGAAAAATGGTGATGGTATCAAAATGGGATACTTTAGAAGCAATGAAACTGATTCAGGATGAAAAAATAACCAATATTACCGGGGTCCCTACCATGACCTGGGAAATCCTTACGCATCCATCCAGAAAAGATTTCGATTTATCTTCTTTACATGATTTGGGAGGAGGAGGAGCACATAGACCTCCCGAGCATGTTAAAAAACTTGATGAAGAATTTAGTAATGCTAAACCCTCGATAGGCTATGGACTTACAGAGACTAATGCAATCGGGACCCTTAATGGAGGAGATGATTATTTATCCAGGCCTGCTAGCTGCGGCAGAGTTGTTCCTCCCGTAACTGAGCTGGCCATTATTGATCAGAACTGGAATATATTGGAAACCGAGGGGCAAGTTGGTGAGGTTGCGATAAAATCTCCAGCTAATATGGTTGGCTATTGGAACAAACCAGATGCAACAGCAGAGGTCATAAAAGATGGTTGGTTCAAGACAGGTGATTTGGGATATTTGGAAGATGGTTTTCTTTTTATCATTGATCGAGTAAAAGATTTAGTTATCAGGGGCGGAGAAAATATTTCCTGCATAGAAGTCGAATCTGCGATTTCAGAACATCCTGCTATTTTTGAAGTGGCGGTGTTTGGAATTCCAGATGACCGATTGGGTGAAGTCTTATGTGCAGCTGCTTCTCTTAAAAGTAAGCAAGAATTAGCAGCAGATGAACTAAAGAATTTTCTCTCAAACAAACTAGCTGCTTTTAAAATTCCACTTCATATTAAGATAGAAAAAACACCATTGCCTAAGGTGGGCTCAGGAAAATTTGATAAACCAGCCTTAAGGAAGGAGTTTGTAACATTTTTGAAACAGGGTGATTAATTTTCTGAATTTCAATCTAAAATTATATTTAAATTTTTACTAATAATGCATATCTTAATAATCGAAGACGAGCCAGATATAAGAAAAACAATTGAATATAACTTTTTAAAAGAGGGTTTTAAGGTTTCAAGTGCAGGTTCTTTGGTCGATGGCAGAGATACCTTTTTTAGCAAATCTATTGATTTAATTATTTTGGACTTGATGTTGCCTGATGGTTCTGGGTTAGATCTTTGTAGAGAAATTAAATCTAATCCTGCATCAGCCAGTACCCCTATTGTTATTCTTACTGCAAAGAATGAAGAAGTTGATAAAGTTGTTGGCTTTGAATTAGGTGCTGATGACTATGTTACAAAACCATTCAGCGTTAGAGAGCTCTTATTGCGCGTCAAAGCAATTCTCAAGAGATCACCTGTAACTAATACTGAACTGTCTTCAGAGACAACGATTGGCATTTTGAGTGTAGATTTTGATGCTCATGTTGTGCATGTAAATGGTGATGAAATTAAACTTACTGCCTTGGAATTTAAATTACTCAAACAATTTTTAGATAAGAGGGGAAGAGTGCAATCCAGAGATCAATTACTACAAGATGTTTGGGGATATTCTTCGGATATTACAACTAGAACAGTTGATACTCACATTAAAAGATTAAGAGAAAAGCTCCAACAAGCTGGAGACTATATCCAAACCATCAGAGGGGTTGGGTATAAATTTAAATCAGGCGCCTAGCCTTATTCAATGAATATTACAACAAGGATCTTCTTAATTGTTCTCTCAGCTTTGTCTATTGGTCTTATTTTTTCTTTTATTGTTGCTGAAAGAGATCTTACTGAAAGGATAGAGGCTCAAATTCTTAACGAGCTGGAAAAACAAGGGAATCTTATCTTAGTAGAATTGCGCTCTAACCCATTAGGTGCAGATCTAGATAATATAAAAAAACGAGTTGATGCATTTTCTCAGGCCAGTAACTCGAGAATTACATTTATTCAAGCTGATGGCTTGGTAACAGCAGATTCAGATATTCCATACGATGAGATAGCTTTGCTTGATAATCATGGGAATAGACCAGAAATTATTTCTGCAAAAGAAAATGGTATTGGCTGGAGTAAAAGATTTAGCGCTACTCTCGAGCAAGAAATGATTTATTTAGCTATCAAATCTACTATTGAGGATTCAAATTTCTATACAAGAATAGCTGTTCCAATAAATTATTTTGAAACTTACTACGAGTCACTAAATAATTCCATAATTCTAATAGTAGTTGTTTCTTTAATTGTGGCTATATTAGCAAGTATTTTAGCGGGTAATTACACAAGGGAGAGCTTGCATGATCTGGATAGAATCATTAAGGCATTTACTAAAAGAAATTACCGAAAAAAAGATATAAAAAAATTACCAGTCTCTAGAAGAGATGAAATCGGATCTATGGCAAGATCAGTGTCTGCTATTTCCACTAGTTTAAAACAACAAATATCTCTCCTTGCTAAGCAACGAGATCAATTTGGAAATTTATTAGATGATATTGGTCAGGGAGTAGTAGTTTTCACTCCAAAGGGCAGAGTATCTTATGCAAACGACGAGGCTCATAACATCTTATCCATAGACAATCTGTTGGGGGTAAGAGTAGATTCTATTGATAACAAACCAATTCAACTTTTGTATGATCAATCCAATAAGAAGGGTAAGTACGCAATGGAGTTTGAAATTGATTTGGAGGGTGATACGAAATGGATACTTGCTCAAATGAGTAAGTCAAAATCAACAGGTGAAAATATCCTAGTCCTTCATGATGAAACTCAATTGAGGCATCTTGACTCCATGAGAAGAGATTTTATATCAAATCTTTCTCATGAACTTCGGACGCCAGTTAGTGTCATTAAGGCAAATTCTGAAACTCTCTTACTTGGTGTTGAGTCTAAAAAAGATGTTAAGAACTTCAGTTCTGCAATACTTCATAATGCAGATAGATTGACCGAGATGGTTAATGGATTGATCGATTTGTCCAGGATTGAGTATGGGGATTTAAAGTTTAATCACGAGATCCTAAACATTAATGATGAGATCAAACTTTTGATTGAGAGATTTAAACCCGTATTAGATAAGAGACATATGGAAGTAAAGCTAAAGTGTGAGGAAAGCTTACAGGTATATGCAGATAAGAGCGCGTTGGAGCGAATTCTTAGCAACTTATTAGACAATGCAGTTAAATATAGCCCCGAGAACTCCAAGATTACTATTGTTGGCAGTCAGCACAAAAATCAAGTTAAGATCTCTTTGTCTGATGAGGGTCTGGGTATATCCTCTGAAGATCAAAAATTAGTGTTTAGTAGATTTTATAGAACGGCTAAGGCAAGAGCTGATAGCAAAGAAGGCAGCGGTCTAGGCCTTGCTATTACGAAACATCTGGTCAATCAACTGAATGGCGAAGTAGGGGTTATGCAAAATAAAAGCAGGGGCTCAACTTTTTGGTTTACTCTGCCAAAAAAAAGGAAATAAGCTAGCTTATAATCTTAATTTTCTTTGAGTACATTTCATGGAACATTTTTACAGCTATGGAGTCAGAAACTCCCCATTTGGTTGCTTTAATTTTATTGCATGAGCTATGCATCAAGATAAAGTTAAAAATTTCCATCGCGTAGTCTATAACATCTGCTCTGTCATCAGAGAAATTAAAATCTTTAATTTTGTCCTGATAAGTTAACTGGGCCATTTTTGCTGAATATTTTTGAAATTGTTTATAGCTCATGGACTCCATGTTATGAGCATCTAAAAAAGATCGTATATTTCCTCCAATTCCAACAATTTTCTTTGGTGTAGGTAACTTAGATAGAAATTTTTCTAATCTCTGCCATTCATTTTTTTTATCTACACTAAGCATATTTCTAACAGCTCCTAGATTAAAGGATGCAATGAGCACTTGATCCTTGTGCTTCATAAATAATTCTGTACTGCCACCCCCTAGATCTATAAATAAATTAGAATTATTTTTTTCTGATTTCGGATGAAATCTTATAAGCTTAGCTTCTTCTAAACCGGAGATAATTCTGATGGGGTGTTCAATAGATTGTTCTATCATTCGTCTTGCATCCTCAGAATTAGAGGTATCCCTGAAAGCACAAGTTGCAACTATTTCATATTCTTTTACATCTTCCTTGGCAAATAGTTTTTGATAATTTTTTAGTATTTCTATTAACTGGATAAGTTTTTTGTTTGGAATTTCTCCATCAATAAATACCTCTTGACCTAATCTAATCGGAGATCTAACAGATTTAACAAATTTTATTAATGTCGCAGAAGTATCAAAGATTTTTGCTTTGACTGCATTGGTTCCTATATCGATGGAGGCAATTCTCATGTCTTAAGTTTCATCGGAGTATTTTGAAAGAATCTTGAATTGTTCATAATCGAGTTTATCAAAATTCACCCCTTCAATCGTGACGTTATAGTGAGAGAGTTTCCTAGTCCAAGCCAGAGGTTTGTAGAGCTTTTTATTTGCATATAGTTGATTGGTAATGAAATATCTTAAAGCAGTTATTCTTGCGACCATCTTGTTATTTGAGTTAATAACCACCCAGGGAGATTCTTCCACAGAAGTCTTTTCAAACATTTGCATCTTATAGAGTGTAAAGGCATCCCATTTATCAACAATACGTTCATCATTCTCAGATAGTTTCCAATATTTCAATTCTGAAGATTTGCGAGCCTTCATACGCTTCTTTTGCTGTTCTTGGTTTAAGGAAAAATAAAATTTAATGATTTCATAACCCTGATTTTTTAGATCTAGCTCCCAAGGAATTACTCTTTCCATGAACGTAAGATATTGTTTTTTTGAACAATATCCCATCACTGGTTCTGTTAAAGCTCTGGTGTACCAAGATCTATCAAAAAAACAAATTTCTCCACTTTTTGGCATTGGTTTTGACCATCTCTGAAACCAATGGGAAGATTCCCATTTAGTGGGTATTCCTAAAGATATATATCTATAGTGTGCTGGTCTTAAATGTTCTGAGAAAAATTTAATAGTTGAGCTCTTACCAGCAGTATCTCTTCCTTCAAATACAATGCAAATTTTCCTTTTATTTTTGATTACATCCTCTTGAAATTTTAGCATTTCAATTTGCAATCTTCTTTTTTCAAGTGCGTAGGTTTTTGAATCAAGAGATTTGTATTCTCCTAAGTTAAATTCTGTAATCATTATTAATACTAGTGCAAATGTAAAAGTGATAAAGTGATAGCATTATTTTAATGATTTTTTGTAATGTCTGATACAGATTTAAAAGTTCAAAAGCTATTTGATACTCATTTAATTATTCAGCTTAAGCATATTTATCTTAACGCGTGCGATCAGAAAGATCCGGATACCATGAAGAGTGTGTTTACCAATCCATGTGAAATTGATTATGGCCAAGTAGGTAGTTTTAATAATCCTAATGATTTAGCGAAAATATTTCAGGCCGTTGGCTGTCATGATTACATGAAGGAATCCCATCATGCGCATAACCCCATTATTAATTTTCTTGATAACGAATCTGCATTAGGAACGTGGGGATTAACCTACACCCTCATAAATACCAACGACCAAACCCATACAGTTTTACAGGGAATGTATGAAGATGAATACAAAAAAATTAACGACCAATGGAAAATATCCAAGACAACCTTTAAACCTTCATCCCAAATTCAGCTAGATATTTCTGAAGAAATTTTAAAAGTTCTCTTAGTTGGTTAGCTCTATTTAGTGGTGCAACTAATTAAGTAAGCGTGGCTTGCCCTGAGCGCCTCTCTTTTACCAGTATCATTAAGTAAATTATTCTGGCGAAAGTTTAAAGACATGACCGCAAGCAAGATTTGGTTCGTAACCAAAAATACTCCATGCTTATCAAACATATTGGGAAGATTGGTTTTATTTTCAAACTTATTAAGAACAGTATCCGACAAATCTTTAAATACATCCTTGTCCACAGAATGTAGAAAGCTATTGCCAAGTAGTAACTTAGTTGCCCCTAAATTTTCATTAAAAAAATCAAAGCATGCATCCACTAAATTACTGCATAGCTCATGCAGGGTGTTATCTTCTAAACTAAACTGGCTCTTTTTAACATGAGAGGTTAGCGCCACAAGATATTTACTTGCTAACGCATACTTAATATCTTCTGGTGTTTGAAAAAATTTATAGGTTGAGGTTCTTTTAAGTCCTGCTTCTTTAGTTAGCAAAGCAATAGAAATATTTGAAACCTCTGCTCCCTCACATAATAGCCTATCTGCAGTATTTAGCAGGGTATCAATACGTTTTACACTTCTTGCTTGTTTAGCGTTTTCGTACATGCCTAAATTATAGACAAATGTTTAATATTTTTAAATTAAACTGCTAAAAAACCTCCATCAACTGGAATATAGGCACCTGTTAAATAAGAAGCCTCTTCTGAGCACAGGAAGTATGCAGTATTTGCTATTTCTGCTGCTTTACCGGCTCGTTGCATAGGAATTTTTGTAAGAAAATAGTTCTTGAATCCATCGTCTTGCATCCAATCGCTAGTCATGGGTGTTTCTATGACGCCTGGTCCTATTGCGTTTACCCTTAAGTTTAGCGTTGCATAATCTTGGGCCATAGATTTCGTCAACCCTATAACGGCATGCTTGGTAGCTGAATAAACAGCATGGCCAGGAGTACCTCGTTTTCCCATGATAGATGAGATATTAATGACGGATGCAGATTCAAGTTTATTTGCTAAAAACTGTTGAGCAAAAAGTTTTGAGGCATAGAAGCTACCATTAAGATTGATATCTACACAGCGCTTCCATTCATCTACATCATATTCATGCAATGCATTAGTAGAGGGACTGATGCCAGCACAATTAATTAAAACTGTTGCACCAACTCCATGGATGGAAGTAAAAACACTCTCCAATTCATTAAAATCAGCAACGTTTGCTTGATGAATATCGACATCTTCTTTGGAGATTCCGGCGCCACTTAATTTTTCTTTAATTCCTTCAATGCGGTAATCAATAATAATGACCCTATAGTTATGAGAAATAAATTTTTCTAGGCAGGCAAATCCGATTCCTGATCCGCCACCAGTTATTATTGCTGTTTTCTTATCCATGCTAATTTACCTTGGTTATAATAATTTATTATGCACTCTGACTTAGAAGTTCAGCAATTAATCCAATCAGATTTTTTTAAAATACATAAAGAAATTGTTTTGGGCGAGGAGATGGATGTCTTTAAAAATAGACCTCGATCCTTATTAGATTTCCTTAATAATTCTGCGCATTTCGGTGATAAGCCATATCTAATATTCCAAAATCGAACGCTTACATTTTCAGAGCACCTTGAGTTGGTTAAAAATTTTTCTAGCTATCTTAAAGAAACTTACGATATCAAGCCGGGAGACAGGGTTGCTATCTATGCCGCAAACTCTATTGAGTGGATAGTATCTTTTTGGTCTGTAGTTTCATTGGGTGCAGTTGCTTGCGCTCTTAACGGCTGGTGGAATGGCAAAGAGGCAGAGGCTGCAATTGAAGATGCTCAACCTAAATTAATTCTAGCGGATTCCAAGAGGATTGAACGCTTTAATCAGCAGCCATCTAATCTTATTAATTTTGATGAATTTGCCTTTCAAGATCTTAAAAACATAAAAGAGTCTCAATTTAGCTCAATTGCAGAAGATGATTGTGCCTGCTTGCTGTATACCAGTGGAACAACTGGTTCCCCCAAAGGCGTTATGACCTCCCATCGTTCAATGATTTCAAATACTATGCTCCAACTTTTACAAGGTGCAGCAGTCTCGGCAAGGAGCAGCAAGCTTGGAGTTAACTGGGGTCAACATTCCCCAACTAGTTTATTAACATCACCACTTTTTCATGTTTCAGGTTTATCAGCAGGAGCTGTGACTGCATTGTTTGCAGGCACGACCACTCTTATTTACGACGGTAGATTTGATGCTCAAAAAATCTTAAGCATGTTTGAAGATCATAAAGTCACTTCTTGGGGAGGCGCAGTTCCTACTGCTCTTAAAAGAGTTTTGGATGAAGCTGAAGGATGCAATCAAACTTTTGAAAGCGTGTTAGTCATTGGCGGTGGCGGGGCTCCTATGCCTCCAAAGCATATAGAGAGAACTAAAAGTATCTTCCCTAATTGCAAGCATAATTTTGGTTACGGTTATGGATTAACTGAATCCGGAGCCATTACTATTATAAATTGGGGTGATGGCTTAGATGCTCATCCAGATTCTCCTGGCCAAACTATGCCTACCATAAATATTGAATTACGTGATGATGATGGAGCTTTAATTGATAGCGATAATCAAGAAGGAGAAATATACGTTAGGAGTCCCTCAGTCATGTTGGGATATTTTAATAAACCTGAGGCAACTGCAGATGCCTTGCGCGATGGCAGATGGCTCAAAACTGGTGATTATGCTTATAAATCAAACGGGCTTTATTACATTGTTTCAAGAAGAACCGATTTAATTTTAAGAGGTGCAGAAAATGTTTATCCTCAAGAAATTGAAATTATCTTAGATTCTCATCCTGAGGTAGTGGAGTCAGCAGTTGTAGGGGTGCCTCATGATGATTTGGGCCAAGAAGTAAAAGCAATAGTGGTTCTGCATAATGACATTTCTTTTGCCGAATTAGAGAGTTATGTTCGTTCTCATCTTGCTAATTTCAAGGTTCCTTCTTTATGGGAGGTCAGCAAGAATCCTTTTCCAAGAAATGCATCAGGAAAGTTAATGAAACATGTTATCTTAGATAGCACCAAGCAAACTATGATTGAAGAAAGTTAATATGTTGCGTGCCCCATTTAAATTAGAGTATTCCTACAAAAGATCCCCTGGAACAGTTATAAAAAATTTCTTTTCCTCCCTGGCTGAAAAAAAAATATCAGGTTCAGTCTTTAGCAATGGAGATATTTTTGTTCCTGCCATCGAATTTCATCCTGAAACTAGAGAGGCTGCGAAGGAGGTAATTGATCTATGTGAAGCCATTACCCTGGAGCAATGGACTTGGGTAAGTAAACCTAAATCGTATCATCCTCTTCAAAAACCATTTGCCTTTGGATTGGTTAGAGTCGGCAACTCAAGAAGTACCATGCTGCATTTAATATCAGATTGTTCCGAAGAAGATTTATCTAAAGACATCCAATTGAAGCCATGTTGGGATACTAAAGCAAGTGAGGGTATGCAGTTAATAGCATATTTTAAGATTAATGAATAGCTCGTCAGAAAAAGATTACTTTGAATCATTAATTAGCCTTGAGTACACCCATACCGCAGGATCTGCAACTACAAGATTTTTAGAGGCAGTAGCGGAAGGAAAGATTGTTGGACAAAAATGTCCAAAGTGCTCTGCGGTATATGTTCCTCCAAGAGGAAGTTGTCCAAGAGACGGTGTACCAACTTCAGAGGAGGTTACTCTTACAGATCGAGGTTGCGTAGAATCCTTTACTGTAGTCCACATTCCCATCCCTGGAAATCCCATTGAGCCGCCCTTTGTCTCAGCAATGATTAGACTCGATGGCGCCAATATCTCTTTTCTTCACCTCATTCAAGAGATACCTGTTGAAGAAATCAGAATTGGTATGCGCGTCGAAGCAGTATGGAAGCCTCAAGAGGAGTGGACAACTTCGCTTGAAAATATTAAATGGTTTAAACCTACGGGAGAGCCAGATATAAAGCCAGAATCTCTAATTTTTAAGCCAAAATGAAACGCATAGGTGTAGTAGGGTATTCTCAAAATTCCATTAAATCTGACGCAGGAGCAGCTAATGAAGTTGAGTTGATTATGCCAGTAGTGCATGAGGTTCTTGCGGAGACAAATCTCACCCAATCAAATATTGACTTTACGTGTTCTGGAAGTTGCGATTATTTACAAGGAGCAGCGTTTGCATTTGTTGAGGGCCTAAATGCTATTCAAACCTATCCTCCCATAAAAGAGTCGCATGTTGAGATGGATGCTGCTTGGGCTTTGTATGAGTCCTATTTAAGGATTCTCAGTGGTGATGCAGAAATAGCGCTTATATATGGATTTGGAAAATCTTCTCCTG
>Ga0255784_10003107_pt1 | contig 12710 bp, 13 predicted proteins | sample 101ome_14_FD_179982 | JGI IMG/M metagenome (GOLD analysis project Ga0255784, IMG submission 179982) | Coastal salt marsh microbial communities from the Groves Creek Marsh, Skidaway Island, Georgia - 101403AT metaG (version 2) | ecosystem: Environmental > Aquatic > Marine > Intertidal zone >...
CACATAAGGAGAGTGTAATACGTGAGATTTTATAAACTGCACATTTGTCCTATAATATATATTATGTTGCGTTATGTATAATCAAGTATTACATGATCACTTAGATGGCGGTTTAAGGCCTTCTACTGCTAAAGATCTGGCGAAGCGTATAGATTATACACCTATCAATGAGGTTGATGATGTTGCTATTTTTTTTGATAGATCATCTTCAAATTCTCTAGAAGATTATTTAGAAGCATTCACTCATACAATTGCTTTGATGCAAACATATAGTAATTTAGAACAAATAGCATATGAAGCAGCTGTAGATATGCATCAAAATAATATTAATTACTATGAATCAAGGTATGCTCCTTTTTACTCTGTAAATGATGCCTTATCCCCCAAAGATGTTCTAAGTGCGATTAATTCAGGCTTTAAACAGGCTGAAAATGAGTTTGGTATTGTTTCTGGGTTAATACTCTGCGGTATGCGTCATGACCCTGAAAATGTTAAAGCTGTTGCTGAATTAGCTATAGAATATAAAGAATTAATTATTGGTTTTGATATTGCAGGACCAGAATTAAATTATTTACCCTCAATGTACAAAGATAGTTTTTTAAAAGTTAAAAATGAAGGAATAAATATAACAATTCATGCAGGTGAAGGTGATGGTGTTCAATCAATTCAAGAAGCACTTGATAACGGAGCAAAAAGAATAGGACACGGTGTGAGAATTATAGAAGATATTACTGATGATAATAAGTTAGGTCCTACTGCAGATTTTGTGTTGCAAAATAATATTCCATTAGAAGTATGTATTACTTCTAACTTACATACGAATATGTATAAAAATCCTCAAGATCACCCAATATCTAGACTGCATAATTTAGAATTTAATATATCACTGAACACAGATAATAGATTGATGAGTAATACGAGTATTAATAAAGAATTAAAGGTAGCAAAAGAAGCTGGAGTTAAAAACCCTACTTCACTTCTTAAATACTCAGCTAGCGATAGCTTTTTTAATTAGAACTTCACTATCGTTATTTAAAAAGTTATAAAATTGAGATTCGTTAATTAATTTAAAATTACTATTTGGATATAATTTTTTAGCTAATTTTATTTTCTTTTGTTTTTTTGTTATTAAATTCTGATTCATAGTTGTTATTTCAACATATATGTTTAATTCTGGTAAGTAGAAATCTGGTGTGAACATCATTTTTATAGCACCACCACCCCACCTTAAAGGGAAACTAGTAGGTTCATATATCCATTGGATGTTAAATAAGTCTAAATGTTCAGAAAATATTTTTTCAGAATAATGTGCAAAGTTCATCTATTTTGAACAGAAATTTTTTCTGGGAACAAAGAAAATATTTCTGCTTCCGTTTCAGTGTGAACTGGCCCTAATGAAATACCAAAAACAGCCTGACCTTTTTTAAGTAAATCGATCATTTGGTCATTTTCAGTTAAAACATAAATTGATGATCCATCAGAAAATATTGATACATCTGTGACGTTTTTCTTTTTACCAAGTAACTTTGAAACATTTTCTAAAGCCACTCTAATTTTTTGTAAACTTATGCCTGCATCCCGCAATTTATTAACAAGTTTTACTAAAACGATATCATTAAAAGAATATAATCTGTGAAACCCAGAACCTTTAATATTTCTAATAGATGCATTTATAAGGCCTGTTGATGTCCAATGATCTAATTGCCTATAAGATATACCAGTAATTTTACAAACTTCTGGTCCTGTGTAACCCTGTTGCATAGTTTTAATCTACTAGATTAAAACAGTTAATCAAGGATTTAGACAAAATCATCAGGTGAAATATCTTCAATAAATTCAATGAATTCTTTAATTTCTTGATTATTATCATCAATTAATATTATTGAATTTTGATCAAACAAGTCGTGATTAACAGTAATCTTCGAATTTGATCTAATAGCTAATGCTATAGCGTCGCTAGGCCTTGCAGAAAGAGTGACGTTTCCTTCAATAGTACTCAATGTAATCTCTGCAAAGTATGTTTTATCTTTAATATCTGTAATGCAAACTTCTGATATAGAAGCATTCAGAGATTCAATAATATCAATAAGCAAGTCATGAGTTTGAGGCCTTGGGTGGACGTAACCTTCTTGTGCATATGCTATCGAAACAGCTTCAATGGTACCTATCCATATTGGGAGAAATCTAGATGTTTCAGGTTCATGTAAAAGCATAATAGGTGTTTCAGAATCTTCTTCTAACCTTATGCCTGACACTTCAACTATTACATTGTTATCCATAAAAAAAGATTAATATTTATTATATTTTTTTCTAACTAGAAGAGAGTAATTTAGATATTATATTTGACATAAAAAACTTGTATTGAAGACTATTTTTTGATTTTAATAAATTAATATTTAGGGTCTCATCATCATAATAATTTTCATAATACACTTCAGTACTGTCAATACTTTTAAGATATACATCTTTTGAAATATTTATATTTCCAAATTTCATAATGTCATAATCATAAGAATAAAATGTTGAATCAAAAGAGTTAACAACCTTGTATACATATTCAGATTTACTTAACAACAAATGATCTTTGAAATTTGCTATTGATTCTTTATAAAGAAATAATGTATCTTCAAAGTGATTTTCTTTATTCATATCAACAAATGATTTATTAACAATTGTTAAAATATTTCTATTATTTTCTTGGTTGTAGCCAATAAATGTTAAACCGGCTTTAGCAGTCCATCCAGTTTTTAAACCTATAAATCCATTTTTTAAAATTAAATTTGTATTTTCATATTTTTTAATTTCTCCATTTTGCTCATAATAAAATTTAGATTTATTTGTAATATCAATAAGTTTTGTGTTTCTTAATACATACTCTGAAAGAAGAAGTAAATCGTGAATTGTTGTGTAGTGATTTTCTTGATCAAGTCCATCTGGATTTTGAAAGTTAGTACTCTTCATATTTAACTTTTTTGCTCTCGTATTCATTAATTTAACAAATTCATCCACAGAATTTGATATATGCATTGCTGTTGCATATGCAGAGTCATTCGCAGAATATACTAATAAAAATTCAAGTAATTGCTCTACGGATACCTCTATTCCGTCTGTTAAATAAGCTACTTTTCCTTCAAAATTGTATGAATCAGGGTATGATACGTTTACTAAATCATTCAATTCATTATTTTCATATAGTATTAATGCTGTCATTAATTTAGTGATAGATGCAGGCGCTATAGGTTCATATATATTTTTTTTATATAATATAGTTTCTTTGTCTAAGTCGTATGATAAATAAAACTCGGTAGTTAATAATTCTTCATCTAGTTCATAAGCATATGAATTTGTGGTTATAAATATTAAAACAATAAAAATTAAGAAATATCTTTTAATAAATAACCCCTAATAAGACTTGTGTAATTTTCAATTATTAAAGTATGTTCTTCTTCTTTATCATCTGGTAGTAAACTTTTGATAAACTCGATAAAATCAGTCGAACGTTCATTAATAGATTTAAGTACAGAAAAATTTTTTGGTTCTAACCCTAAAGAGTAAAAGTATGACCATGCTTTCATTCTATTTAAATCTTCATTATTATAAACTTCTTTCTCTACTTCGAATCCAAAAGATATTAAATCTTCTAGCTGAGTGGTAGATAATCCCGATTGCTTAAGCATATCTCTAATTGAATAGGTATCAATTTTAATAATTTTTGTTTTACTACTTTTTAACAATGATGGGTTATTTTTAATTGCTTTTAAGCTATAGAATTCATTCTCTTGTAAATCTATAATTTTTGAAATTTTTTCGATATCTTTCTTTGTGAATTTTCTTGTGCCCCCAGATGTTCTTTTTATATTTATTAGACCCTCTTTTTCTAAAAATCTAATTCTTGATATTGATGCAGATGGATATTTTAATTGTAAAGCTTTTACAACTTCACCAATATTCACTTTGTTACCTCTGTCAGAAGTAATAAATATTTACCTATTTGTATTTTATCGCCAGATTTAATCTTGCAACCATTTGTTATTTCATTATTTATGTAAATTCCATTTGTTGAATTGTTATCTAAAATATTTATATTATCTTTACTCACTGAAAGTAAAGCATGATTTCTTGATACTGTAATATCATCTAATATAATATTATTTTCTGATGACCTCCCAATATTGTAGTCTTTATTAGTTAATTTCCATGAAGATGACATTAATTCGTTGTTTAATAGGGACAGTATATATAGAGGATCTTCAGCTGAGCTGCTTGAAGAATCTAAAGGTATTGTTTCGTTATCCACTCTTATATATTAAGTTGTACAAATATTCAAATGCAACATAAAAATAAAATATTATGACAACAATTGAAAACTGATCTAAAAATGGTATTGAAATTGTAGAATTTAATACATATAAACAAATAAGAACAAATAAGAAGACCGTCGCAAACTTACCTTTTTGAGATACATTAATACTAGCACCAGTTAACAATACATATATAGAGCCTAGTAAAACTAACACTTCTCTTATCAATACGGCATATAGAAAGTATTGAGGAATAATTGATGACAACCAAAAAAGTAATATAATGAATACTACCCTATCTGTTAAAGGATCTAGGATTATTCCTAGTTTAGATACTAAATTAAATTTTCGAGCAACAATCCCATCTAAAGAATCTGATAACCCTATTATTGCAATAATAAAAATTAAATTATATGAATTAAATTCTTCTGGTATGAAATAAACAAAGAGGTAAATTGCATAAAAGAAACGTATCAGAGTAATGAGGTTAGGTAAAAGGAATATGTCCCTAAAACTCAAAGAATCCCTTTAACATCATGGGTAGCTACAAAATGTTCATTTCCTATGTCAACCATACCAATATTTCCAGTGTCCGTAGCTATTATGTTGTCAAGTTCTGTATAGTCAATATCGTATACAACTCTTTCATATGTTGGATCAGGAACTGGTATTGAAGAAATTAATCTTTTTGTATATGGATGAATTGGATTTTTAAGAAGTTCCTCTGTTTCTGCTATTTCAACTATTTTCCCGTTAAACATAACAGCTATCCTATTACACATGTACCTTGCAACTGCTAAATCATGTGTAATATATAAATAAGAGACCTCTAAATCATTTGCAAGATTTAACATCAAGTCCATTATTGAAATTCTTATTGAAACATCAAGCATTGAAGTAGGCTCATCGCAAACAACAAATTTTGGTTTCATGATAAGTGTTCTAGCTATTGAAACTCTTTGCCGTTGTCCACCCGATAATTCGTGTGGGTATCTTGGTAAATAATTCTCAGGAGGTGTAAGGCCAACGGTTTTTAATATTTCAACAACCGCATCTTCTCTTTCACTTAAACTACCAATATTATGTATATTTAAAGGTTCAAGTATTATATCTTTTATATTCCATCTAGGGTTTAATGACTCATAAGGGTCTTGGAATATCATTTGTATATTTCTTCTAAATGACTTTAATTCTTCTTCATTAAGATTGTCTATACTTTCCATATTCTTAGTATCAGAGTTATAAAAATTAACTTCTCCAGAAGTTTTTTCATCTAAAAGACAGAGTGCACGTGCAGTTGTTGTTTTACCACAACCACTCTGGCCAACTAAGCCTAAACTTTCTCCAAACGGAATCTCAAAAGATATTCCATCAACAGCTTTAATTGTTGATTTTTTTCGAGAAAATAGTCCAGCAGAAGTTTCAAAATATTTTTCTAAATTTTTAACTTCGATTAAATTTTTCTTCATGTATTTAAACTTTCAGCATTACAAACATCTACAAAATGTTCAGGACTTACTTCTACTAATTCTGACTTTAAAGAGGAATTACAAGATATAGTTTTGTTTGGACATCTAGGAGCAAAAGAACAACCTTCTATGCTATCAATAAGGCTTGGTGGTTCTCCGTCTAAAGAGTTTAATTTTACTTTATCCCCGACTACTGATGGAGTTGACTCCAAAAGAGCTCTTGTATAAGAGTGTTTAGGATTAGCAAATATATCTTTAGTAGGACCACTTTCAACAATCCTTCCAGCATACATAACAGCCATTCTCTCAGTCATTTCTGCAATCACTGCAATATCATGTGAAATATAAATCAAACTTAAGCCAAGTAAATCCTGAACTTTTTTAATCTCATTTAAAATTTGATCTTGAATAACTACATCCAATGCTGTTGTAGGTTCATCTGCTATTACTAATTTGGGATTGCAAGAAAGTGCAAGTGCTATTACTGCTCTTTGTTTCATCCCACCAGATAATTCATGAGGAAATCGATCAATAATTGATTCATCTAATCCAACCATTTCAAATAATTCTTTTATTTTTTCAATATTCTGCAATTTAGTATTATTGGGATAATGTTCACGTATAGCTTCCCTAATTTGTTCACCTATTTTAATTACTGGATTCCAAGCATTCATTGCACCTTGAAAAACTATACTTATACCATCCCATCTAACAGATCTAAGTTCATTTTCAGACAAACCAATTAATTCTTGACCATCAAGCTTGATACTTCCACTTGAGATTTTTGCATTATCTGCTTGTAATTGCACTAAAGACATTGCAACAGATGTTTTGCCACAGCCTGATTCACCTACTAATCCAAAAGATTCTCCTTTTTTTACATGAAAAGTAATATCTTTAACCGCAGCAACTTCGCCACTTATTGTTTCATAGTGCATATTAAGATTGTTTACTTCTAATATATTTTCCTGCATTTTATCTTTCCCTAAGTCTTGGATTGAATACTTCGTCTAAACCTCTACCTACTAAATAAAAACCGCCAGCAAGAAAAGTAACAGAGAGTCCAGCTGGTAAAATTAACCACCAATATTTAAGACCTGAAAATATATATCCATCAGTTTGTGATAAATATATCATTAGACCCCAACTCATGTCTATATTTAATAAACCTAAAAAAGACAATACAGATTCAGATGCAATTGCACCAGTAACGCTAAAGACCATGAAAAGTAAAGCAAGAGGTGCAACATTGGGTAGTATATGTGAGAATAAAATTCCCATTCTACTTCCACCAGTTATTCTTGCAGAATCAACAAAAGGTTTTACTTTAACCTGCAATGCGGCGGATTTAATAGTTATCACTGAGCCACCAAGACCTCCAAGTATTCCTAGTACTACAGCTAAATGCCAGACTTTCAACTCCACAAAAGCTGAAATTATAAATAACAAAGGAAGAAAAGGTAACATTAGAACAAGGTCAGATTGTCTCATTAAATATGCATCTACCCGCCCACCAAAGAAAGCAGCAATAGAACCTAGAACTGTAGAAAGCGCTACACCAACAGTAGCACTGAGTAAACCCAATAGAAAAGCTACTTGAGAGCCTTCCATCAATTGTGAAAAAATATCCCTACCTAATGAATCTGTACCTAGGATATGTTTACTTGATGGAGGTGCAGGTTGCAAACTTGTCTCATAATAATCACCAACCGAAACTGAAGGATCGAATACAAGAACCTTGTTTACTTCTCCCCTAGCTGGGCAATCGTTCGGCTCAGCATATTTTTCTGTTGGGTATTGTTGGGGACACTCTACAACTAATAAATTTACTCTTTCTGGTTCGTATCCGACTACAGGATCATAAACTGCTTCATTCCATACACCACTTAAAAATAGAATAGGTTGTAGTATTGCTAAAAATGCAAAAAACAAAACTATACCAAGACCAACAATTCCTAATCTACTTTGTTTGAAAAGAGTCCAATTTTTATTAATTGCTGTTCGACGTATTTTTTTTCTTGCTTCTTTTTCACTATTTGACATATTTTATCCTTGAGATTTTATTCTTATTCTTGGATCGAGGTAAGCATATGAAATATCTGCTAAAAAGTGAGCTACGAGCGCAAAAATTCCCAAAAAGGAAAACGTTGCCATTGCAACAGGTATATCTTCCCGTAGTACTGCTTGAAGTATTAATTGACCCATTCCCGGCCATGAAAATATCTGTTCAGTAAGGACTGAACCATCAATAATTGTGACAATTGTAAATATAAACGAAGTTACTACAGGTAATAATGCTGTTCTTGCTGCATGTCTATCTCTAATTCTTTTTTGACTTAGTCCTTTAGCTCTAGCAGTTAAAATATAATCTTCTTTTAGCACTTCCATCATTGTTGTTCTTGTTAATAAGGCAGTTCCAGCAAAAGCTAGCAATGTCACTGTAAAAACAGGAAGAATCATATGGTAGGCAATATCTGCAGCATAAGGCCTTCTAACTAATGCTTCACCTGTACCCCAATAAAAATAACTCCCTATCAAAATTAATATAAAAGAAGAGAATCTAATATTCCTTCTTATTGAAATAGATTCTATGTTTCTTGTTAAAACATACGCTATAAATTGAATTATTGTAACTATTACAGTAAACCATATCATGTTTACAAATATGACATCAGAATCAAATGGGGCGTCATACCATTTTTCTGGATATAAAAATTTTCCAATAGGTAACCAGCCAAGTTTTAATCCAAAGAAATAAAGCATTAACAATGCAAACCAAGGATAGAAAACAGTATATGAAAATACAGAAGTTATAGTAATCCAAGTTTCTGATTTTGATCCCCTTCTCCAGGCAAGGATTTTTCCTACTAGAAATCCTGTATAAAAAGCAAAAATATTAACTATAGAAAACAACATCAATGTTCTAGGTAATCTTTCAGCAATTAGTTCTACGGGTGATTTTGGGAAATATATATAGGAATATCCAAAGTCTCCCTTAAAAAAATTAACAATATAAAGTTGTAATCTTTCTAATAACGGTTTATCTAAGCCATATAATGCAAGAGTTTTTTCATAAGCGTCTGGGGGAAGATTGGGGTTCAATAGAAGACTTTGAAAAGCATTTCCAGGCATTGCATTAAATAATAAATATGATGAGGTGAGAAATATAAAAAAAACAAAAAACATCTGAAGAGATCTATTGAATAGATATTTTGCCATATTTTAAATTATAATCCTTTAAAACTAAATATCAAAGGTGGGTGACTAGCACCCACCTTTGATTAATTTTTTTACTTACTTGTTAACTTTAACGTTAGAAGGATAACCAGCACCAGTCTGAGTTAATCCATCAAGTACAGTTGTAAATGGATATTCTACATCTGTTCCTCTATAAACCTCAAGGATTGGTGTTGTAACCAATACTATGTAAGGCATATCTTCAAACAACATAGCTTCCATTTCTTTCGATATTGCTTGAGCTTCAGCAACTGTTTTTGCAGCTGCAAATTCATCAGCTTTAGCATCGAAAGCAGGATTGTTATATCCAGGTGTGTTGAATCCACCTTCGCAAACATCATTCTTAGATGCGAAGAATGCTTCTGGGTGATCTGGGAATGAACCTAGACCCCAACCTAACATATAAAAATACCAATCTTTACAATTTTCTGGTGTAAAGACTTTATCAACAATAACGCTGAAACCAGTTGGTCTAGCAACTACATCGAATCCGAGTTGTTGCATCCAATCAGCTATAAATAGCGAGAATGTTGATCTAATTGGATCATATCCAGGACCTGGTGCGTATAGCAACATAGTCTCAGATGGAAGAGCTGTTCCACCAGGACCTTTTAATCCTGTAGGAGCAATCGCTCTATCTGCACCACCTGGGTGACTTCCCCAGTCGGATGCTGTCCAACCACCAGCTTGTAAAATTTCAACTGATTTATTGAATCTATCTTCAGCGGATAAACCATCACAATCTGCAAGTACACCTGTAACTGGTGCTACCCATGCAGATAATGCTTCTGGCATTTGTCCATCCATATTAATTGCAATTCCTTGGAGAACATTATTAATAATGAACTCTTTATCAACAATACAACCAACTGCTTGTCTAAATGCTTTATCGCTACCTGGGAATATTCTCAAGTTGAATGCCATATAACGCATACCATTTGAGAAGTTAGATACTTGTGTAACTCCAGGTTCTCTTGATAATTGTTCCCACTGATTTCTCTTAACACCTAATGGGTTAAGCACGAAATCTACTTCACCATTTTGGAATGCAAGATAAGCTGCATCTTGATCTCCATAAAGTGTAAATTCTACTGTTCCTACAAACGGTCCGTTTGTGTATGTAAATGAGTCACCGGTAGTATCTCCGAATGAAGCATTTACTGCAGGTGCAACTCCATTATCCCAGTCGTACACTGTACCACCGTTATAAATTGTAGTTTCACCACCGAACCACATTGTGTTTGGATCATAAGACCATGTATAGAAAGCACCTTGTTCAAGTTTCTCATAAACAAATGCACTTGCTACTGGTGCTTCATCAGCTGGAGCTGCTAATAGTGTTTCTCTATCAGTTGCATATTGTCCCCAATAACTTTCAGGCAAAACAGGTGCTTGAGCAACAGAATATTGCCAACCTGATAAACCAGCATCATAGTTTTGAGTTATTGCAACTGTATAGTCATCTACAGCAACAACACTTGTAACACCTTGTTGTTCATCGTTACCTAATTTCCATAAGGAAAGAAAGTTTCCGCCTAAACCAAGATCTTTAACAGTGTTGTACGTCCATACCCAGTCATTAGCTGTGATTGGAGTACCGTCACTCCACTCATAACCTTCCGCAACTGGAACGGTCCATGTCCATGTACCGTCTCCATTGTCTACGGATGTTTCTACTAACTCAGCTGCCATTAGTGTAGTAAGTACATAGTTTGGCATTGAGACAGTAAACAAGCTAGTTGCCTGACCGGACATTACATAACCAGTCCAAACATCGTTGTTTGTGTCAAGGAAATTCCAGTAATTTTGTGTTTGTGGATCTGAATAGATTGCCATCTTATACACACCATCAGGTCCTGATGGAGCTGCTTCCTCAGCTGCTGCTGCAGTTGTAGCTGGTGCAGCTGTAGTTTCAGTTGCTTCTTCAGCAACTTCTTCTTCAGCTGTATCGCCGCCACAGGCGACTACTACAAGTGCAAAAACTGAGAAAAGTAATATAAGGCGCCAACTTTTGGATCCTTTAAATTTACTCAATTTATCTCCTTTTTTGTATACAAAAAATCCACATAAATGTGGATGTATTAATAATAGATAAATGTATATCTAATTCAATGAAATATTAAAATTATTTATATATTGCTTGTTTATTTTTTATTAATTTATTATGTAAAAAATAATTTGGAAAAATCTTATTATCAAATAGAAGCCAGCAGTAAATGCTAATAATTTAAAGCCAAAACTATGCATTTATTTTTACTTTAAAACATATATTTTTCATATTGAAATTTTGTCTAATATTGTTTTCTATAAACATCTGATAGTTTTTTGGAATTCTAGAGCTTAAATTAAAAGAAAATTCAGGTGGATAAGATGAGTACTGCGTTACATATTTTAGTTTTGCTCTTTTACCTCTAAAAGGATGTGGTGGGTTTTTTATCCATAATTCTCTGAATTTAATGTTTAACTCTGAAGTTCCAATTCTTGTATGTAGTTGATCTTCTACATCTTTAATGGTCTTACTAATTTGCGTAATATTTTTTTTATTTAATGCAGAAATACGTAATACATTTACCCATTGGTATTGCTTTAACTCATTTTTAATATTATTATTTATTTCTTCCTTATCATAAGTATCTAATTTATCCCATTTATTAAAAACAACTATAGGTGTTACATTTTGTTCTATTGCTTCTTTAAGTATTCTTTTGTCTTCAAAAGAAAGTCCAACTTCGCTATCTACAACAATCAATGCTAGAACTGCATTTTCAAGAGATCTTATAGCCAAAGTTGATGAGTATATATCAATTTGATTCTTTTGTTTTTTTCTTGGAATGCCAGCTGTATCAGTGATTTGATAAGAAACAGTATTTAAATTAATTTCTTCATTTATTTTATCCCTTGTTGTTCCTGGTACGTCAGAAACAGTCGACCTATTACTATTTAACAATGAATTAAATAAAGTTGATTTTCCTGCATTGGGGCGACCAACAATCACTATCGAAGATTTTTTATCTTTATTATTTGTACTTCTCTTAGAAAGTTTTTTAAGTATATTTTCTAGAACGTGCAACCCTTTTTTGTGATATGCGGAGATAAATAATTCTGAATTGAATATATATTTATACATTCTCTTGTCTAAATTTTCAATTTCAAAGTTTTCTGCTTTATTAAATACAGTTGTAGTTTTATTTTGTAGATTGTTATTATTTATTAATTTAAAAATAGAATCCAAGCCAGAGAAATTTTTTGTTTGTACGTCTATTAAGAACAATATATGTTCAGCTTTATTTATGTATCTTAAAATATTGTCTTGAAATTTATGATTAATATCATCTGGATTTTCCAAAAAACCAGGCAAATCTGAAATTAATACCTTTTTTCCATTTTCAAACTCTAAAGCTGTAGTTACTTTATCTCTTGTTGTATTGGGTGTAGAGCCAATAATAGATGTTTTTCTTTTTGACAAAGCATTTACTAATGTTGATTTACCAGCATTAGGTAAGCCGAGTATTAAAACCTCTGGGATTTTATTATTAGTCATATTATAAATATAGCTATTCTATTTATATGGTAAACAAACTATATTTAGTTACTCCTAGAGGTTTCTGTGCTGGTGTTGAAATGGCTATAAAGGCTTTACATTGGTTATTAAAAATCTATGATGAAACGGTTTATTGCTATCACGAAATAGTACACAATAAAT
>Ga0255784_10003128_pt1 | contig 12672 bp, 10 predicted proteins | sample 101ome_14_FD_179982 | JGI IMG/M metagenome (GOLD analysis project Ga0255784, IMG submission 179982) | Coastal salt marsh microbial communities from the Groves Creek Marsh, Skidaway Island, Georgia - 101403AT metaG (version 2) | ecosystem: Environmental > Aquatic > Marine > Intertidal zone >...
ATTTGGGACATCAAAAACTACTTAATGATTTAAAAAGTATTGCAAAAAACCAAGGATTTAAAACAAGGGTGGTTACTTTTAATCCCTACCCATTTGAATTTTTTAAGCACAGCAAGAAGCGAATCCTATCAACTAAAGACAAAATAGATGTTCTTAACAGCATGGGAATTGAGAATGTTGTAGAAATTAACTTTGATGAAAGATTTAGGAAACTCTCACCTGAAGATTTTTTTAATGAATATCTTTTAAAAGACACAAAAATCTTGATGGTTGGCGAGGATTTTAAGTTCGGCAAAGATAGGGAAGGTGACACAGAACTTCTTCAAAAACTTTGTCAAAAACATAGTATTGAATTTATTGCTTTAAGAGATGTTAGTTTAAAAAACAAAAGAATAAGCAGCTCTTGGGTTAGAGAAGAGTTGCATAAGGGAGCTTTTGCTAGTGCAGGCGATTTGTTAGGCAGAGATTACACAATCACAGGAAAAGTATTGTCTGGTAATCAGATTGGAAGAAGAATTGAAACACCAACAGCAAACATAGAAATCGATAATTATGATTTTTGCTTTAGTGGGGTTTTTCTCTGCAAGGTAGGTTTTAACGGAAAAGAATACTTTGCAATAGCTAACTTTGGTCCAAAACCAACATTCAATGATTATAGGCAATCATTGGAGGTAAACATATTTGATTTCAAGGGAAATCTTTATGATGAGGTACTTAGAGTAGTTTTTTTATGTAAAATTAGAGATCAAATCAAATTTGAATCAATTGATGATCTAAAACGACAAATTGCAAAAGATATTAAGGATGCTAAAAATCTAATTTCTAATAATGAGTGATAAACCTGACCTTAAGTTAAATCTACCTTATACCAATATCCCTATGAAGGCTGGTTTGAATCAAAGAGAACCAGAGATTTTAAAAACGTGGGAATCAAGAGATTTATATAAAAAAATTAGAACTTCAAGAAAGGGAAGAAAGACGTTCCACTTACATGATGGACCTCCATATGCTAATGGACAAATTCATCTAGGCCATGCTGTAAATAAGGTGCTCAAGGATATTGTCATTAAATCCAAAACTTTATCTGGGTTTGATGCACCTTACATTCCTGGCTGGGATTGTCATGGATTGCCTATTGAACTACAGGTTGAAAAGAAAATTGGAAGCAAAAAGAAAAAAATCTCTCAGGAGGAATTTAGATCCTTATGTCGAGAATATGCTGGCCAACAAATTGAACTACAAAAATTAGATTTTATAAGATTGGGCGTGCTGGGAGAATGGAACGATAGGTATGCAAGCTTAGATAAGAGCTTTGAAGCAGATGCAATCGATGCATTCTCAAGAATTTATCACAATGGCCATGTTGAAAAAGGATTTAAGCCTGTGCATTGGTGTTTGGAATGTTCATCTGCTTTAGCAGAGGCAGAGGTTGAGTATATTGATAAAACCTCAAATTCAATTGATGTAAAATTTAATTTCTCTCAATCGAGCATTGAGAGAATTCAGAAAGAGGTATCAAAAGATCTTGGTGAAAAGTTAAGTTTAGTCATATGGACTACAACGCCTTGGACAATTCCTGGAAATCAAGCAGTCTGTCTTAATGAGAATATAAGTTACACCATACTTGAGGTAGATGGCGAAAAGCTAGTGGTAGCAAGCGAACTTGTAGAGCAATGTAATGAGCGCTGGTCAGGGAAAAAAATAAAAATTCTAGTGCCTAATTTAGTTGGATCAGTATTCAGTGGTACGGCAGTAGTTCATCCAATATTCAAGAAAGAGGTTGCAGTTTTGAGTGGTGAACATGTAACTATCGAAACAGGAACTGGTTTTGTGCATACTGCTCCGGCTCATGGTGTTGATGATTTTAATGTATGCCAAGCAAATAATATTGAGCCTTTTAATCCCATATCAATGAATGGTTGTTTCAAAGAAGAAATAGAATTTTTTGCAGGGGTTCATGTAAGAAAAGTTGAAAATCTTGTGATTGATAAGCTGAAAGAGCTTGGTTCTTTAGTAAATTTAGCGGATTACAATCACAGTTACCCGCATTGCTGGAGACATAAAACGCCACTTATATTTATGGCAACACCTCAATGGTTTATTTCAATGACAAAATCAGGCCTTCTTGATGGCACGATGAAAGCAGTATCCGAAATAGATTTTATACCATCATGGGGCAAAGAAAGAATGGAGATTATGCTAAAAGACAGACCGGACTGGTGCATTTCAAGACAAAGAGATTGGGGTATTCCGATAACATTGGTTTATGAAAAAGATTCTGGAGAACTACATAGTAATCAAAGTGAGATATTTAACTTAGCTTCATCTGCAATTAGAGATAAGGGGATAGATTCATGGAGCAATCTAGGATTAAAAGGTGTTTCAAATGATTATGAAAAATCCAAAGATATCTTTGATGTATGGTTTGATTCTGGTGTTACCCATTTTTGTGTAATGGATAAAAGTTTTGGCTCAAATGTCCAATCAGACTTGTATCTTGAAGGGAGTGACCAGCATAGGGGCTGGTTCCAATCATCCTTGCTAACTTCAATCGCCATGAAGGGAATGGCGCCATATAAATCAGTACTTACTCATGGGTTTGTTGTAGACGAAGATGGTAGAAAGATGTCTAAGTCCCTTGGCAATGTGGTTTCACCACAAGAGATAATAGCCGAATCGGGAGCGGATATTCTAAGGTTCTGGATAGCTTCCACTGATTTTCGAGGAGAAATGAGTTTTTCGAAAGATATTTTTAGCAGATCTATTGATGGTTTTAGAAGAATTAGAAATACATTACGTTTTATGATTTCTAATCTCTATGACTTTGGTAAAGAATTTAATTCAGAAGATCTTTTATTTTTAGACAAAGCTATGATAGTTAAAGCCAATCATTTACAAAAAGATATAGCGCAGCATTACGAAGAGTATAACTTTCATTTAGTTATATCTAAGGTTTTAAATTTTTGTGTTAACGATCTTGGAGGACTTTATTTAGATGTAATTAAAGATAGGCTTTATACAATGAAAGCAGACTCCCTTAGCAGAAAGTCTGCACAGTATGCCTTAGATAAAATACTAACTGTACTAGTAAAAAGCATTAGCCCGATACTTCCGTTTACAGCATATGAATTTTCAGAGGAAATGAATCCAGGGAAAGGACATGAAATCTTTTTTGCTGAGTGGGATGAGAATGTTTTGCATCTGAATGATCTTGAGGAGAAAAAGTTAACTAAGCTGCTTGCACTTAGGACTAGAGTTTATCAAGCCATTGAGAGTGAAAGACAAAAAGGCGATCTAAAGAATGCTCTTGATGCTTATATTGAAATCACATTAAAAAAAGATGACTTTGAGGACTTGAAAGAATTTAAAGAAGAAATTAATAAGTTCTTCATTGCATCATCATGCGAATTAAATATAGGAAAAGAGGAAGAAATTAAGGTAACCAAATCCAGTGGTCAGAAGTGTGCAAGATGTTGGCACAAAGTTAATAAACTTAGTGATAAAAATATTTGCTCGAGATGCGACAACAATATAAATGGCGATGGCGAAGATAGAGGCTTCTTTTAAATTGAAATACGTTTACTTATTTATTTTTGTATTGTTCTTTGATTTAGGCTCAAAATACTACATATCAAATAACCTTAATGACTCAATGACATTGTTACCAATTCTTGATTTGTTGCTTGTAAAAAATACTGGAATAGCCCTAAGCTTTTTGAGTGATCTTGAAGGGATAGGAAAGATTGTCCTTTTTTTATTTATTGCAGCGGCATTGGTATTTATTTTTTTTGAAATAAAAAAATCTCAAAACCACCTACAAAAACTTTCACTTACTTTAATATTGGCTGGAGGAGTTGGAAACTATATTGAAAGGCTATTTTTTGGGGCAGTGACAGATTTCCTTCATCTTAGAGTGGGCGATTTTTCCTTCTTCATATTTAACTTTGCAGATCTATTCATCACAATGGGAGCAATATTGTTTGCTTATACATTGTTTAACAAACCAAAAAAAATATGAACAAAGAAATTATTCTAGCAAACCCAAGAGGCTTTTGTGCTGGTGTTGACAGAGCTATTGAGATAGTAGAAAAATCACTGGAGAAATATAATGAGCCTGTTTTTGTTCGCCATCACGTAGTACACAATAAGAATGTTGTAGAGCAGTTAGAATCAAAAGGAGTGACATTTGTAAAAGAAGTCCATGAAATTCCTGATAACTCAATTGCTATATTTAGCGCTCATGGTGTTTCGTCTGAAGTAGAAGATTCTGCAAAATTACGAAAGTTTAAATACTTCGACGCAACTTGTCCTTTAGTTACTAAGGTGCATCTAGAGGTACAAAAACATGCAAAAAAAGGTCGCGATATCATATTAATTGGACACAAAGGGCATCCCGAAGTTATAGGTACTCTTGGTAGACATCCAAAAGATTCTCTGACCAATATCTTCCTTGTTGAGACAAAAAAAGATATTGAAAAACTAGAAGTGAATAGAGATAACCTTGCATACGTTACACAAACGACTTTATCAGTAGATGAAACTAAAGAAATTATTGCAAAATTGAAGAGAGTATACCCCAATATAATTGGGCCTAGTGCTGATGATATTTGCTATGCAACCCAAAATAGACAGGATGCAGTAAAGCAACTGGCTCTAGAGTCAGATCTTGTAATTGTTATAGGTTCAAAAAGCAGCTCAAATTCTAATAGGTTAAAGGAGTTAGCGGAAAACTGTGGCACTAAATCATGTCTTATTGATAACCCAGAAGATCTCGAAATAAATTTGCTTGATGATGTGAAAAGAATTGGTATTACAGCAGGTGCTTCTGCACCAGAATATATTGTTCAAGATTTAATTAACTTCCTAAAAAATTTAAACTTCTGTTCAGTACGACACATAGCTGGAAGTAAGGAGGATATTGCCTTTAAGCTTCCAAGGGAGTTAATTGATTGAGCAAAATAGCGGTAATTGGAGCAGGTGTTACCGGGATAAATGCCGCATATTTTCTTGCAAAAAAAGGCCATCAAGTAACTGTTTTTGAAAATGAAAAATATGCAGGGATGGCAACAAGTTTTTCTAATGGTGCCCAAATAAGTGCTTGTAATTCTGAGACATGGAATACTTTAGAAATTGTTTCTCGAGGTCTAAAATCAATGTTTAAATCAGATGCACCTTTGTATATCAGGCCATTTCCAGATTTTTCAGACTTGTCAGGAACATTTTCAAAATATATGTGGCTCAGTGAATTCTTTTTTACTAGCTTAAGCGGTAATCACAAAAAAAATTCAGAAAAAATATTTTCTATGGCCTTAAAGTCAAGAGAGCTTTATTTAAAAATAATTGAAGAAGAAAACCTTAAATTCGATTTCTTACAGAAAGGCATTCTGCAATACTTTGAATCAAAAACCGATTTAGAAAAAGCGTATACAAAGAAAGAGTGGATTGAATCTATGGGGGTGGAGTGGAACAGACTTTCATTTGAAGAAATTGTTGAGCTTGAACCAGCACTAGCAAATAATAGATCAATAGTTGGCGGCATTTATACAAAGTCTGATGCCACTGGAGATATTCACAAATATTGCATAGAGCTAGGCAAAGTATTGGAGAGCAAATATAGTGTCATCTTTAAATATGCCCAGCCAGTTCAAGATATTTTAGGCAAAGATAGACCCATTTTAGTTACAGCAAATCATGAACACGTATTTGATAAGGTAGTTATAAGTGCAGGGGTGACAACAGAGCAATTCAAGAAAAAATTTGGCGATAGTTTTAGAATTTATCCTGCAAAAGGATACTCCATCACAATAGATATGGACGAGGAATCTCAAAAAGCTGCTCCCTTTGTTTCGTTAAAAGACGAATCAAATAAGCTTGTATGTTCAAGGCTTGGAAACCGTCTGAGAGTTGCTGGTACTGTAGAGCTCGATGGCTACAATAAAGATATAAGAGAGAATAGAGTCAAGCCACTTCTGAAATGGATCAATAATGTTTTCCCAAAAATAAGCACAGAAAATCATCTACCATGGACCGGCCTTAGGCCTATGACACCAAATATGATGCCTATTGTGCAAGCATCAAAAAGAAAAAATATCTATTACAACTCAGGTCATGGAATTTTAGGATGGACTATAGGCACATCAACAGCAAAGTCTTTATCTGATCTAATTTCAGATTAACTGAATTATAACCCTTCATAAGTTAAAATTATTAGGATGAAGATCGTTGACCATTATTTAGATTGGGCCACAAAATCACCTTCACCCAATTTTTCGGAGAGGAAAAATGGTATCGATTTAGTGGTGATTCATTGCATTAGTCTTCCTGAAGGGATGTATGGCAACTCAAACATTGAAGACTTATTCTTAAATAAAATTGATTGCTTAAAACACGATTCCTTCAAATCTCTTGAAAATCTAAAAGTTTCATCGCATCTACTGGTTAAAAGAGACGGTACTGTAATTCAATTTGTTGCGTTTGATAAGTGCGCTTGGCATGCGGGTGAATCATCCTACGATGGCAGAAAAAATTGCAATGATTTTTCAATTGGTATCGAGCTGGAAGGTTGTATTGATGATAGTTTTACAAAAAAACAATACACAGAATTAAACAAAATTTTGAAAGAACTCAAAAGCATCTACAGTATTAATAATATAGTTGGCCATTCAGATATAGCTCCAGGAAGAAAATTTGATCCAGGAAAAAATTTCGATTGGAAGAGGATTGCAGGTGTTTAAAAAGTTCCCACTTAATTTTGTTTTTTTGGGGATATCAGCTTCGTTACCATACTTTGTTACTGGAGCTGCTTTATCGAGATGGCTTAGAGTAGAGGGACTTGATTTATCTGACATTGGGCTACTCTCTTTGGGTGGCTTAGTTGTAGCATTTAATTTTTTGTGGTCACCTTTCATAAATAAAATAAAAATTCCAGTTTTATTTAATTTTTTTGGGTTACGAAGATCTTGGCTTCTGATTTCACAGCTACTTCTAGCTATCGCTGTATTCTGTTTATCTAATATTGACCCTATTTCAAATTACACAGGTATCTTAATTCTAATTTTGTTCATAACTTTTCTTGGATCAATCCAAGATATTGCGCTGGATGCATATCGAGTAGAGTACGATGCTTTTTATCCTGCTGCCAATCTAGCAAGCACATATGTTATTGGTTGGCGTATGGGCTCATATCTATTAGGAGGGTTAATTTTTTCCCAAGAAACCTCAATGCAGTGGCCAACAATTTATAAATTCATTGCCATACTTTTTTTAGTTTTGTCATTAACGACAATTTTCTCAAAGCGAGTTAATGAAAATAACACAAAATCAGCCAGCTTTAGCCAGCTTTTTGAAGCTGTAAAGAATCTATTCCTAAAAAAAGATCTTTTATTAATACTTTTATTCATAGCTTTCTATAGAGTCTCTGATCAAGTGCTTGGTTTTATGGCTTATCCTCTTTACACAGACTTAGGTTTTACTGGAGAAAATTTAGCTGCAAAAAACTTTGGAAACTTCATTGCGACGTTCTTTGGTGCTTTTCTAGCAGCCTCAATTATTAATAGGTTCTCATTGCAAATTGGTCTTTTTGTTGGAGCTATATTTATTCTAATAACAAATTTATTGTTTTCGGTACTTTACCTTTATCCAAATTTTAGCAATTTATTGTTGATAAATTTTTTAGACACTATCGCCCAGGCTTTTGCAACTGCAAGCTTCCTTGCGTATCTAGTTACATTAATTAATAGAAATTTTACCGCGATTCAGCACGCAATATTTACTTCATTAATGTTAGTTCCTGGGATGATTCTGAGAGGTTACTCTGGTTATTTTGTTGAATCATTTGATTACTATAATTTCTTCATTTTTTGTGGCTTTATGGGAATACCAGCAGTACTTATCTCATACTTCTTTGTAAGAGGATCACAGATGAACTCTGAAAATGGGTTAAAAATGTTAACTATCTTATTACTGATAGTAGTATTATTGCTCTCTTTGTTAAGCCTTGATCAAGGACCAGGCGTTAATGACAAATTCATACATTTTTCAGCATATGGGTTTATTGCATTTGTTGGCTTACTGGCAAGCAAGAAAAATGCTAAATCTCTTCTAATTGTCCTGTTGATAGCATTTGGTGTAATTATTGAATGTCTTCAAGGTTTCTCTGGATTGAGGAATTTTGAGTATATGGATATAATAGCCAATTCTTTAGGAGTTTTTGGGGGACTTTTCTTATATTTTTTAAGTAAAAATTACTTGAAAAAAAATACCTAAATCCTAAATAATTGCTAGTTATTTGGAGGATAACAAAAAATGAAAATAAGACCTTTACAAGATAGAGTCGTAGTAAAAAGACAAGATGAAGAAACAACTTCATCTGGCGGAATTGTTTTGCCAGGCTCAGCAACTGAGAAACCGCAACAAGGTGAAGTGGTTGCAGTTGGACCAGGTAAAAAAACAGAGGATGGGAAAGTAGTTCCTGTAGACCTGAAAGTTGGTGACCAAGTAATTTTTGGTCAGTATGGCGGAAACACAGTTAAGGTAGACGGCGATGAGCTACTAATTTTAAATGAAAGTGAAATATTTGGAGTCGTTAATTAGGAGGAAATATGGCAGCAAAAGATGTTAAATTCGGCGAAAGCGCAAGGGTGCGACTGCTTAAGGGAGTGAATACCTTAGCAGATGCAGTTAAAGTAACACTTGGACCCAAAGGTAGAAACGTAATTCTTGATAAATCGTTTGGAGCTCCGACGGTAACCAAAGATGGTGTTTCAGTGGCAAAAGAAATAGAGCTTGAAGATAAATTCGAGAATATGGGAGCACAAATGGTCAAAGAGGTTGCTTCTCAGACAAGTGATCAAGCAGGTGATGGTACAACAACCGCTACTGTCTTAGCTCAAGCTATAGTAAATGAGGGTTTGAAATCAGTAGCAGCTGGGATGAATCCTATGGATTTGAAAAGAGGAATAGATAAAGCTATTCAAGCAGCAGTTGGTGAAGTTAAAAAACTTTCATCTCCTTGCAAAGACAGTTCTGCAATAGCACAGGTTGGTTCTATTTCAGCTAATGGTGATACCAATGTCGGCGAAATTATTGCTGAAGCCATGGATAAAGTTGGCAAAGAAGGAGTCATCACTGTGGAAGAAGGAAGTGGTATAGAGAATGAGCTTGATGTTGTTGAAGGCATGCAGTTTGATAGAGGTTATTTGTCTCCTTATTTCATCAACAACCAAGACAAAATGAATGTCGCGTTAGAGGATCCATTCATTCTGTTATTTGATAAAAAGATTTCAAATATTAAAGACTTAATACCATTGCTTGAATCAGTTGCTAAAGCTGGAAGAGCGCTACTGATTATCGCAGAAGACGTAGAAGGAGAAGCTCTGGCAACCCTAGTTGTAAACAACATGAGAGGTATAGTCAAAGTTGCAGCATGCAAGGCTCCGGGTTTTGGCGACAGAAGAAAAGCTATGCTTGAGGATATTGCTATTTTAACTGGTGGTAGAGTAATTTCAGAGGAAGTTGGCTTGTCACTGGAAACAACATCTATTGAAGATCTTGGCTCAGCAAAAAAAGTAGTTCTTGATAAAGAAAATACTACTATTGTTGATGGATCTGGAACACAGCAGATGATTTCCGGAAGAGTTCAGCAAATTAGAACGCAAATTGAAGAGACAACATCTGATTACGATAGAGAAAAATTGCAGGAAAGAGTTGCAAAACTTGCAGGGGGCGTAGCTGTCATAAAAGTTGGAGCAGGCTCTGAAGTCGAAATGAAAGAAAAGAAAGCAAGAGTTGAAGATGCACTTCATTCAACAAGAGCTGCAGTCGAGGAAGGAGTTGTTCCTGGTGGAGGTGTTGCATTAGTTCGTGCACTCCAAAAAATTGGATCGCTTAAAGGTGACAATGAAGACCAGCAAGCTGGAATTAATATTGCTTTGAGAGCTTTTGAATATCCATTAAAAACGATTGCCAGCAATGCTGGAGAAGAAGCATCAGTGATTGCTGAGAATGTTAAAAATTCAAAAGGCAATGAAGGTTTCAATGCGGCCACTGGTGAGTACGGCGATATGCTTAAAATGGGAATCATTGATCCAGCTAAAGTAACGAGAACTGCTTTGCAAGCAGCTGGTTCAGTTGGTGGCATGATGATTACCACTGAATGTATGGTATCTGAACTGCCAGTAAAAGATGCGCCTGCTGCACCAGGCGGTATGCCAGGCGGTATGCCAGACATGGGCGGAATGATGTAAATCATTTTAAAACTTAATTAAAGGGAGCTTCATGCTCCCTTTTTTTTATTCTTGAATTAGAATATTAATGGGAGAAAAATTATGTATGAGTTTTTATCACAAATAGATCGTTTTCTTCATGTTTTATTCGGAATAACATGGATAGGTCTACTTTATTATTTTAATTTTGTAGGATCAGGTTATCTTAAAGAAGCTTCACCTGAAGGAAAAAAAGACGCACTTCAAAAGTTGGTTCCTAATGCTTTATGGTATTTTAGATGGGCAGCACTTTTCACTTTCATAACTGGACTTTATCTGCTTTACTACGTTTCTGAGATTCCTGGTGCATATAATGTTGGAATCTCGTTAGGCGCAACCATGGCAACCATTATGTTCTTAAACGTGTGGCTGATAATATGGCCAAACCAAAAGAAAGTGATTGCAGGCACTGCAGATGCAGCAGATGCTGGTGCAAAAGCAGCACTGGCTTCTAGAACCAATACATTGTTTTCATTCCCAATGCTTTATTTCATGATTTATTCAGCGCACATAAATTATGGCAATGATGCATTAGTTCTATCAGGAGATTATGGCCCAGGATGGAGTTCTTATTCATTGTGGATAGGAGCGCTAGTTATTTTATTGATTGAATTAAACGCCATCTTTGGAAAAATGAGAAAATGGTTTGAATCAGTAAAAGCAGTAATTCATTCTGGAATACTTCTGACAGTATTCTTTGGGGCTTTAGTTTATTATTTTTAGATAATATCAGCGGAGTCTTCAGAGACTCTGCTGACTTTTACCTCTTTAATTAGATTGTCCTCTATTCCTAACGTCTCAAGCTTATAACTCCCCAGCGTAATACAAATGTTCGCAGTTGGAATCATATCCAATTCATCTGTAATCAAACCACTTATTGTTTTTTGGCCGTCTTCAGGTAAATCCCATGACATATATGTATTAAGCTCCCTAATTGTTGTTGATCCATCAGCAGTAACTGATAAATCATCATTGATTAGCATGCTAGGATCTATTTCATCTTGGTTAAGCCTACCAATAATCTGTTCAATAAGATCTTCCAGTGTAACTATTCCAGTAAAGTTGCCATATTCATCAACAACCATGCCTATTTCGTTGCCTGTTTTCTGAAACTGTTTTAGTTGTGCAAAAAGCGATGTAGATTCAGGCACATAGTAAGGGCTGATTAAGATATCTTTTGCCGAGCTACCTAAAGCTTCCAATTGATCAGCCTCCTTAGAGTGTATGAAGCCAAGAATATCCTGAGAAGTTTCATCAAATACAGGGAAAAAGATATCTTTTTCAGGGATATTTTTAATATTTTCATCATTGATATTGATGGATATCACTTCTTGTATAGGTATTAGTATATCTTCAACGGTGAGTTCGTTAAGCTCTAGTAGTGACTTTAAAGCAAGCATTTCATCTTCATCGACCTGTTCGGTATCTTTCTGTAAAACTGATTTAAGCTCATCTCTATTTAGATTTTGTGAAAAATAATTTTCACTACTGTTCGTTCCTGTAATTAAATTTCCTATTGAAGTTAGAATTTTTGCAAACCAACCAATTATATTTGTCAAAATTTCCAAAGGTCTGCTTGCGGGATAGGCTATGGACTCTGGTTGCTTAGTGGCATAATTTTTTGGAGCAATTTCAGCAAAAATAATTACCACTATTGTTAAAATTAACGTGCCTGCCCAAACATACTGGTCCCCAAATTTACTGATAATATAGTAGGTTAGTAATGCTGATGCAGATATATTAACCAGGTTATTTCCAATAAGAATAACACCCAAAACCTCTGTAATTTTTGTTCTTAATGAATTTACTCTTTTAGCAGATATGCTTCCTTTTTCTTCAGCATTATCAAGTTTGATTTGATTAATCGCCATTAGAGATGTTTCTGAACTAGAGAAAAATGCAGACAATAAGATAAGAATAAGCAAAATGATTGCTACAAGCAGATCAAAATTATCGAATGTAGAAATATCCAAAATTAATTAAGAAAATAAGTAAATTTTTTGTGAATCTTCTTCAGAAAAGGTGTAAAATGCCATTTTCAAATATTATACATTAAAAAATGGTTGTAATTAGACTTTCTAGAGGGGGCGCAAAGAAGAGGCCTTTTTATCATATTTCAGTTTCAGACAGAAGAAATAAGAGAGATGGTAGCTTTATTGAAAAAATTGGCTTTTACAATCCAATAGCTAAAGATGGGGAAGAAAAAATAAAGGTCAATCTTGAGAGATATGAGTACTGGCTATCAGTAGGAGCTCAACCAAGTGACACAGTTGAAATGCTAGTTAAAAGGTCTGGCATGTCTGCAGAAGAAATTGAAAAAATTGAAAACAAAAAGAAAGAACAACAACGTCTTAAAAAAGAAAAAGAAATATTAGCAGCTCAAGAAAAAGCTCCTGCTGAAGAAGCACCA
>Ga0255784_10003146_pt1 | contig 12626 bp, 8 predicted proteins | sample 101ome_14_FD_179982 | JGI IMG/M metagenome (GOLD analysis project Ga0255784, IMG submission 179982) | Coastal salt marsh microbial communities from the Groves Creek Marsh, Skidaway Island, Georgia - 101403AT metaG (version 2) | ecosystem: Environmental > Aquatic > Marine > Intertidal zone > Salt...
GGGTAGAAAACACAAACGCCGGCGGCGCTCGCGTCGTCGCCGGTCGCCGCATCGCCACTCCAGCCGGTCCCGGTCCTCGATTTCACGAAATCGAAGCCGAAGACGCGAGCGACGAGCGAGACGTCCCTCCACTCATCCCCACCGACACAGACAAACCCAAACTCGCCTAGGTATTACTTAGAACTAGTGCGTTGAAATCAACGCGCAGCGCTCGCACATCACCCGCCGTTCATCCGTAACGTCCGTCGCTACCGCCTCGACCGCCTCGAAACCTTTCGACGTCCATCCAAATGTACACATATCGACGGTTCATGACTCGAAAAACAGTCCCATAGGGTCCCCGAACACAGCCTGTCCATCTTGAAACCCATCCGCGCGCGCCCGACGACGTCACACGACGCCGACGCGACGTTCGCGCGCACGGTCGGTCGCGCGGTCGCGGACGCGATGCCGACGACGGCGACAGCGTCGACCGCGGCGCGCCCGCCGGTCATCGCCGGCGCCGAGCGCGCGGCGCGCGGGACGACGCATCGATGCGCGTCGAGACGACCCTCGTCGTCGGTTCGAGCGGCGCAACGCATCGCGCTCCCGCGTCGTCGTCGTCGCGCCGGGGCGTCGAGCGCGGTGTACGCGTCGAGCGCGTCGATGAGTTTGGATGACGACGACGATGGGACGACGACGACGGGGAGAACGACGACGACGACGACGACGAGCAGGGCGGTCGAGAGCTCGCCGTCGTTGGAGATAAGGCGGTCCGAGCGCTCGGTTGAGGAGGAAGACGCGGACGAACAGACGACGGAACGAGCGACGGCGGCGGAACCGTTGACGTATGAAAACGCGGCGCTGGAATGGGACGCGAACTCGAAACCGCGACGACTCGGGGGCGTGGTCGGGACGACGGGGTCGACGATGCGAATGCTCGGGAGCGAAGAGGTCAGCGTCGACGCGAATGGGTCGGATGGATCGGCGACGGGTAAACCGTTAAAGATTAACCAGGATTTGGCGTTGTACAGAGCGAGGGCGTTGAGGAATAAGTCTGGGTTCGTTAGATCGAAGGAGGAGAGGAATAAAATGAGGTTGGAGGCGATTGCTGAGTTTGAAAAGGCGATGGCGTACGACGTCACGGATGGGCGGGCGTACTGCGGAATTGGGCAAATCTTGGTCAAGATGCGCAAGTATGACGAGGCGAGGAGGGTGTATCAGGCTGGGTGTGACGCGTGCGGAGGTGACAATGCGTACCTGTGGCAAGCGTACGCGGTTTTGGAAGAAAAGTCGGGCAATATCGCGCTGGCGAGAAAGTATTACGACGCATCCACCGCGGCGGATAAAACGCACGCGGCGGGTTGGCACGGGTGGGGGACTTTGGAGAAGAATCAGGGTAATTATCAGCGCGCGCGGGAGCTTTACCTCAAGGGTGTTCGATTAGTGCCGCCACAAAAGGCTTCAGCGCATCTCTATCACTCTCTCGGCGTCATGGCGCTCGAACGTGGGAGGATATCCGAAGCGAGGGAGCACTTTAGACAAGGCGTACGCACCGAGTCGGGTTCCAAGTCTGCAGCCATCTGGCAATCCTGGGGCATCTTAGAGGCTAACGCGGGAGATGAAGAGCAAGCGCGCAAGCTCTTCCAAAAAGGTCTCGTCATGTGCCCCAAGAGCAAGTACATTTGGTTAGCGTGGGGCGTCTGGGAGGCAAAGATTGGCTACGTCGAGCGCGCCAAGGAGCTGCTCACCAAGGGTTGCCGCCTCAACCCGCAGGATACGTTTTTACTCCAAGCCTTGGCCAAATTGGAGGCGGAACAAGGCAACATGGACACCGCGAGACGTCTGTTTGAGCAAGGAACGGTGATGGATCCGCGCCACCAACCCAACTGGAACGCTTGGGCAATGGCGGAGTGGAGAGCCGGCGAGGTGGATCGCGCACGAAACCTTTTCCAGCGCGGCGTGTGGGTCGACCCAAAGAAGAAGGACGCGGCGCGTTTGTTCCACGCCTGGGCCGTGCTCGAAGAGCGCGAGGATAATATTTCGCTCGCGAGACAGTTGTACAAGTGCGCTGTCAAGGTGGACTCGAGCAGCGAACGCATCTGGCTCACGTGGGCGGCAATGGAAGACAGACTCGGGGACGACATGAGAGCCATCGAGATTCGCAACATGGGCGCCCAGCAGATGGCGGAGGCATCCGTGGGTACGAGCGATCTCTCGCCCGTCGCAGCGATAGGGATGGATAGCACGCTGCGTCCGTTGCTCAAGCAGCTCTCTTCCCTCTTGGGATTAGAGGCGCCCAAGGAGCGCTCCGACGATGAGGACGAGTTCGACGCGAGCGAGCTCTCGGATGCGGAACTCATGTATGGCGAGTTTTCAACGGCGACCGGCGACGCGGAAGAGGCGTGAGTGGTTGTTTTACAACAAAATTTTAGCGCAAAGGCCACATCTTTAGGATGGGACCAGTTTATGTTTCTGTAATACAAAAATGCAGGTCACGTGTGCCACAACCATCACGACAAGGTTTTAGAAATTTGCGCCTCGACTTCGTTTGCCTTTCTGTTTGCGTCGATGCCGGTGACCTTGTTCTTACCCGCGTAATAATCAATTACCGGTTGCGTTTGCGCGTGAAACGCCGAGAGCCTTGATTTCAACGTCTCGGCGTTATCATCCTTGCGCTTCACCAACGGTTCACCGGTGAAATCATCCTTACCCTCCACCTTGGGTGGCGCAAATTTGGTGTGATACGACCTTCCGGACGCCGGGTGAATCCATCGCCCTTCGACGCGCTCGACGAGCACCTCGTCTGGCACTTCAAAATTCAGCACGTTGTCAATCGCCACCCCTTTGGCGCTCAACATCTCATCGAGTTTCACCGCTTGTGGCACCGTTCTCGGGAACCCATCCAAAATAAACCCATTTCTACACTCTGGCGCCTTGATCGCTTCCTCAATGATCCCGACGACGATGTCGTCGCTCACGAGTTTTCCCGACTCCATCGCGTCCTTGGCTCGAATCCCGTTCGGGCTCTTCGCCTTGACCGCCGCTCGAAGCATATCCCCGGTCGCCAAGTGGCACAGGCAGTGATCCGCCTTAATCTTGGGGCTTTGTGTTCCCTGATGCCATTCGCACCGTCGTCGTCGTCGTCACCAATCGTCAGTCCACGTCACCAGCGTCTTGCAGTCGAAAAAGTGCAACAAGCGTGCCGCGTCAGCTCGTTATCCATCGGTCGTCTTTCCTGCCGCATCGTCTTCAATCAACGCACCTTGCCGCATCCCGGCGGGCCGATGAGAATCAACCGACGTTCGGGTTTGTTTTGGCACTCGAGTCTTCGCGCGATCTCGGCTACGAGCGCTTCCGTGGATACTTCCTCGAGCGACATTGACGTTCGAGGGTCAACTTCTGAGGGCTTTTTCTTTGCGCAGCTTGACAATTTTTACAAAGGGCGTCCAATCGAACGCGACTAATCACTCTTTTTGTTTACGCTTCGACGCGTCGAGAGCAGCGAGACGCTCGTCGAAACGACGCTTGACGGTTTCCTCGATGTCCTCTTCTTCGCCGTCGTCGCTAGCGTTGGCATTTCGTGGCGACCACGAGTCGTCGTTGTCGTCGGCGCCAGCGAGCGCCTTTGAATCTTTTGTGATTCCGAATTCGATCGCTTTAGCGCCAATGACGAGTCCGCTGCCGATGATGGCGACGGGTAATAGTTTCGCGCTCGCCGCGGCTGCGATCGATCCACCGAATACGCTCAAAAACCCGATGGCGGGCAAGGCCAAAGTGAGCACCAATGCGCCAACGACAAACGCTACCGCGGCCGTACCGACGAAGGCGAAGAGCATTGCCGGTAACGCGAGCACCGCTACGCCGACGACGACCGGAAGCACTGCGGCAGAGATCGCCGCAGAGACCCCACCGGCAACCGCGGTCGCGAACCCAGCCGCCGTGAGCGGGTATTCCCCGATCCAACGGAGCAGACGCCCCGCCGACCCGTTGGACCCGCCCAACGGAGAGTTTTTGGGAATCTCATCCGCAGCGAAATTACACAGTTGTTTCCACCGCTTGCGGAGCTCCTTCTCTTGGGACCACCAGAGAAACGCGCGCGGCTGCGACGGCGTCGACCGCCACCCGCGGCGACCGCGGATGGCGGCGCCCGTGCGGGTGTTCGATGCGGATAAAGATGCCGACTGAAGACTGAGACGTCCACCGGTGGTAAACTCGGCGCGACGCGCGGTGACGGCACGTCGAGCGGCGGCGGCGGCGGCGGCGCTAACGTTTACAACGCATCGCGACGTCGATGGAAGCGCGCACGCGCTGATTTGGGCGTGAGTGCGCATTATGACTGTCCGGTTGGTGAGGCGCGTTATGAGGAAGCTGAGCATAGTGCGTATTACTTATTACATGCGGCGGATTCTCATCTGAGCCCGACGAGGGATTCACTAAGAGCCCAGAGCTTTGCGGCTTCGTCGGCGCGGTTTGATTCCGCGCTGGACGGGGTTTGCACAAAGGCGTGGCCGGTGGGTGGCGTTCCCGGCGATAATTTGTTATTGAAATACTCGCCTCCAACACCTTCGAGAGAGTCATCTATGAGCATATACACCAGGCAGTTGCCGCCGCCATCGACAGTCTCGGCGACCTTGAAAATGTCGTTCGTGGCAATGTCGAACGCTTTGACGAAGAGCGCGGGTTGATGGCGAAACAAACCCGTGCGCGTGATCAAACCCGGTCCAAACGAGTTGACGGTAATTTTTGATCCGGCGGCTTCAAGCCTGCGTTCGAGTTCGTAAGCAAAGAGCATGTTACACAGTTTGGAGTCCTTGTACGCCTTGTCGGCATCGAATTCTTCGCCTGAAATCATCTGAAACGCTTTGCCGTCGCGCTCCATCCCAGAAAGGTCCCCTAAAGTCGCCCCTTTGCCAACGCTACCGCCGGGCGACGACGGATCGTGCACTTCGCTCGACGTCACCACAATTCTCGGATGCGTCGCCGAGCTCGCCTCCAGCTTTGCCAAGAGCAAATTAGCTAATAAGAAATGTCCCAAATGATTCACACCGATGGTTTCTTCAAATCCATCCTCCGTTCTGTGCACCGTCGGGTCGCCGCTGTACTCCACCCCGGCGTTCAGAGCCAGCGCATCAACGGGCCCGCCCACATCGCGAGCAAACTTCCTCACGCTCGACAGGCTCGCCAAATCGCACTCAAAACACTCCACATCGTTCGGATCGATCGTCTTCCCTTCATCCGCCGCGCGCTGAAGCATTCCACGCTTGGCGTGTTCGGCTTTATCCAACGTCCGACACGCCAACACGACAATGTGCGTCCCCGTCGTCGCCAGCTTATACGCCGCGTCGAGACCGATACCGCTGTTACTTCCCGTGATGACGATGCGCGTTTTCGACGGCGGTGAAACGACGTCGACGGCGGCGTTCTCTTCATCCGCGAACGCGACGCGCGAGTTGCTCGCGAGCAACAGTCCAACCATCAACGCGTCTCTTCGTCGCATCCGCGACAACGACGACGCATCCGCGCGAGCGACGACGACGCGGGGGGGTCGCATATGCGATCGAACGCCCGGTCCACATCGCGTCGCGCGCACTGTCGGCGTCGATCGCGTCGTCGAAGCGAGAGACATGACGACGATGACGTGTACTGATAAATGACGTCATTGCTCACCTCTCGACACCTCGTCGAATGTCCCGCGTCGCGCTCACCTCTCGAGGCGTTCGAGCGCTCGGAGGCGTGTCCCGTCAAAACTTGAAGTCTTCATCCAACCGGACCGGCGGTATGGGCGCGTCCGCGTCGAGATCGGCGACCGCACCGCGCGCTTTTTTGGATGGCGCCAACATCCCTGGCGTGTCCGATGGCTGCAAAGGTGCGCCGATCCCCGAAGGTTTGAAGGGTCTCCCGATCGTCGCGGACGAGAGCGTCATGTCGCAAAAGGCGCACGGCACTTGCGAAAAGCCTCTGATGAAAAATCTGCGTTACGGCGTGGATTACGAGCTGGCGGATAGGATTTGTTGCTTTAACCGGCACTATGCCGAACACGCCGGCTACGCATGGTCGACGAGTTGGATCGGGGACGTCAAAGATAAAGGTGAGGTGACGTATTACGACCCGGTGTTTGGAAAACCGCTCTTCATCGCCCCGCGTGGACGGACGTGGGAGGAGTTTGAGAAGGAATCTCGCGCGCACGGTTGGCCGTCTTTTCGCGACGCGGAGATGGTGCAAGAAAACGTTCGGTGTTTGAGAGATGGTGAGTGCGTCAGCGTTGATGGTGTGCACCTCGGACACAACCTCCCGGATAGAAACGGTAACCGATATTGCATCAACCTCGTTTCCGTCGCTGGTAACCCGACGAGAGAGGATTAAATTAGAGTCGCAAACGCACGTTTTGGATATACTACGAAAAGAAATGAATTACAAATACGCGGAGAAAACACCGCCGACACCGACTCACGACGCAAAATCGAGTAAAAGCTGGGGTAAGATCCGTTCCAGATGTGTCCCGTCCACCGCTCGATCACCCTCCATTCTCGCTGCCTCGCACGCGCGTGCCGTCGCCTCTTTCACAAATGCGCCCACCAACTTTGCGCACAGTTCCAACGCTTCGGGTTTCGCCGTCGTATCAAACTCCCGTCTCGCCGCCGCGACGGGATTCGCCGCATCATCCGCCGCCCACACCTCTCGAAGCGCCGCGTACACGAGCTCGACGGTGAACTCGTCCTCGGTCGACATGTCGAGTCGAGTCGTCGTCTGGGGACCTGAGCTGTCGTTGAGTTTGTTTTTTTGAAAAAGAAAGATTTCAAAACGAACTTGAACTCCAGACGCGGACGCGATCGTCAAAGGTCGAGGAGTTTTGGAGAGAGAACACCCTCGGGAAACGCGATGAGTGGGAAACAACCCCAATCGCGCAAGAAACGGGCGACGCCGGACGAAGGGGTAAACTTTGCGCTGAAAAAGCTTCGTGATGGACAGAATGGACGACCTGGGTCGTTGGAGGAGGTGATGCGGAAAGTGAACGCGCTCGAACGCGCCGTCAAGGCGGCGTCCGGACGAAGGCGAACGCTGGAAGATTTGGATTTGAACGGAGAGTACCGGGAGGTTGAGGATCGAGACGGTGTGGAGATTGCGGCGGCGATCGAACAGGTGATGATCGCGGCGAGTAAGAGCATCTTGGCGGGCGACGGGTTTCAATACTCGTTGCCAAGCCGTGGCGCGACGGATCAGGTATACTTGGACGCGTTGGATCGAATCGTGTTGAAGAATAAGACAAGTAAAGTGAATTTTAGCTCGGTGTCGAGCGTGCGCAAGGTGACGATTTTGACGCGGGTGATGCAACTCGTGCACGGGGTGCTGAGTCGCGGGATTCACGTAACGAAACGGGATTTGTTTTACACAGACGTCAAGTTGTTCAAGGATCAGAAGGATTCCGACGCCGTGTTGGATGACATTTCCTGCATGCTCGGTTGCACGCGCAACTCGTTGCACGTCGTGGCGTCTGAGAAGGGTGTCGTGGTCGGTCGCCTCCAATACAAGGAGGACGGCGACGAAATCGACTGCACCAGGATGGGCGTCGGCGGTAAAGCCATTCCGAGTAACATTGACAAAGTGACAGACATGCGAACGGATGCCAAGTTTGTATTGCTCGTCGAGAAGGATGCCGCGTTCATGCGCCTCGCCGAGGATCGATTTTACAACAAGTATCCGTGCATCATCATAACCGCCAAGGGGCAGCCAGACGTCGCGACGAGGCTCTTCTTGAGCAAGGTGAAGAGAGATTTGAAAATTCCAGTCTTGGCACTGGTGGACGCAGACCCTTACGGTCTAAAGATTATCTCCGTATACATGCAGGGATCGAAAAATATGGCGTTCGACAGCGGTAATTTGACCACGCCGGATATCAAATGGTTGGGCGTGCGTCCGAGCGATTTAGACAAGTTTAAAATTCCCGAACAATGCCGCCTGGAGATGTCCGCGAAGGATATTGAAACTGGAAACCACATGTTGAACGAAGATTTCATCAAGAGCAACCCAGAGTGGGTCAAGGAGATCAACATCATGCTCGAGACGAAGACCAAGGCGGAAATCCAGGCCTTGTCGAGCTACGGTTTTCAATACCTCTCCGAAGTGTATCTCCCAGCCAAGCTTCAAGAGGGCGACTGGGTGTGAGGACGACGACGAGAAGCCGCCCCGTCTCGCGCTCTTCATTCCCATGCCTCGCGCCGACATTGTGACGCGAAACAAAAGAAACGGAACGAAATTGTAACACTACCAACATCCATCCAACAAACTCTCCATCCAAAAAGGTCTTTTTGAGCTCGTGACGTCACACTACTGACGTCAAAACGAAGACGCCGCCGACAGGCCACCCCTCCGCGGACGATGCTATCCACGTCCACGAGCGCCCTCAAGGCGTGCTCCGGAGCGCTCCGACGCTCCGTCAAGGCGCGCGTCGTCGTCCACGGCGCGTCGTCGTCCACGCCACCCGTGTCACAGAGACAGGAATGGCGAGGTACCGTCGCGCGAGTCCCGACCGCGCGTGGACGCGCGATGCGATGCGCGGCGACGTCTGAGACGACGCGAACGCGCACGCAAAGACGATGTGTGACGACGCGCGCGAGTTCGAACGCGCCGACGTTCGTGACAACGCCGATTTATTACGTGAACGATCAGCCGCACATTGGACACGTGTACACGTCGACAGTCGCGGACGCATACGCGAGGTACCGACGATCGAGAGGAGACGACGTGTTCTTTCTCACTGGTACGGATGAGCACGGGTTAAAGGTGGAGCAGAGCGCGGATAAGCGAGGGATCGATCCGCAGGAGCTCGCGGATGAGAATAGCAAGAAGTTTCGCGACGTGATGGAAGCGTACGACATTTCGTTTGACGAATTCATCCGGACGACGGACGATTATCACGAGAGACAGGTGCAAGCGTTCGTCAAGCTCTTGCAAGATAAGGATGCGGTGTACTTGGGCAAGTTTGAAGGCTGGTACGACGAAGGACAGGAGGAGTACTACACCGAGTCCAAAGCGAAGGAGCTCGATTACAAGAGCCCGATTAGCGGCAAGGATATGGTTCGTTCCAGCGAAGAAAACTACTACTTTCGCCTGAGCAAATTTCAAAAGGAGCTCGAAGCGCTTCACGCGGATAACCCGGAGTTTTTGACGCCGAGCGCGCGCAGAAATGAGATGATTGGTCGCCTGAATGAAGGATTGAATGACGTACCAATTTCCAGAACCAACTTCAAGTGGGGCATCCAAATGCCGAATGATCAGCAGCACGTCATTTACGTTTGGATCGACGCTTTGATGAATTACATCACAGCCATCGGTCTCGGTGAAGACAAGAGTTCGACGCTGTACACCGACCGCTCCAAGTACTGGCCCGCGAGCATGCACATCATGGCGAAGGAAATTTCTTGGTTCCACTCCGTCATTTGGCCCGCCCTCCTCATGGCTCTCGATTTGCCCTTGCCGCAGCGAGTCCACGCGCACGCGTTTTGGATTCGAGAAGGACGCAAGATGTCCAAGTCTCTCGGAAACTTTGTCGACTTGGCTTGCATGGATCGATTCAAAAACCATTACGGTTTGGACGCCATGAGATACTACTTGGCTGTCGAGGGTCCGATCGGGGCTCAAGACGCCAACTTTAGTGCGGAGCGTGTTCAAGAGATTTACTCGAGCGATTTGGTGAACACCATGGGCAATAGCGTGAGTCGTACGACCGCGATGATTAACAAGTACTTTGACGGGGAGGTTCAGAGCGAAGAGTCGAACGGCGCGCGCGTGACGTTTGACAACTGGGACTTCCCAGAGCGCACGAGCGCCCAAGTGAAGGATGCGCTCGCCGCATACGAGAAGCTCGATTTGCCGCGCGCGGCTGCCGCGGCGAAGAACATCGTCATGGATGTCGATCTCTTCATCACCGAGACAGAACCGTTCCGCATGGCCAAGGATGAGAGCAAGCGCGCCGAATTGAGTGCGTGCCTCTACCAGTGCCTAGAATCTCTTCGCATCGCCGCGGTTCTCTTGGAACCGTTGATGCCGAACAAAATGGCTGAGTTCGACGCAGGTGTTGGTCTCGGTGAGGGCTCTTTCGAAGAGCGAACGAAGTGGGGCGGACTCAAGGCGGGCACAAAGGTGGAAAAGCTCGCTCTTTTCCCACGGCTTGAAGGTTTGGACGAAAACGGCGAACCGCTCAAGGCGTAATCTTAGTCTGCAGTTGTTGCAATATTAATATTAGCGTGTCGTTTTACATTGCTATAGAGAATAATTCGTTCATCTGAAACCCATTTTTTGTTTGTAACTCAGCTCTTCCTGAAGCGTCAGCCTATCGTGCGCCCAGTTACTGCTGCTGCGTCGGCGGTCGCGAGACGACTTTTTGAAGATTTTACCCAAGCTGCACGTGAGACTCGGATTCGGGAAGATTTCATCCGGATCGACGTAGGATTGCGCCTTGAGCTGTGGTACGAGAGCTTCACCCCGGGCCCAGTTCGGTATAACCTTTCTAGGTCGCTCGTCGTCTTCGCTATCACTGCTACAGTACGGCGAGATGGGATAGGATTCAACCGCCGGAGTTCGCTGCGCTGACGAAGAGGCAAAGTTTGTCTTGAAGATGGATCGAGTCGGTGTGCGCATCGCATTGCCGCTCGCGGGCTGCGCGTGACCGTTGATCGCAGCCTGTGCGTTTTCGAGCAGTCGACGTCGCTTCTCAATCTCGGCGGTGGAGGTTGTAAAGCCAGCTTGTCCGCTTTTGCGCTTTGACGAAGTCAGAGACGTAAACAACTTATTCTCAGACATCATCTTATACTGCTCTTGCAACATCTTTTCAAACTTGCTCTTTTCAAGCATAGCTTTTCGCTGCGCTTCTTCCTCCTGAAGACGGAACTGAGCCAGTCTCTCCTGTCGCAAACGCCTCTCTTCGCGCTCTCTCGCCTCGACGCTCGCCTGCTTGGCCTTGCGCGCCTCCATCTCCTTTTCCCGACGCTTACGCTCCTCTTCCTTTTGACGCAGCGCGCTCTCAAGCTGTCTCTTGTTCTCTTCATCTGCTCGAGATCGCGCTTCCATCGCTCGCTTTAGTCGGCTCATCACGTCGCTCGCTTCAGCTGTGCTAGGAAGCGACTGGAATATCTTTGACGGTTTGACGGTGGAAGATGTCTGCCCGAGAGCCGCCGCCGTGGACGCCGCCGCCGCCGTCACCTTTTCGCCCAATTTTCGCAACGCCTTGACTTGCGACGGAGTCGGTGCAATTTTGGCCACGGATAACGGAGCAAGTTCAATCGCGCTCGATGCCGACGCGTTCTCTGGCTGAATCATAAACGACTCCATGAGACTGCGTTGGTCGACTGGTTGCTTCGGCGCCAACGTTCGAGGGGCCGCCGGTCCCGCCGTCTTGGGCGCGGTCAAAGGCTCTTTCGATGCCGTCACCGCTGCCGCCGCCGCCGCCGCCGGGACATCGACGTTTGAAGATACCAACGCAACCGGAGTAGCTTCCGCCGCGGCGTCCTTGGCTTGGCGAGCGGCGAGCGTACGAGGAGAAATGCGCAACTCTGTCGACGCCACCGCACCACCCGCGCGAGGATTCTGCGCCGCGAGCGCGGGAATGTCCGCCTTGAGAAACGCCAAACCGTTCGCCCGCGCCTTGGCCCGCTTCTTCTTATCGCTCGATTGCGCCGACGCGGTGGACGCGCCATCCCTTCCTTGCGCCTCGTCCGCCGCCACCTCTATCGCCTTTGGCGTCGCCGTCGCCTTGGACTCCGTTCGTTTCACCGCACTCTTTCGCACGCTTTTCCTCGTCGACCGCGCCGTCTTGGACGCCGACGCCGTCGCCGTCTGCCAATCAATCTTCTTCACATACTTTGGCGTCTGCGCGTCGGCGAAATCCCGAGAAATCCGCGACTCTTCTTCGCCCGCCGCCTCGTCGACGCCCTCATCGCCCGCGTCATCACCGCGTCCCGCGTCTCTCGTCGCGTCGTCACCACCACGAATCGCATCCTTGTCCTCTCTCGCGTCGCCACCCTTCGCGATGTCGCCCGACGTCGCCGCACTCTTCCCCCTCTCCTCGTTCTCGTCCGCGCGTCCTCCATCGAGGGGAACCACCGCGCCGGTACGCGTCGTCTCCTTTACCCCACCTTTGCTCGCCGTCTTCACCGCCGACCGTTCGCGTGATCCCGGTGTCGTCGTCGTCGCGGTCGCCACCGTCGCGTCTCCTCCTCGGGTTCGTCTCCTCCGCGATTCTCTTCGTGATCCGGCTCTTTCGTCCTCGGTTCTGCGCGCAAAGCGAGCCGACGCTCGGCGGTTAGTCGTCTTCGCGACGCATCCTTCGCGCGTCGCGCGCACACCATCGACGAACGACGAGGACGCCGCCGACGGCGAAGTCGAAATAACCCGCGCGCGATGAAGTCTCTCTCTCTCTCTCACGCGAGCGATCGTCCGCGCGCGCACGCACCGTTCGTCGTCTCGAGCGTCCGCGCGATGCGTCTTCGCGTTTTCCGCGTCCTCGACCGTCTTCCGTCTCATGAACACCCTCGCCGCCCCGCGCACGAGCTCTCGCGCCGCCGATCCATCCACCGCCATCAACCCTTCCCGCGCGCTCCGTCGCACGCGCTCCAACGCCCCGTCCCGCGCCGTCGTTCGCAGCGCCC
>Ga0255784_10003156_pt1 | contig 12591 bp, 10 predicted proteins | sample 101ome_14_FD_179982 | JGI IMG/M metagenome (GOLD analysis project Ga0255784, IMG submission 179982) | Coastal salt marsh microbial communities from the Groves Creek Marsh, Skidaway Island, Georgia - 101403AT metaG (version 2) | ecosystem: Environmental > Aquatic > Marine > Intertidal zone >...
TTGCACGGTCATCTCAGCGAACAACTTTTCAGCGCTATCGTGGATTATTTCGCGAATTTCTCCAGTTCAGTCGGCAGTGTCAGTGAGGAAATCTACTCTCTACAGGCCGTTTATTTTTCCTATACTTAGATGTGTTGCGATGGTTGTGTGTCGTCCTTTGACTATGTGTCCAAGTTCAACGTCTCGCTTACGAAAGCTAAGATACTTTTCTACACCTTCTTTTGTGGTTATGGAGAAGTAGGATTTGCCTTGCTGTAGATTAGCGTAAATCTCTAAGTACGCAGCTTTACCCTTTTCAATTGCAGTGGCTTCACTGCGTGTGCGTAGGCTTTTACGTGCGTACTTGTTTTCTTTTGGCAACCACATACGAAACTGCCAATACTCACCTCGCTTGTATATACAAGCTTCGTCAAATATTGCTATTTCGCCTTCAGCAAAGTGCTGTTTCTTCAGTGCCAAATCTTAGTCTCTGAGTTACTACGAGTTTCAGTAGTCACACGTTTGTGCAACATTTTGTGTAACTGAAAGAAAAAAGACTAAGTAAATCAACGATTTATTTCTGAATGTGAAAGTAATGTGTAAGTAACAAATTTAATAAAAACAATTACTTACACTAAAATAACTACTCCCACTCAGCAATAGAGCTGTAATTTTTATTTCAAAAAACGCAAGTTGATCAGTTCGGCTGGGGTCGGGGCTCGCTGCTCAAGAAATTTGTTACGCGCTCAATAATCGATTGTCGGTCAAATTCAGCCGATAAACTCGGAGCTTCCATTGGATAAAAGTGCCCAAAACCGGGCACCCAGGCTTGCCGTATTGGTGCGCCGCGCGACTTGAACAAATGAGCAATTCCTGCGCTGCCCTGCCTAATACCGGGCAGGTCCCATTGGCCAGCAAACAACAAAAGCGGTGGCGCATCCTCTAACAACGTCAAATTGAGATTGTAGCCCCAGCTTGTACCGGACAAAGCAACCACCGCGCTGACATCCGCGTGCTTACCATAGGCAAGGTTGATAGCTGTCATAGCACCTGCTGAAAATCCGCCAAGTGCTATGGCTTTGGGGTCAACTTTGTAGCGTTTCGAGTTCGTCCGAACGAAATTGAGCGCAGCTTCCATGTCGTCAACAGCGGCAAAGGTAGCATTCCAGAGCTGCTCACGAGACTGTTCATCCAAGGATGGCAAACCCATTTTCTGGCGGACAAATTCGACTCGACCGGTGACAATTGGGCTCTCCAGCAGACGCTTAGACATCAGAACACTTTCATCAATCCCCTCTGGCGGTGCTGGGTCCTCAGGGGTCAACCTGTATTCAATCGAAAAGCAGGCGAAACCTCGCCGGACTAGCGCCAAGCAATAATCCGCCATCGAAGAGTCGTTCGCGCCATCCTCGCTGAACTGAAAATTACCCTTTTCACCTCGATGGAATGCCCCGCCAAATGCAAGAATAATTGCCGGTTTCAATCTTCGACCTTCATCTTGAACCGGAATGTATGCATCGAGGAGAAGTTCTCGTGGTGTGGGTTCGCCAGAGAACCCTATAACCCCTTTACCATAGACCTCGTTTTTTAGAACTTTATACTCCGCCGAGAGGGCGAGCGCGCTTATTGACTGCCCTGCGAGCGCAATCGAAAATATCGCCACCATCGAGAAAAGCCAGCTCACTTGCTTCATCACCTTCCCCCAGACTGCCTTGTTTCAGCACAGTACACAGCCTAACCGTTTGTAACTTCGCTTGTAAAAAAGCCCCAAAAACGGGGCTCTTTGTATCGTCTTTGCAACTCCGAAAACATATAAATCAATAGTTTAGCGTGACCCTATTACTCCCACTCAATCGTAGCGGGCGGCTTGCCTGAAATATCGTAGGTGACACGGGAAATGCCAGAGATTTCGTTGATAATGCGGTTGGAAACTGTCTCAAGCAATTCATAGGGCAGATGCGCCCAGCGGGCGGTCATGAAGTCGATGGTTTGCACCGCGCGAATTGCAATTACCCATTCATAGCGACGGCCATCGCCAACGACCCCAACGGATTTCACCGGCAAAAAGACCGCAAAGGCTTGGCTGGTTTTTTCGTACCATCCAGAACGATGCAATTCTTCAATAAAGATAGCGTCTGCTTCCCGTAATAAATCGGCGTATTCCTTTTTGACCTCTCCCAGAATACGAACGCCCAAACCAGGACCCGGGAACGGATGACGGAAAACCATGTCGCGGGGCAAACCCAGTTCAAGACCCAGTCGACGTACCTCGTCTTTGAATAATTCCCTCAGGGGCTCGACCAGTTCGAGGGCCATGTCGTCGGGCAAACCACCGACATTGTGATGGGACTTAATGACGTGGGCTTTGCCGGTTTTTGCGCCGGCAGATTCAATGACATCGGGATAAATGGTGCCCTGAGCCAACCACTTCACATCGGTGATCTTGGTGGCCTCCTCGTCAAATACATCGATGAAGGTGTTGCCGATTATTTTTCGTTTAGCCTCTGGATCAGCAACACCTGCGAGCTTGCTTAAAAACCGTTCCTCGGCATCGGCACGAATAACACGGACGCCCATATTCTTGGCGAACATGTCCATGACCTGATCGCCCTCATTCAGGCGAAGCAAGCCGTTATCCACAAACACGCAGGTCAGTTGATCACCGATCGCCCGGTGCAACAGGGCCGCCACTACCGAGGAATCGACGCCCCCAGAGAGACCCAACAACACCCGGTCACTACCCACCTGTTCCCGTACACGTCGAATCGCGTCCTCGACAATATTTGCGGGGGTCCACAGGGCTTCGCAGCCGCATATCTCCAGAACAAAATGCTCGAAGATTCGCTGCCCCTGCAGTGTGTGGGTGACTTCGGGGTGAAACTGGATGCCAAACCAAGGCTGCTCCCGATGGGCCATGCCCGCAATCGGGCAGCTATCGGTCTCGGCAACAAGGCGGAACTCGGGGGGCAGCGTCACCACCTTGTCCCCGTGGCTCATCCAGACATCGAGTAGCATCTGACCAGCGCCATCAATGTGATCGCTGATATCGTGCAACAACCCGCCTTCCAGGGTTCTACGAATCTGGGCATAGCCAAACTCGGAGGTGTCAGACCCCTCAACCGTGCCACCCATTTGCACCGCCATAGTCTGCATGCCATAACAAATGCCAAGAACGGGAACATCAAGTGAAAAAACAACGTCGGGGGCCCGAGGTGAATTCGGTGCCGTTACCGATTCAGGGCCACCGGATAGGATAATGCCGCTGGGCTTGAATTCGCGAATGGCGGCCTCATCCATATCCCAGGCGTGTATTTCGCTGAAAACACCGACCTCCCGCACGCGGCGGGCGATAAGCTGGGTATATTGAGAACCAAAATCCAGGATGAGGATTCGATGCTGGTGAATATCAGTGGTCACAGTAGCCTCGGTGTCAGTACCGGTCAGCGAACGGGGTAATTAGGCGCTTCCTTGGTGATCGATACATCGTGCACGTGCGACTCCGACATACCTGCCGCGGTGACCCGAACGAAACTTGGCTTGGTCCGCATCTGCTCAATATCAGGACAGCCCGCATATCCCATGGCAGACCGAACACCACCCATTAGCTGATGAATAATCGCTGACACCGGCCCCTTGTAAGGCACTCGACCCTCGATACCCTCGGGAACTAACTTCTCCTGACCCACACTGGCGTCCTGAAAATAACGGTCAGAAGAGCCCTGCTTTTGTGCCATGGCACCAATAGAACCCATGCCGCGATAGGCTTTGTAGGTGCGGCCCTGATACAGCTCAACCTCGCCAGGCGCCTCCTCAGTGCCCGCGAACATCGACCCCATCATGACGGCGTGGGCGCCGGCAACGATGGCTTTCGCGACATCACCCGAGAAGCGGATGCCACCATCGGCAATGACCGGGATACCCTTATCCCCTACCGCTTCAACGACATTCGAGATCGCCGTAATTTGTGGCACACCGGTCCCTGTTACAACCCGCGTGGTGCAAATGGAGCCGGGACCAATCCCCACTTTCACGCCATCGGCACCTGCTTCATACAGAGCCAGCGCGGCCTCACCGGTCGCGATGTTGCCGCCAATGACGTCAACCCCTGGATAGTCACTCTTGATACGCCGAACTCGCTCAATGACATTTAGCGAGTGACCATGGGCCGTATCCACGACCAACACATCGACCCCTGCACGAATCAACGCCTCAACCCGCTCATCGGTGTCGGGACTGGTGCCCACCGACGCACCCACCCGCAATCGACCGAAGCTGTCTTTGCAGGCAAAGGGAAAGCTCTCGGCTTTATCAAAATCCTTGACCGTGATCATGCCGCACAAATCAAAGTTGTCGTTCACCACCAAGATCTTCTCAATGCGGTGCTGATGGAGTAGACGCTGCACCTCATCGGAGGGCGCTCCCTCGGAGACTGTTACCAGTCGATCCTTGGGGGTCATGATGGCTGAAACTGGCTGGGTCATGTCGGTTTCGAAGCGCACATCCCGTCGGGTCACGATACCGACGAGATCAGATCCTCGCAGCACTGGCACGCCCGAAATACCATTGGCACGGGTCAGCTCATACAGGGTTTGGATAGATTCGTTTTCCTGAATCGTAATTGGGTCCTTCACTACCCCACTCTCGAACTTCTTCACACGACGGACTTGCTCGGTTTGCTCGGCTACCGTCATATTCTTGTGAATGATGCCGATACCACCCTCTTGAGCCAGCGCAATGGCAAGGCGCGATTCGGTCACCGTGTCCATGGCTGCAGACACAAGAGGCAGATTCATAGTGATGTTACGGGTTAGGCGCGTGGCGAGGGAGACGTCTTTGGCAGTTACCTCAGAGTAACCGGGCTGCAGCAGTACGTCGTCGAATGTAAGGGCTTCCTGTGCGATTCGCAGCATAATGGCCTCGGGTTCACCCAGCGCCGAGATTGGGGCTGGAAAACGAGCTATTATACCGTTTCCCGACAAACGCGGTAAATAACTCCCCGAGGACCCCTTGCGACCGGACCAGCCCGCTTTTTCCGTCAGCGAACTCAACCATCAGGCCAAAATGCTGCTTGAGAGCCATTTTGACTTTGTCCGGGTTGAGGGGGAAATCGGTGATTTCACCGCAGCGAGCTCGGGACACTGGTACTTCACCCTGAAGGACACCTCGGCCCAGGTCCGCTGCGCGATGTTCAAAGGCGCCAATGCCAAGCTGAAATTCCGACCGGGCAAGGGCGATAGCGTGCGCATTCGCGCCCGGGTCTCCCTGTACGAAAACCGCGGCGAATTTCAGCTCATCGTCCAACACATCGAGCCAGCTGGGGAAGGAGCACTTCAGCTCGCCTTCGAAAAATTAAAAACGCGCTTGCAAGCGGAAGGGCTATTTGAGCGGGACCGAAAACAGACAGTGCCTGATTCGGCGCGAAGCGTGGGCGTTATAACCTCTGCATCGGGCGCTGCGCTCCACGACATCCTGTCGGTACTTGAGCGGCGAAGTCCAATGACGGAGGTTTATTTATTTCCTGTTCCTGTGCAGGGAGTCGAGGCTCCCGCGGCGATCGTCACAGCGATTCAACAAGCAAATCGAATCGCGAAAAAGACGATATCCCTCGACGTCTTGATTGTTGGTCGCGGAGGTGGCTCGCTAGAAGATCTGTGGGCCTTTAATGAAGAGGTGGTAGCTCGAGCCATAGCCGCGAGCGCGCTACCGATAGTATCCGCAGTGGGCCATGAGGTTGATTTCAGTATTGCGGATTTTGTCGCTGATCAACGCGCCGCGACCCCGAGCGCCGCCGCAGAGCTGGTAAGTCTTGACCAAGAGGAATGGTTTCAGCGTCTGGACAGGATGCATCTGCAACTGGATCAGGCGCTAAAACGGCGAATAGGCCAGCAGCGAGAGCGCGTCGGTCATCTCAGGGCACGACTCAGACATCCAGGCAAGCAGCTGGCTATGCAGATGGATACGATCCGAACCCAAGAAAAAAACCTAACGCGACTGGTGCAGGGGCGTCTCGAAAAAAACCACCTTCTGCTCGAAGGTCTGACCCGACAGCTCGAGGGGCACCACCCAAGAGCCGCGCTTATCGGTGCGCGAGATACATTGTTGGAGAGCAAAAGAGAGCTCGCTGAAAAAATTAATCGCCGACTGATATCAGAGCGGGCTAATCTGCAGCAGGCAGTGCGTCTTCTGGAGTCACTTGGGCCCGAAAATACCCTGGCACGGGGTTACGCGATCGTGAATACAGACGATGGCGCCATCTTGCGCAAGGCAGGGGATGTCAAAACGGGAGACACCCTCCAGGTGCGTCTACATCGCGGCAGCGTTGAAGGCACAGTAACCCTAGTCAACGATTCCGTAGACTCGACGGGGTAATTAAGCTGATACCGCCTGCCAGCGCAGACCGAGATACTTAATACTTGGCGGGTAGCCGCGTATTAATAATGATGTGACGACCTTCAAAGCGAATGTACTCGCCGATGGTCAGGTCTTTCAGAATTCTCGCGACCATTTCCCGCGACGCTCCCACCCGATCAGCAATATCTTGCTGGGTAAGTTTTTCGGGAATAAACAGGGTCCCGTCACCCCGCTCTTCGGACAGATCCATCAGCACGTTGGCAACACGACCATAGACATCCTGTAGCGCGAGGCTCTTCACGTCTGCGGTTAGCTTTCGAACGCGACCTGCCAGGTTGCTAATGAGCTGGCGGGTAATGTTCGGGTGCTCATCAAGCACGCCATTGAAATCCTCTTTCATCACGATACGGAACTCACATTTTTCGACTGTGCGCACCGATGCAGAACGGGTGGAGTCGTCAAGCAGAGCCAACTCGCCGAAGTAATCACCCGCTGACAGGGTGTTCATAATGAATTCTTTACCGTTTTTGTCCGAGCAATAGACTTTGACCTTGCCGCTTTCGATGACGAACAGCGAATCCGCGGGGTCATTTTCATGGATAACAACGGTATTCTTGGGAAAAGCACGGGTGGTGCTGCTGGCCTCCAGAGCTTTGAGTTCCTCTACGTTGAGTCCGTGAAAAATTTCCACTTGATCCAGCATCACCTATGTGCCTCTTTTTCTTCTAAGGGCACGATACTACCCATAATTTCGCCGATCGACTATCCCCAAATAACGATATCTTGACCCCACCAATCGATTAACCGATGACTGCTCCTTTGCGGCTATACTGCCACCACACGGAGGTCAGCCTTGTCAGATCTAGACGACACATCGCAGAAATGGGCAGCCCGAATTGTGGAGGCGGCGGGTCCACTCAAGGACGCCATGGGTCGGCGTACCGTCTCTATATCGGCAGACGAGCGACGGGACCTCGACGCCCTGCTCGATGCTGTGAGGCGTCTGGAGGAGCTGACTGAACAATCGGGCCGGGAAGTCAAACATGACCGTTTGAATATCATTGGCGCTGTTCGGGGTTACAGCGAAATGCTTGCCGAGGAGGCCTCCCGACTCCATCCGTCTATTACCCAAACCCTCCCAGCTATTTTGGGGGCTGTTGAGTCACCAATGTCGGCACCCGAGAAGGCCTCGGCTGTAAAAACAGAAGAGTATAAAAAAGCACCAGATCCAGGGGTAATTCTGGCGGTAGATGATCTGCCGGAAAATCGCGATTTGGTCTCACGCCTCCTGAGCAAAGCCGGGCACACAGTAATCACCGCCGAATCTGGCGAAGAAGCTCTTGAACTGCTGGAGACCATGGGGGTCGACGTGGTTCTGTTGGACTTAATGATGCCGGGAATCGGTGGTGCCGAAGTCCTTCAGCATCTCAAGAACGATGATCGACTCCGTGCCACACCGGTAATCATGATTAGTGGCCGGCAGGATATGGATCAAATCGTCGCCTGTATTGAAGCAGGTGCCGACGACTATCTGCTAAAACCCTTTAACCCCGTCCTACTCCAAGCCCGTATATCAGCGGGAATCGAGCGCAAGCGCTGGTTTGATCGGGAGGATCAATACCGTGAGCAGCTGGAGCGGAGAGAGCGGTTCATTCGAGCCACCTTTGGTCGCTACTTGTCGGATGAGATTGTCGAAGAAATTCTTGAGAGTCCTGAAGGGCTGAACCTCGGTGGCGATCTTCGCGAGGTGACTATCATGATGTCGGATATACGCGGCTTCACCACGCTGGTAGAGCACCTGCCGCCACAAAAGGTGGTGACATTATTGAACCGCTATTTGGGGCGCATGACCGATATCATCCTCGAGTATGGCGGCACCATCGACGAATTTTTGGGAGACGCGGTGCTCGCGGTGTTCGGCGCCCCAAAAGAACAGCCTGACGATACCGAGCGCGCCCTGCGCTGTGCCCTTGCCATGCAGGCCGCCATGGACGAGATCAATCAGGCCAATCTTGAGGACGATCTCCCAGAGCTCATGATGGCGATTGCCTTGAATACCGGCTCGGTGGTGGCGGGGAATATTGGGAGCGAGCGACGCTCCAAATATGGCTTTGTGGGTCACGCAATGAACGTTACCTCCCGTATTGAAGACGCGGCAGGACCGGGGGAAGTTTTGATCTCTGAAAGCACCCGCGCGAAATTACCCAACGCCCTGGTGGTCGGGGATCGTCGAGAATTGAGTGCCAAAGGTATTGAAGAAGCGCTGGTCGTTTTCGCTTTGACGGAGGTGAAATCGTGACGGGGAATTCACTGAAAGTCCTCTTGGTGGAGGACAATGCACTCAACCGGGATATGTTATCCAGACGACTGGGGCGCGCAGGCTTCACCGTCATCACCGCTGAAGATGGCGCTGCGGCGTTAGAAGAAATGCGCGCAAACGCGCCTGATGCAGTGCTGCTTGATATGAATCTTCCGATCAAAGATGGCTGGACCGTGGCCAGCGAGGCGAAACAGGACTCCGCACTCGCGACGATCCCTATTATCGCGCTGACCGCTCACGCCATGGAAGCGGATCGGCAGAAAGCCTTGTCCGCGGGATGCGACGACTACGCGACCAAGCCGATTGATTTTCCAGCACTCGTTGCCAAACTCGAGGCACTGCTGTGAACATGAAGCGCTTCACGGCACGGCTGAGCCTCCGTGCACGGCTCTACCTATTTTCAGGCGCCATCCTCACCCTCTTTGCGATCAACGTCTCAACTCACTTGTGGGGCAGTCTGGCGCGAACCGAAAGCCTTGTGGCCTACCGAGACACTGTTAATGCGGCGCAGTTAACCAGTGACCTACAACAAAGTCTTGAAGCAGCTCGACAGCAGGTGCTGGTCTTATCCACCCTCCGCGAGACCACCGACGAGCCCCTCGATGTAAATGAACAAACAGCGGCGCTGACTGACCTCGAAAATATCGAAACGCGACTTCGACGGTTGGGCACCATTGGCACCGAGGGAACCGAGGACTACTACCGGCGCTTGCAAGAGAGTACAACGAGTCTGATTTCAGGGTGGAGAGCTTTCTATCGGCAGTACAACGACACAGATGCTACTATCGATGTGGATTCGGCGGTCAACTTCAATGATGCCATCCAGCGGCTGGGGGAACTCGATCAGCGACAGGAATTTCTGGCCATTCAACGGTCGAATGCTATTGATCGCACCATCGCACTGACCGACCGCATTACCGTAATCGGCTTTATTACGACGATAGCTGTCACCCTCGTTCTGGTCGTGGTCCTCATCAGAGCCACCAATGCCAGTCTGCAGCGCCTGAAAACCGGCGCACAGCGCTTTGGTTCTGGAGACCTGACCTATCGAATCAGAGAAAATCTGGAAGCCGGCGAGATCCGCGATCTCGCCCATACCTTTAATGACATGTCCGGAAAGCTCCAGATAGCTATCGATGAGGTACAAAGCGCAAAGGCCGATGCAGATTCCGCCAACGCGGCAAAGTCGATGTTTCTTGCCAATGTGAGTCATGAGCTTCGCACACCGCTAAATGCCATCATCGGTTACAGCGAGATGCTTCAGGACGAAATTGGAGATCCCGGCGATGTCGATCGGGATCAGTTTCGCCACGACCTCGGCACCATTATTTTTTCCGGGCGCCAACTGCTTAGCTTGATTAACGATATTCTTGACTTGTCGAAAATAGAAACCGGCAAGATGCAGGTGAGCTTAGAATGGTTTCAGCCTTCAGCACTGATATTTCAGGTTTGCGATGCCCTGTCGCCGCTGGTCAATCAGTACAACAACCGGCTTGAGCTCGACATTGATAACGACGCGATGGGTGAGATGCACAGCGACCCCGGCAAACTTCAACAGATCATCACTAATCTGTTCAGCAACTCCTGTAAATTCACCGAGGACGGTGTTATCACCGTAGCAGCGACCATGGACGACAAGTGGCTGACGGTTGTCGTGAGCGATACGGGAATTGGCATGACAGCTGATCAACAATCGCGGGTGTTTCAGGCCTTTGTTCAGGCCGAATCAAGCACGGGAGTCAAGTATGGGGGCACTGGCCTCGGTCTGGCGATTGTCAGGGAGTTTTGTTCAATGCTCGGCGGTCATATTGAGCTTGAAAGCAAGCTCGGAATGGGTAGTCGCTTTAGCGTGCAGCTTCCTGTTGACCCAGAGTCAGCTCTCGCAAACGCTTGATCGCTTCGTCTCGCTTCTCGAGATCATCAGTCAGCGCCGCGTTAATTGCATCCAGTGACTCGAGTTGCCCCTCCAAAGCCTGCACCGCGGCAAGGGCCAACACCATGACCTCGGCGCGCTCGTCAAGGCTGTCAGAAAATTCGGACTCAGCTGTCAAGCTGTCCACCTCTGCCATGAGGGCAGCAAAGGCAATGCCCACCTCCGCCTCACGGACCTCCTGAGCCGAGCCGCCCTCGCGATGGTTTTCGAAATGAATACGAGCCACCCCATATTCCCGATCCGCTAGCGCCTGTATCCCTCGGTCGAAGTCACTCCAAACAGCTTCTACACCGGACTCGCAATCGCAGGTTGAGGATCCAGCGGTCTGCTCGACCGATTCAGGCTCATCAACAGGGTCGACGGTTTCGTCGATGGGAGCCGTGCTGACACAACCCACCATCAGGGTGAGCAAGAGAAGGGAAAAACAGCGAATCGAGGGGCGGGATAGCTTCACGGGGCTACTCTTTTCCGGTTTTTCGGAGAATAGCATTCGCGGGGATAACCCACCAGCCCTCTACTCGGGTCGCATGTGAGGAAAGAGCAGTACGTCGCGAATTGAGGACGAGTTGGTCAGCAGCATCACAAGGCGATCGATGCCAATGCCTTCGCCCGCGGTGGGTGGCATGCCGTACTCAAGGGCCCGCACATAGTCGCTATCGAAATGCATAGCCTCTTCATCGCCTGCATCTTTTTCTGCCACCTGAGCACGAAACCGCTCTGCCTGATCCTCGGCGTCATTGAGTTCGCTAAAACCATTGGCAATTTCGCGACCACCAACGAAAAACTCGAATCGATCCGTAACAAACGGGTCGCTATCGTTGCGCCGGGCAAGAGGTGATACCTCCGTAGGATAGGCGGTGATGAAGGTTGGCTGGATGAGTTGGTGCTCGGCAGTTGCCTCAAAAATCTCGATCTGAATTTTGCCAAGGCCCCAGGTGGGCTTTACCTCGATACCGATTTCCGTGGCCAAGGTCGCTGCACTCTGTCGCTCGCCCAGTGCCTCGGCGCTCATAGCGGGATTGAAGCGCTGGATTGCCTCAAGAACCGTCATTCGATCGAATGGCTCTCCGAAGTCAAAACGCTGGTCTCCGTATACCACTTCATTAGTTCCCAAGACATGAGTTGTAACATCGCGCAACATTTCCTCGGTGAGATCCATCGCATCGCGATAATCCGCGTATGCCCAGTAGAACTCGATCATCGTAAATTCCGGGTTGTGTCGCGTCGATAAACCCTCGTTTCTAAAATTCCGATTTATCTCATAGACCTTGTCAAAACCGCCCACCGTCAACCGCTTTAGATAGAGCTCCGGCGCAATGCGAAGATACATGTCCATGCCGAGGGCGTTGTGATGGGTGACAAAGGGCTTTGCCGCAGCACCCCCAGGGATGGGGTGCAGCATGGGTGTCTCAACTTCCATGAAGGCCTTGGCATCCAGGAATTGTCGAATGCGGCTGATCACCGCAGAACGGACCCTGAATACCTCACGGCTCTCGGGATTGACGATTAAATCCACGTAGCGTTGTCGATAGCGCATCTCCTGATCGGCAAGGCCGTGATACTTGTCAGGCAGAGGGCGCAAGGCTTTGGTCAGCAGCCTGGCCTCCTCCATGTTGATATACAGATCTCCCTTGCCGCTGCGATGCAAGGGGCCCCTCGCGCCGACGATGTCACCTAAATCCCACGACTTGATGGCCTCAAGAGTGTCGGCATCAAGGGCTTTACGATTGACATAAAGTTGAATGCTGGAGGAGCCGTCCTGAATAAGAAGAAAGGCACCTCGGTTGCGAACGAGCCTACCCGCCACAGCAAACTCATGGTTCTCCTGCTCTAGCGCTTCCTTTGATGCTTCCTGAAAAGTGTGCTGGAGATAACCCGCCTCGGCTGTTTTACGAAAATCGTTGGGAAAAGCCTGGCCCTGCTCCCGCATTCGCGCAAGCTTGCCGCGCCGCTCGGCGATCAACTTATTCTCGTCAATCGAGTCGCCTATCTTGTCGTCAGTGGAATC
>Ga0255784_10003169_pt1 | contig 12559 bp, 6 predicted proteins | sample 101ome_14_FD_179982 | JGI IMG/M metagenome (GOLD analysis project Ga0255784, IMG submission 179982) | Coastal salt marsh microbial communities from the Groves Creek Marsh, Skidaway Island, Georgia - 101403AT metaG (version 2) | ecosystem: Environmental > Aquatic > Marine > Intertidal zone > Salt...
GTCCGGCCCAGAAACCGAATTGCCACTTGAACGGTGTGTAAACCCAGACGTGGTTCTTGATTCAAGAGGAAATTACTAAGCCGCTGCTCGTTGCCTCTGTGCCGCCTCGATCTCATCCTTGCGCAATCGAATGAATTGGCTCAAGAGCGCCGCGCTAGCAAACGTCACAAACGTGCCGAGAACGAAGTAGATGTGTAGCCACTGATTGGTCTCTTGAGACTGCTGGGTGAGCGTGCCATCAAACCCAGTGAGTGAGAGGCAGACCATCGCAAGCGCTGGCGCGAACATATAGCCGGTCTTGAAAGCGGAGTTATACACCCCAACGAACGCGCCCTCGCGCCGTCGACCACTTTTGATCTCGTCGAGATCACAGATGTCAGCAACAATGGACAGGGGTAGTACCTCAATGATCGTGTTGCCAATGGGCAGCGCCAGAGCATGGAGTAAGTAGTACCAAGCAGGTTCCTGAGGCTGGAATGCGACCAAGGCTGTGAGCGGTACAGTAAGGCTTGCGAGCAACCCAATCTTAAGGAGCATAACTTTTTCAAAGCGACTGCTGAGACGCCTGATGAGTAAGTTGAGCCCCATACTCACGACCACGCCGCCTGCGGTGGCAACCATCAGCAAGTGTGTAGTCTGAGACTTATCCCCCTCAAAAATGATGTAGTTGATCAAGTAGACGCCAAAGGCTACGGCGAAGTACTGGCCAATGCCGTAGAAAAACACGGTACCAACCAAGAACATAAATGGGCGGTTGGTGAGGGTAATTTTGAGCGCGGCTTTCAGCGGCAGCTCTTCTGCTGGCTCGACTGCGACTCGCTCCTTGGTTCCAAGGACAGCCCAAATGCCAGTAGCGATAATGATTGCCCCAACTCCGCACATCACCACAGCAACACCCGTGATTTCGTTATCAAAAAGGTCAGGGTCATAAGCAATAACGAAGGGGACCGTTGCTAGCACGGTCATCGGTACGCCGATGAAATGCCGCCAGGCGACAATCCTAGTGCGCTCTTGATAGTCAGACGATAACTCAGCTCCGAGTGCGTAATAGGGGACAACCGCCATGGTATGGGTGATGTAGTAAAGCACCTTGAAAACCATGAAGTAGACGAAAATCGACAGTACTGTTGGCGCGGGATCCCAGAACATCACCACCGTTGGCATCCAACTGAGTGGGAAGACAACGCCGAGCGTGATGGCGCCGATCAAGATCCACGGCCTGCGTTTGCCCATGCGACTTTTGGTGCGATCGGACCACTCGCCGACCAGTGGATCGGTGACCACGTCGAGAATTTTCATGAACGGCTGCCAGAAGGCGAGCCATAGGGGATTCACCGCGAAAGTGGTCGTGTAGAAGAAGAACATGTACTTACCGATCACATTTTTGACGAGGTAATCGGCCCCATTAAAGGCGCTGTAGGCGACTCGCTCCTTAATCGTCATAACGGTATGGTCGGTTTGATTCATGCTGCTGGTTATCTGGGTATCCGCTCCAGCATGGAGGACCGAGGCGCGCAATTCAATCGGGATTGAGCTTTTGAATCTAGGTTGAGTGCGCCTTGCGGGCGACATCCGCTAGCTGACTTTTATTCTTCAAGGGGTTAGGCAGTGGAAATAGATGAGTGCCCAGGGAGATATTGAGATAAGTCTATCGGTCGGATAAAAAAAGGCAGGGTAACTAGGCTCAGCAGAGGGGTAGGAGTGCAGTAATACTGCCCAAAGGAGGCTTCACTGCCGAAAACCAAAATATGACGTCAATTCAAGAGATGACGTTAACTCAAGGATAGTCGTCACTCTGTCACGAGATCGACAATCTCTTCAAGCAGCTCAAACCGTGCGGGTCCGAGAGGACCTGCGCCATCAAGTCCTAGCTTTAATGTGGTGACACCGGCCGCTTTGTAACGCTCGATCCGTGATTTGACCTGATCCCTAGGCCCAAGCACCTGAAATTCGGTGATCATCGCATCGGGGACTCGTTTAGCGGCTTCCTCGCGTTTGCCTGCAAGCCAAAGGGCCTGAATAGCGCGTGCTTCCTCGCTGTACCCTGCGCGCTTGAAGGCATCGTTGTAGAAGTTCGTATCGGCAGACCCCATACCGCCCATATTGAATGCCACAGCGGGACGCCGTTTATCGATCATGGCCTCAAGATCATCACCGATTTCGACTCGAGCAGACACGCAAAGATCAATATCACTCAGTGTGCGGCCGCTTTTTTGCGCGCCCGATTCGATAAAAGACAAGTGAGCCTCTGGATGATCAGGGGAGAATGAGGTTCCAAGCCAACCATTCGCAGCTTCACCCGTATATGCCAGAGATTTTGGTCCAAGGGTCGCGAGGTAGATGGGGAGATCCGTAGGATTGTGGGCGATCTTGATGGCTTTGCCCTCACTATTGGGTAACGGCAAGGTAATGGCTTTACCGTCGTACTGGACTTTTTCCCCTCGAAAGATCATCCGGCAGATATTGACTGTGTCTCTTAGGCGCGACAGAGCGGGGTTGTATTTGACGCCGTGCAGCCCTTCAACCACTTGTGGGCCGCTTGCCCCCAGTCCTAGAACGAAACGTCCATTGGTGAGGTCGTGAAGGGTCAGGGCTGTCATCGCCGTCATCGCTGGTGTGCGAGCGGTGGTTTGCATGATGCCTGTCGCCAGCCGAATAGAGGTTGTTTTGTCCGCGAGATAGGCGAGCGGCGTGACTGAATCGCTCCACCACGCCTCGGCTGCAAATGCCATCCCGCACCCTAACTTTTCAGCGTGCTGAACCCAATCGACCGTGAGTTTCAGGGTGTCGGGCCGTAGGGCGGGGATTTCGATCGCTAATTTCATGGGTTTCCTCCGTCATTCAACATCCGGAATACGCGAGGCCCAAAGCTCGAGCCCGGGCATTAGGCAAAAGCGTAACGAGAACAGAAAAGGAGCGTTCACCCGGGCGGATTATCGTTCTTCGGAATGCTCTGCATCTTCCGGCAAGACCTTGAGTAAAGCCTTGGCTGCACTGGCAAATGAATCCGGCTGATACTGCTCTTCATTCGTGAGCGATCCAAACACGGCGCGCATGGCGGGTCGAGACTGCTCCCACAGTGCTTCCCGCTCAAGGAGTAGGTTCATGGCCATCGCTGCCTGCTCTGCCAATGAGTAGTCCCGGTACGTACCAAGAGCAGACTCTTCGGCAATGCGATGCAGAAGGGCAATGCCATCGATTCGCTCATTGACTTGATGAGCGGCGCTGATGGTTTCATCAATCAGTTCGCCCACCTCATTTAGGATGTCGCTCAATTGCGCTGGCGAGACATGCGCGCTTTGGTTAAGCGCACGTAACGCTGGAACGATGTCAGCACTCCCTGATGTTCGAAGACTTTGGGCGAGCGGTTCGACAAAAGCAAAGTAGGCAAGGTTGAGCCTTGGCGTGCCGGGTTCTACTCCAACCGTTAGCTTTGAAGGCTGCCACCTTTGATCTGACATGGCGTGGTGACAAGCATGGCAATCAAACATTGCGAGTTCGGGTAAGGTCGTGTTGCTATCAACGAGGTGGGTGCGCAGCAGGCGAAGCGAGGACTTCGCCGTAGTCAACTGCCCTTGAACCCACTGCCCGAGCAAATCAGTTGAGTCCTTTCTTTCTAGATATTCATCGTCTCGTTCCCAATGGGGAGGCAGTAATTCCAGGAACGTGACGAGCTCGAATGATAGCCTTGGATGCCCAGCACCCATTATTCTGTGAGTCGCGAGCTTATCTTCGTTGCCCAAATGGCAGGATAGGCAGAGCGCTGTGGCTTCGACAGGATCGTGAGTCGGGTAAAGTCCTGCTTGCCTCAGTTCATCGTCTGAAACGGTGGCCACAGTGTGTAGGGCTGCCCAGGTTTCGCTACCGCCATGGCAGGCTTCACATCCCACCCCATCCGAGATGTCGAACTCAGGTCCTCGCATGGCGCTGGGAACATTGTCCGCATGACAATCCAAGCACAAGTCCGCTTCATGGGCATTTGGCAGACCGAGATTAGTTGCCATGCGCTTTGATGCGTCGGTTAGCAAGGTGTTATAGGCGTCTGCGTGGTGGTCGTGCCGCGTCCATGTGACATACTCGTTTTGTAGGACGGTGGTTGAGGTTCGCTCGAGCATCGCGCCGTGGCAGACCGATGAGGCACAACTCGCGACACCAAGATGGACATAGCCATCGTCTTGAGGGAGCGCACTTTGTGCGGAGAGGGAAGACCGGTTTTCAGCCCACAGTCCAGGATGAGCAATCATCAGCGCAATCAGCGCAGCGAGGTGCAGTGCTAAACGAGACGGGCGCTTGAATGAGGTATGGCTTATCGTGTCCATCGCTATTCTTCTCCCGCGCTGGATGAGCGCGTATCCACAGTGTCTTCCGCTGACGAAGTGGCCGTTTCAATCACGGGTTCTCCCCTCGGGAGTAATGCACCGGTGCCTTTGGTGTCCTCAACGAACCACGGCTTACCATTATCGTCAAACAAAAGGCTGTGCACGTCATCGTTTGTCAGTGGGCCCGACCCCAACCGGCCAAATACTGCTACCTGACCGCCGGTTTCATCCATCGCACGATCACGCTCCAGCGGCCGGGTGAGCGATATGAGCGGTGCCTTCGTGGGGTATTTGGCGACAAGCTGTGGCACTGGTTCTGGCGCAAATCCATAGAAACCGGGGACGGATTTGGGGTCAGTGAGTTGCAATACTTTAAGGCCATGTGCCCCATCCGCCACATAGGCGAATAAGGACGCGTTCGTATGAGCAATGGACACATCACGAGCATCAGCGATACCCAATGCCTCGTCGACTTGCTGGTAGATACGGGGTTCCCGAGGACGCTCAATATCCACGATAACGACGCCTTCGCTTTTCGCAGCCACGTACGCCCAAGTTCGCGCGACAGCCAGGCCTTGAGCATCAGGAATTGCGATGTGGGCGTCGGGAAGAAGGGTCGCTTGAGCTGGATTGCTGACATCAATGACTTGCAGGCCAGTAGCATCGGTGACAAACAAATAATGAAGCTGCAACTGGGATGCTCTCGGGTCATTGAGCGCGATAAAGGTCTCAACGACGGGCTCAAGAGGGGTCTTGAGATTGACAACCACGAGCCCATCAGTCGTCAAAATGTAAGCACGATGACCCGCCATGGTGACATGTCGCGCACCAACGAGCACGCCATCAGCATTCCAGGTCAGGGCGCGGTCCAAGAAATTGTTGCGCGGTTCACCGTCGGCAAGGGTATCAATGTTGACTAGGATCAAGCCCTCCTCGCTGTCAGTGACGACCGCGTAGTGATAAATCGGATCAACCGGTCGCTCCTGGTTGTCAATGCGCATTAAATCGCCTTGGTTGCGCTCCGGGGCGATGGGTTGGGTAGTAATCACTGACACACAGGTTGCGTTTTTGGACTCTACCTGCGTGTCATGTCCCAATTCACTAAAAGGCCCGGTCAGAATCCGGTCACTGATCCCTTTGTTGGCGATCGATGCGATGTCAAAGACTTGGAACCCACCTCGGCCGGTGGCGGCAAATAAATACTCGCCACGGTGTTGCAAGCAGCGCACAGAATCGCTGATGGATTCGCGATAGCCCTCGGTCAGCGTCAGTGCGTTCTCGGTATGGCTGTCAAACCAGTCAGGATAGGCCTGCTGATGGAGGTAGGATCCGATAACGGCTTGGGGTTCCTCCCATTCCGTGACTTTAACGGCTTCGATGGCACCCTCGGCACCGCCGTAGACGAATAATCCCATGAAATCGATATAGTCGCCGCCATAACCAAGCGTTTGGGCAAGGATGGCATTGTTGTCGCCAGTGACCGAGAGGTGGCAGTCGCTGCAATTCCGCGTCTCAGACTTGCGGACGGTGTGAGGGAAATGCGGATTAATGGCTTGGGAACTATAGCCACTCGCAGCAATGGGCGGTTGCTGGATATAAATTTTTTCCCGATTGGCATTGGTCGAGGACAAGACCAGCGCCGACGTCGAGCGAATGGGAGCGATCCGCCCGCCATTGATGTCGCCTCGTCGACCCAGCATGAAAATCTGATCTCGAGCGACCTGCGGGTTGTAGGTCGCATAGTTTCGAGTTTCTCCGCCCTCGTAGTGATGCCGCTCGGTTTTCCAGTTAGCTTCAATGGGTAAGTGACAGCCCCCGCAACTGGTAGTCCAAGAGGTATGGCAGCTGTAACATTCCATCTCGCTATCTTGGTGTGCTCGATCGGCGGCTGCGACGTTCTGGCCCCAGTCCTGTGAGGCAGTGTCATTCGACATGAGCTTGGCACGCGCAGCCTTGGCGTTGTAATCGGTGTGTGACGGAGTAACTGAGTCTTTAACGAGGCTCATCGTCCACTCGAGCCCTGGGTTTAAGAGACTGCGCTGAATGAGCTTGCCTTCTACCCATTCAAACCTGGGTTGGCCATCAGGGTTTCTCAGCAGCGCAAGATCTGTTCCGCCGGATGGTGCGGCAGGTCCGGACGTTTTCAATGACGGGTAGGCATCCGCCGTGCCGTGGCAATCCTGACAATCAATTTCTACGGCGTCTGCTACTTGAGTGTAAAGGTGGCCATTACCGTGGGAGTCCTGGGAGAAGTGGCAATCCACGCAATGCATGCCCACGTCCACATGGATTGATGACATATGGACTGCTTTCTGGAATTTTTCCGGGTCTTCGTGCGAAATAATCTGTCCTTCATCATCAACGAGATTGCCGCGCCGATCTTTTTTGAAGATGGCCCTGAAGTTCCAGCCGTGCCCGTGATAGTCGGCAAACTGGGTGTTGTCCATCTCCTCATTTCGATCCCAGACTGTGGCTAGGAAATCGGGGTCGGACCACAACCCTCTGGTTGCCGCAGCCTCGGGGTTGCGCTCATTGATCTTTCGAATCTCGGCTGAGGTTGGGTAGCGTTGCTCATTGGGCCACATTTTGTCGGCGTCCGATTCATAATCCCACATGGTGTAGCCGAGATAACTATTTAGAAACATGTTGGGTTGGTGCATGTGGCACGACATGCATTGAGCAGAGGGAATTGCACGGGTGAATGCGTGTTGAATGGGATGGCCGCGCTCGTTTTGGTCGATGGTTGGGTCGACGGTTGCGCTTTGTCCGTGCCGGCCATATTTCGCCCACTGACCAGAGTGCCGCGTGTCCCGGTCGTTGGCGTAAACGATGTGGCACGAGCCGCAGCCGGATGTTCGGTAATCCCCTGGTTGCTCATTGGTACCAAGGAACCACATGAGCGGGTCATTCAGACGGGTTTTAGTAATGTTGATCAGGGGAACAGACACGCGCTGGCCCGTTCCTGGTCCGCGATTCGACTGCCGAATGTCAGGTCTTCCCGGCTCTTCAAGGCGTTGGATAAGGCCGAGAGAATTGGGGAGTCCAACCTCAGGGAAGGTGTTCAGAATGTTTCTGCCGCCGCGCTCAAATACCCTGAAAATATCGCCTGGTTTCACCGTTTCCCAGGCCGGCAGTGGTTGGAGCTCGGGCGCCACACCATACTCTTTCTGGGCAATGAGTGGCGCTTTAAGTGGCGGGCCAACAATCGCAGCTGGTTTGCCCTCCCTTGTATATGCTTCGCCAAGCAAATAGTTCTTGAATGGCAGAATACCATTGTTGTAGGCCGCTCCGCCCCAGAGCATCGCTCCGGTCGCCATGATGCTTCGTTTTGCGGCCTGAATCGTGCTCATGTGACAAGCGCCGCAAGCTTCTTCCACGATTCGATAGTCAGACGGATTAACGAACCGCACGAATTCAGGGCTCTCTCTATTGAGGAGCGTGTAGCTTGCTTCTGGATTGGCCGAGGAAGGATAGTGCCAACTGTCCACATACTGAGGCAGGACGTGTGCCCGCTCCATGGCTTTCAGATAGTCAGGATTTTCCCTAGAAATTCCGCCAGCGATCGCAACGCTAGCATCTCCGCCATGACAATCAACGCAACCTAAGACAACGCCAGGATTGGAGTGCATGGACTTAGCATCGGTGTCCTCATGACAAGACAGGCAACCGAGGCTCTTGTCCATGGCCATCTGGGGCGTTTGTGCGGCAGGCGCCGGTGGGTAGAACGGATAGTTCCGCTCCACTTTCTTTTCTTTTTCCGCTGCAGATGCTGATAGGGCTATGCAGAGGCTGAAGAGTAACCCAGCCGATAAAGACACGAGGCGATGCGAATACGATCTGTAGCGGACACTGGCGTCGTACCAAAACCCGCTTGCCCGAGTGTATTGATACGCGGCGACCAGATCTCTGCTTTTCGCTGAAAGAAGGGTGTACTTTGATTCGCAACGCATGCAGTTATCTATATACGCTCTAGTTGGCTTCATCAGTAAGTTAACACCGCGTTGAGCACAACTGAATACGGATCCGGTTCATTTGCCCCAAAGAGGTTGTCATAACCCGCGCCGCCCAGCATCGTAGCTCCAGACGCTCTTAGCACCACATTCTGGATCATCTGTGGTCGGTAAGTGAGAGAGAGCGAGAGGTCGAGCCCCAAATTTTTGTCGACTGTGCCTTGATTGCGAACGGCGCTGATCGATGAGGTATTTTCAAACCAAAGTTGGTTAGCGTTCAGAGTGACTCTGAGCTCAGGCGTGACATCAAAGTCAACGCCTAACCCCAAGAGCATCGTACCCGGATTGATAAAGTTGGATTGCCCATGTTCCTTTGATGAGCGAAGGCTATTCAAGACGCCGTTGCGACCCGTAATGCCCACCGCGCCACCTCCGATGAGCGGCACAGGCTGTCGAATCCAGAAACTGGTATCAGCACCCGCGAATAGAGGGTTTTCAAAAATCGCATCGAAACCACCGGCCCTTTGGTCATAGGGGTCGTCATCACCCGTCGCATAAAGCCCCGAGACTCGATAGCGGATCCAATTGTCGTCCCAACCAGCTTCAAAAGCAGTAAAAAAGCTTTCAATACGATCTGTACTATCTCTGAAACGATCATTGGTTTGATCGCCCAGGGCTGCGTAGAAACTTGTGGTTAGATTCAACCGGCCGATGTGACCATCGGTGTTAAAGCCCAAGTAGGTGACATCGTAATCTCGCGCAAACCGCTCAGAGAAAAGGGATGCTGGCCGTGCGATGACACCGTTATCATCAAATACGAATTCGCCTCGCTCGCGATTTCGGTTGTGAACGATCGTAAATTGGGCCGTGTGCCCTAAGACCCATAGATCCTGCCAGTAAAGGTTAGCAGCGAACACATCATCGTCTCGTAGATCAAAGTCAATTTTGTTGAGACCATTATTTGTGAATTTTTCCAGCCGTCTAAACCAAGCAAGGTTGTACTGAATGCGGTTATTCTTTCGGGTACCGAACCATCGGATACCTGGTTGAGCATCCTGAAAAAGAAAGCCTCTGAAGTCTGCAGTGAAGGGCTGAATTCCGACCCGAATGGAGTCGAAATCGTAGCGATCCGATACGTTCCAGAGATGTTTGTCAGCGAACAGCCCCTGGATTCCGAGCCGAGTCTCTGTACGGATAGATCCATCACGACCTGCACGGTCCGGTACGACTTTCAGAACCGCTAATTCTCGTGCGGTCACCCGCTGTAAGTTGAGCACGGGAATGAACCGAAATTCCCAGTCGGGCGGTTTGAAGGTGGTATTACCCTTGTAAAGTACAAACTCGGTCAATAGCTGTTGGTTGAGGATCAGTGATCGACCCTCTGTGATTAGATCGTAGTCTCCCGCACGATTAGTTGTGGCGACCCCAACGGGTAGCGGAAAACGTCTCGGTTCAACCAGACTGTCTGATACCCCAGTGAGGGAGAAAAACCAGTCTTTCCCGAAGACAGGTAGATCGCCTTTGAGCGGGTTGTGGGCAGCATAGGGGTTTAAGATTTGTTCTTTGTATCCGAGCGCCTGTACGATTCGCCAGCGATCAGGTACTGCAGGGCCGTTTTCAAGTCGACCAAAGAATGGCTCCACCAGCTTGCGCTCGCAGCGATCGGAGGTGTCATATTGAATGGCTGCTTTTCCTGGGCGCTGAAGTGCAATGCCCGATTGTTCAGGCTGACAACTTATTAGAACGGGCTCCTCCGTAAGCGGCTCGTCGTCATCCAATTGAACTTCACTAAAGCTTAAGTGTGACCAACAAATGCTGATTGTAATGGCTAGGCGAAACGCTAGTCGCGACCTTTGCTCGCTAATAATCGGGCAAGGCTGGTCCGACTTGAGCCGATCAAAGTCCTCTGCAGACATTGTCTTCATCGCTATCCAAGTAAGGGGTTTGTGGGCAGCTCACGTACCGTAATCGAGGTAAGCTGTCTGGTAAAACGATCTGATCGGCTCTGATTCCCGGCGGTGCGTTATTGAGCGCTTGGTTAAGCCTAAGGCCCGCCTGATGAACACCTAAAAAGGAAATCATGTCGTCTTGGTCAACGCCGTCACCAGAGACACCAATCCCGCCAACCAGGGTCTCGCCTCTAAAAATGGGCACACTGCCGGGGAATATTTGAATGCCATTGGCCAGCTGCGTCGCTTCGCCTTGCATCTGAAAGAGATCGTCGGGATCAAATCCTGTATTACCAGGACAGGTCTCACCTACATCGGGCACAGCGCCATCTAGCGTCACGTGAGCCACATGTTGAATAAGGCTGTTGTAGACGAGATCAAGCTGAAGCCCCACAGAGAAAACACTCCATTCGCCGCGGGCTTTTGATAATGGGCCATTTGGGTTGCTCGCAACACCGTCTGGATAATGTGGGCGGCTCAGATTACCACCTGAACGATCTGCGAAAGCGGAGGGCGAACCAGACCGTTCAAGTGCATCAGGTATCCCTAAAAATCTCTGGGCCGCCACTACGTAGTCTGAAATTTCCGGTGCGGGTGCGGTAAGGGGCGACTCCTCTTGGAGTGCCGGAACAAGTCGCTGACTAAAATCGTCAGCCACCGCTTCAGGCTCGAAGACAGGCGCGAGATATTTTGGTGCTGGAAGTCCGCGCAGTGTGTCCGCGGGGGATTGTGCAATCCCTTGACCTGTTCCAGAAAAGAAGACGGCCGTTCGGGCTTTCTGCAAAGACACGTCCGCGCCGAACATAGGGCCATCTCTTGTTCTTGCAAACCCTAATACGGCGCCGTTGGTGTCAACTACGCTGATCGAAACCCTGGCCTGAGTGCCAAGAGGGCGTCTGATCTGCGCACGCATCCTGTTAGCTAGCGTCATCGCCTCCTCGAGGATGACTTGGACTTCCTCTGCGCGAAGCGGCTCCGTATCGCCGTTTCCGGGCTGGTCGGTTCCCTGGCGTGGCGGAAAGCGGTTGGAACCCTCGCTATCGACTAGCACGAATGCATCTAATTCCTCACCGCTTGCTGATCTGAGTAGCCCAGCTGGAGCGGGTGCTATTCCCGATTCGGGTGTCCCAAACGCGGTACCGGTGACGATAGTTGAATCGTTGTAGTACCCGAACACAGAAGCGAGTTGACCGCGTGGATCGTCACTTATCGAGATAGGCTCTGCACTGGCGCTGTCGGTTAGCAACGAGGAAGTATCCCAGTCAGCATATCGAAACGTTTTTCCAACCGCGGTAATCACGTCCGCACGGCGAGCGGCTGGAGCATCAAAGCCTACCGTTCCAGCCAGCGCAATAATCTCGTCAAGATCATCGTCAAATTCGCTAATGTCGCGGTCGAGGCCGTAAATGCCATCGCCAATAAAACCGACGCCGCCAACAGGCGTGCCCTGCTTGTAAAGCGGGAATCCCCCAGGGTCAGCGGACAAACCGAGGGGTGAGCGATGAGGACCCACCATCGTTAGTCCACCGCCTCGCGCTCTCTGAACCAGATCTCCACAAGGAAGCTGGCTGAATTGAACGCCAAAAAGAGGACCCGACGGCTGATTCGTTTCTCCAGGGTTAAAATTCTCTTGCACGATCTGAGATGCGGTTCTTGTGCTGAACGCATTGCCTTCAGTGGATAGATAAGCTCCCGTAATTGCTTTTGCGATAGCTGCGAGCGTTGCGGGGATAATATTGACTCCTTCAAGTCCGCCCATTACCGGCGATGACCCGTCATGCGACGAGGTAATGGTGACGACCTTCGCTGCACCAGCCATCTCGAACACAGCTAACACGTTGCCGACACGGTCAACGACAGCGACCGTACCGGGTAATCCCCTGGCCTCGGCTTCCGCAATAACCTGTCCTACTATTTGGGCAACGTCGGCTTCAGTTAAGTGCTCCTCGCTCTCACTGCAGCGCCCATCGCACCCGCCATCGCTAGCGGTGAGTAGTGAGCTTTCCTGGTCGGTAGGTGATCCTGCGGTTGGCACCAGCGTCGAAAGTCCGTCACCTGTGGATCCTCCCCCGCAGGCTGCAAGCATCAAGCTTAGTTTGGTAATCACCGCTATCTGGGCGAGCCGGGTCATCACTCTAAACCTGCCCCAGCCTCATTTTGCGCGCTAGGCAAAACTCTGTTTGGAATCACTGACTGATGGGACAAGTGATCGAGTCGTTCTGTCTTTAACGGATGAATCGGTGGTGCCTTAGCTTTGGTGATATGCGCACCAATCGGAGCAATACTGTTTGCAGATAGCATGCTCGATCGCCGCTCGAGTTCGGCGCTGAATTGGACCATA
>Ga0255784_10003189_pt1 | contig 12524 bp, 18 predicted proteins | sample 101ome_14_FD_179982 | JGI IMG/M metagenome (GOLD analysis project Ga0255784, IMG submission 179982) | Coastal salt marsh microbial communities from the Groves Creek Marsh, Skidaway Island, Georgia - 101403AT metaG (version 2) | ecosystem: Environmental > Aquatic > Marine > Intertidal zone >...
GGTCAAAATTCAACTTATTCTTATATAATAATGCTAATATTATCCCTTGTTGCAGTAGGAATAATGCTTGTTATTGTTAATAATGCTCTCAAATAAAGGGGCAGTTCAGTTTTATATTGTAAGTATTTTATTAATACTTATAGCAGGATTCGTTTCAATATTAGTTTATTCTGAAATATCTTACGGAATATTAAACAATCAAGGTAATAGTGCATGTACATTAAGAAATGCATTTCAAAATATGTATACTGGAGATGATCTTGTTGAACAAGCTCTAGATATGGGAAATAGTAATTGTAAAGTAGTTTCTGAAACATTGAGACCTCCAGACATTACAAATACTAATCGAATGTTCGATATGTGTAAAGGACTAATTGAATATTATCAAGGAAATTATGAGTTGGCCAAAAATGATCAAAATTTTGGAAATTTATGCTTAAGTTATGCATTAATTGATAGATCAAATTCTTGCTGGAATACATATCTTAAAGGAAACGCAAAATTTAGCGGCGAATGTAATAGAATTTGTCTATCAAATGGATTTAGATCATATAAGTTAGATAAACCTGTTGGTGAAATTTATGTACCAAACACAAATGAGTTAGATGTTAAAATTTCAGATACACCAGTAAACCAATACACATTGAAATTTCAAGATATTGGAAATTTATATGATCCGGAAGAAATAGGAATTAAGATAACCCCAAAAAATGAAGGCGAATTAATAAAAATAAGTTACGAAAAAGCAGTAGATATTCAAGATAAAGATTTTTATCTAGTTAATATAGTTGATCTAGAATTAAATTCAAATAGTTTATCTGAAATGATAAATCTTTATTCATCAGTAAACGAATTGGGACCGTATGATAATATTTTATTTGATCCAAATATAAATTATAATTCAGGAGATCAAATAATTTTGGGATTTGTTGAATCAACGGATATAAATCTTTTGGAAGCAGGAGTAAAAACGATCTCGGTTTTACAAAGAAATCAACCATTATATACCGCAGGTGCAATCTTAGGAGAGTTTGAATTTGGTAATGCCAAATTATCAGAAAATTATATTTATTATGAGAGGAGGGGACAATGTTAAAAGGACAACTTAATTGGCAAGTAATAGCTTTTTTAATTGCAATAACATTTTTAGTTTTGATGGTAATATTTATTGCAAACACCAGAGGAGATATGATGAATATAGCTAAAGAATTAGGCTCCGCAGTTAAAATATAATGGAATTAGGAATAAATCAAATAATTTTATTCATTATCGGAATAACTGTTGCAGTTTTATTAATTGTTTTTATGATTTCCAAAATAGGATCGGACGGATCTGTTACAAATATTGCAACTGATTTATTAAAATCAAGTACCGATAATTTAGGAAATTAATATATATAAATAATTTAATTATTAATATGAGCTTTATTGGAAATATAAAATACTCTTTAGGACTATCAAATTATTATAATAATAATTTTACATACCTAATACAAAATTTATTTTTATTTTCGTTTTTATTAATAATTTATTCATTAAATTCATCAAGAATAATTAATTCTAATTATTCACAAGAAATAGGTTCCTTGATCAATACAAATATAAATTCTTTAACAATTTTTAGTTCTTATTTTTTATTTTTAATTTCAGTATTTATTTTTTATTTTATTTTTATAAATTTTTTATCGTTTATTTTGGTAATTTTTTCAAAATTATTCGGTTCAAATTCAGATATTAAAATGTTTTATTCATTAATTTATCCATATATATTTTATTTTAATCTATTTTTGTTTTCATTTTTATTACTCAGCAGCGGCTTTAATTTTTTAATTTATATGGGATTCATTCTATTTTATTTAATAATTATAGTATTTTCATATTCTATTATTAAAAATTATAGCAACTATCTTGGACTTTCTAGAATTTTTTATTTAATATTATTTATTTTAGGAGGTTTAATAATGACATTAATATGGTATTTAATATAAAAGGACAATCTACTTATTTTATTGTAGGAATTTTGTTGTCAATATTAGGTTTAATAGTTTCTATAGGTGTTTATAATCAATTTACGGACTCTGTTGAAGTTAGTGAAGTTAATGAAAAATTATGTACTGCAAAAATAAATGCCGTTTCTTTAGAAACAAAAGACAAAGGCATACAAGATGATATTATAAACTTATTACCTCAACAAATAAATCCCTTTGAATTTTTAAAATCATGTCCAACACAAAAAATAATTATTGATCCAAATAAATTAGATTGTGATCAAAATGTTATAAATATAAATCCCTATGATCAACAAAAAAATTGTATTGTTGATGAAATTTTAGATCTATCGAGAAAATGTTGGAAAATGAATTCAGAAGGATTTATTAATGGATATAATTGGGCCTGTTTTACAGTATCGATAGGTTCCGTTGAAAATAAAGATCCTAATGAACTTATTCGAATCAGATTAAAAAATTATTTTAATTGTGATTCTGAAAATTCAAATTCAAATTGTAAAGCTCTTCAAAGAGATTCATTTGTAAGTGCACAAATAAGTTCAATATATAATTCAATAATTCAATCTTCAAGAAATTTAAATATAGATAAATTGAAGAGTTGTTCAAATATAGACGCAGAGTTTGAAAATCAAAATTTAATACAAGTAACTGAAAGTAGTGTTATTTTTGATTCAGAATTATATGAAAAAATGTATAACGATATAACTATTAATAATAATTATAAATTATTAAATTCGATAATAAATAATTCAATTTCAGATTGTGATGTTTCCGAGATAAAATCAAATTTTCAATCAATTCATACTTCAAATGAAAAATTAATTAAAGTCAAAGAAGAAAAAAATGATATTATTTTTACAAATTATTGTAATTCATTAATTGATCAAAATTGCGATAACTATGATCGATTTGAATTAACATTACAACTTGAAAATAATTTTGATGAAAGAATATATTCGGATGATATAAAACGGGTTTCTGATGTTAAAATGTATAATGATTATTTGTCTTTTTCTGATATATTTAGATTAAATGATCCAGATATGGACAATAAGTTAGTTTTATTTAATGATGAACCAATAAACCCTGGTTCTGCATTTCAAATAAATTATTGTGACGGTTTATCTTCAGTTTCTTCAGGATTAATACCTATGTATTCTTGCGGAAATAAAAAACATATTTCTATATCTGATGAATTAAATAATGCGGGATCAAGACTATCAAGAGATTCAACCGGAGGATCATGCCCTATTTTTTCAACAATAAGTTCAGTAGATAGACAAACATTGGATTCAGGCGTATTTGAGGCATTAACAAATATTTGCGAAAGTTCCAGTCTTTTATAATCCTAAATTAACTTTTTATAATATAATTATTTAATTCATTATGAGGAGAGGTGCTTTATCAATCGAAACAATAATTGTAATGATAATAGCAGTTTCTATATTAGTTTTAGTTCTTATATTTATAACTTCTAAATGGACTGCTTTATCTGGTTCGTTTAATGAAATTGAAGAACCAGTTACTGCTTTAATTGATCAAAGTTTGTTATAATGAAAGGAAGTATTACCGCATATTCTATTATTGAGTTGGTTATAGCAGGAATGGTAGTATTGATAGGCGGATTTTTATTATCAAATTTATTTGGTGGTTTAATTGAAAACGATGATGAATCAATTTTTACAATAAGAGACCTTGCAGCATTTTCGGATTCATTAAGCAAAGATAAGTGTGCAGATTTTGATTTTTTAATAAAAGAAGGATTCAGAATGGAGCATATTTCTGGCAAATTATCTTTAATTGAAGAAGGTAAATCTGATCCAGTAACTTCAGTTTCAATGAAGAAATCAGTACGAATAAGTGATAATGATTTATTCAATTCTATAAATAATGAATTTCCCATAAATATAGATTTTACAAGAAAAATTGATACAAGGGCATGTGTATGTAATGACGGAGGAACAATTATTCTATCTAAAATGCCTTATCAATACGGGATTGCAAGCGGATGTTCAATAGGAGAGGCAATATTTGGATGAAGAAAGGTATATCTGGAGATTTAATTCTTCAAATTGGAATAGTTTTAATTGCTTCACTAACTACTATTGCTTCAGTTAATGTTTTTTATGATGCGGTGGAAACTTCGGTTTTAGGAGATCCAACTATTGCTGCAAAAACTCTTGCAATTACAACAGATTTTGTTGACTCGTCTTCAGTACCTATATCCATATATCATGAAATTCCTACAGATTTTTTAGGCAATCCAGGATATGGTACGGTTCTTTTTAACCCAGTAGAATGTGAATATACTCTGAGTAAATATCCTCAAGATTATATGTCAAATTTAATTCTAAACGCAGCATGGGATAACATTCCTATAGAGGAAGGATTGCTTTATTATAGTTTATATAAATACAATAAAGATCGAACCAGCACTGCAAAATTAGCAAGAATTGCATCCGATGCAGGTCAAGATCTTACGACCAGAGAACTCCAAAAGTGGAGAGAAGACCAATATAGAGAAAAGATTCTAAGAAAACAATTTGAACAAGCAGGTTATAATTTAGATGAAGTAAATAAAGCAATTCTTGAGAAAAAATTAGAGGACGACTTAAAATCTGCAAAATTATACGGAGAATATGTTAATGAACAATATATACAGCAAGTAACAGATATAGAGCTAACTAAACAAGAAGAAATAAATTCTGCAACAAGACAATGGAGCGATGAAGCTAAAGCCTTAGCCGAATTATCTGATGAAGAACTTATTGGAAAGATTGACATAAATACAGGAGAAATAACTGGAAAATATCATGATCGATTTGATTTTTATTTTGATGAAAGAATAAATCCAAGCAAGAATCCACCAGGAGGATATAAAAATAAAATGAGTAAAACGGGAAATACACAAATCACTAGAACTCCTTCAGAAGAATTTTTATCAAATGAACGTACTAAAATTCGAAACGATATTATTCAAGAAAGAGATTTTCAAATATCAAATGCTAATAATAAAGCGGTAAGCGCCATATCCGAATTAGATGAAGCAAAATCATTAGGAGACGATGCTGTTAAAAAAGCATTAGCAGATGCAAATGATAATTATAATAAGGCTTTTGATAAAATTAATCCTGATATAAGTCCAAATTTTTTTGATGAATCAAACAAGTTATACGCAAGTCTTGATGATGCTACAATAGATGCAATTGAAAGATCGGGTAGAAATGATTTGAAATCCAAAATACCCGGAGTTAAAAAATATAGAGCTTATAAACTAAGCAAGGCATTAGAAAAAGCACCTTTGCTGGCCGAAACACAAATTGCAAAAAAAGGATTTTTGAAACGTGCCGGATCAAGTAGTTTAAATGTTATAAAGTCACCATTCATCAAAGGTGCTAGTTTTGTTAAAACAGCAGCAATTGAATCTGCAGAACGAGCTAAAAAAAGAATAAAATTTATGGGTAAAGTAACAGGTTTAAATAAATTATATAACAGTGCAGCAAAACAAACATCAGAACGAATTGGAAAGTCCGCAGTTAGATCATTGGCGGTTAAAGCAACAACAGAAGTTGCAGAACCTGCGTGTAGCGGTTTAGCAATATTTGCACCAGTTTGTATATTATCAGTTAAAGGTATGTCTTGGATAAGTTACGCTTTAGAGTACGGTTTAACATATCTTCCAATAGTTTATTTCATTAATAAGTCTCAAAAAGCTACAGAAGCTGTTGAAAATTCATTTTCAACAATTTCTTGTAAATCGGAAAATAATACTTACTATGTATCAAAACCAAATTGCGAATCTGAATCGGTACTGAATTATCCTGATTTTGACAATAGTTTTATAGGAGAAATAAAAATTTTTGGAGACATAGCAGAAGGCATATTTGCAATGCCATCCAGTTCACCAATTTTAAAATCAAAAGAATATCCAAATATAATTAATTCAGACAACAATTGTGTTGATTCACATAATAATTTATTATCCAAGGATGCAACTCCGAAAGTATTACAAGATAATATTATTAATCCAAGAGAAATGGTTGCAACAATACCTTTTGTAGCTTGCGGAGCAGTTACTGCAATTAAAGCATCATTCGGACCAGGTTGTACTTTCGGATGGGGAATTCTATATTTAGGATCTTGGGCAGATCCACAAATTTCGGGCTCATTTAGCGCTTACTTTTCAGGAGGAGTTTTAGCAGCATTTGCAGGTCCGGCTGCAATTGGTTTAACCACGGCATTTTTGACTAATCCTGTTGATTCTAAATCATTTTTCCCATATATATCTAAATCTGCGGGTATGATAGACTCAGATAATAATTATTATATTGAAAATCCTCTTGTAATAGAAATAAGTAAAAAAGAACATAATGGTATATTAATAACGGAGATTAATAAATTATTATGAAAGGATTCATGCAACTTCAAACCATTATTTATGTAATTTTTGCAGTTATAATTTTGATGGTTGGAATTTTCTCCGTAGAGAGTTATTTGGTAAATTTGAAAGTTGATGCAAATTATGAATTGGATGAAATGGATTTAACAATTATAGGAAAAAGAATTACTAGTTATTGTTATACTGATGTTAAAACTATTCAAGATTTTTCTGTAGCCGATTTTGGTTATAAAAGTGATTTTAAAAATCTAGATAATAATTGTCTAAGCGGATTTGATGAAGAAAAATATAGTTTAAGTTTTTTTGATTTAAATTATAACTTAGTTTATTCAGAAGGTCTTTTAGAATGTGATTTTCCCGATATGGTTCTATATTTAAGAGGTAGTAAAGAATTAATTGCAGAGGTTTGTTACAATGCGTAAAGGTTCTGTTGCCAGTATGATTGAAATTTATTTTGGAGTTATGATAATTATGTTTATTTTTGTATCAAGCATTTATTTTTCTCAGCAAGGAGAATTTAGATCAAATGCCGATGTTATAGCAGTTAATTCAGGATTTGAATGTTATAATAATCTCAATAATATATTAAAATCAGATAAGATATTTGATAAAAAAACTTCGTTACATTTAGGAGAATCTGATGATGATTTAACTAATCTAAATAAAATTGACCAACATTTGTTAAATTTAAATTTAAATTTCAAACTTAGTATAAGTGAAGATTGCGAATCATTTGAAGAAAACTGCGAGTTAGATGATTCATATACTACAATAAGTCATGGAGATTTATCAAATAAAGAAAAAGTTATTTCTTGCTCTTTGGCAATATCAAAAAAAGTATGTGAAGAAGATTGTGTTAAATTTTTACACATGGAGTTATATAAATAATGAAAAAAGGAATTATTATATTATTATATTCAATTGGTTTAGTAGCAGTACTTAGTTTAATTTTAATATCAACTTATGAACCACAAAATTTTACAGTCGAGATAGGAAAGTCTCAAAAAGAATTGGTAAAATTAACTGAAATATCACAAAATTACCAAACTTTTGTTGAAGATTCAGCAAATTATGCAGCTTATGACTCTAGATTTTATTCCGGAAATGATTTTGAAACTAATTTTGTTTTAGAATTTGAAGAAAGAATGAATGAATATCCAAAATTTTACAAAGATTTTACAATTTTTGAATACAGTGTAAATATGGATTATACTTTTGAATTTGATGATGAAACAAACTTAGTAAAAGTATCTGGATTTCCATTAAAAATAGTTGATTCAAAAATCTATTTATCTAGTGACGACGTAATATTTGAAGGAGAGGAGGAGCTAATTAGATCGTATATATTGATTAATTCTTCTATAATTAACTTTAAATTTTATCCTTATTTCGAATTATATTCCGAATATAATGTTGCGAATATCGAAGAAAACAATGAAGAGGGAAATATTTAAAAAGCACACTCATTAGAATATTTAATGGCAAAGTTAAGACCAGCAAAGTGTCATAGAAGATTAAAGAGAGCATTCACACGTACATCTAAATATAGAAAAAAATCATACATTAGAGCTGCACCTAATCATAAAATTATTCATTTTGACTCAGGAAATAAAAGATATGAATTTTTCCCAACTACTGTAACTTTATACGCAAAGAAAGATATTAACTTAAGACATAATGCAATTGAAGCAGGAAGAATCGCAATTAATAGACATATGAATAAAGTTTTAGGAAAAGCAGGTTTTGGTTTTAAAGTTAGAGTCTTTCCACATCAAATTATTAGAGAAAATCCAATTGCTATGGGTGCAGGAGCAGATAGAATGTCTCAAGGTATGAGAGCAGCATTTGGTAAATCTGTTTCTAGATCTGCAAGAGTTAAATCAGGTCAAGCAATTATGCAATTATTCATTCCAACAGAAAATATACAAGATGCAAAAACTGCATTCAAAAAAGGCGCTTCAAAATTCCCAATTGCATGTAAATCAATTGCAGAAGATAATAAAATTTATGATCCGAATTTAACAAAAGAAGATATTGAATCTAATGTTCAAGATGCAGTTACAACAGAACAATCTGAACCATCTGAAGAAGTTGCTATTGCTTCTTCTGAATAATAATATTTTTATTTAATCTATTAAATTAATTTTATGATAAGATCTATATCTGAGTTAAGCAGAGAAGATTCTAATTCTTTTGGAGAAAAAGCAGTTTTTTTAAGCCAAGCAGTTAAATTTGGCTTTCCAGTTCCAAAAGGATTCGCAATTTCAAATGATTATTTTTCAAGATTTATGATAGATAATGGCAATGAAATTAATGAATTAATTTCAAACTTACATTCAGACGATATGAATTCTATTATCGATGTAAGTAAAAAAATTAGATATTTATTTGATCGTTACGAATTGCCAGAAGATTTACAAAAAGAAATTACTGAAAACTATGAAAAACTAAAAATTGATAAAGAAAGTTACGGAGATGTAAATTCTGATGCATTTAATTTTATTAAAGCAGGAAGAGACGATCCATTAGTTTCTGTAAGAATTTCTACAAAAAATAATTCAAATAAGAGATATACTAGTTTGATTAATATAAAGAGAAATTCAAATATTTATTCATCAATAAAAAAAGTATGGTCCTCAGTTTATTCACCATATTCAATTTTATATCATATTAGCAAAAGAATTCCTTTTCCAAAACCTGCAATAATAATACAAGAAATGGTAAATTCAGCTAAATCTGGAGAGGTTTTTTCTATAAATCCAATTAATAGAGATAAAGATCAAAATATAATTCAAATTAAGTGGGGATTTAATATTAAAAATTCTGATCCTCAAAATATATATTTTGTAAAATCTTCAGAAATAATTAAATCATATACTAATGAATTCAATACTTACTTTACGCAAGACCCACAATCAGGAATAACTGCACAAAGAAATTTAGAAGACCAATATAAAAACATCCCAATTTTAAGTGAGAAAGAATCTGAACTTATATATAAAATATCAAAAGATCTAGAAAGTCGTTTTGGATTTCCAATTTATGCAGAATTTTCAATTTCTAAAAGAAAATTTAATTTACTTCAAGTTAGTCCAATTAATAATTACTTAAACTCAAATTTAGAAATTAATTCTGATGTTAAATATGAGGGAATAAAAGTTAATTCGGGATATTTATCAAACTATAAGTTTTTTGAAAGTTTTTCACCAAACCAAATTAATGAAATTATACATTCAGGAGGTTCTATTTTTTCAAAAGAAGATATAACTTCATTTGGTTCAAGTATTTGTAAAGATTTTGAAAAACCATGTATAATTCATGGAAAAATTATTCATTCACAAAATGATAATGAATTTAATGAATCATATGATGAAGAAGAGTTTATTGAAACCGATGAATTTTCTAATTTAAGGACTTTATTAGAAGAATTGGAATTAGAATTAGTAAATCTAAATCTTAGTTTTTCTCAAAAAAGAAAAGATGGAATTGAAATTGATTTACATAAGGCAAAACTAATTTCAGAGTTAGAGTGGGAAATAAGAGAAATAAAATCAAGAATCAACGGTAAATAATATATTATCTTTTTCTACATCAAACAATCCTATTATTGCTCCAGCATCTAACCATGCATGAGCATAATTAACTGCTGCAAAAGAATTTACAAAATCTTTTTGTTTTTTAAAATATAAAGAATCAGAATAATAGTTTTTTGCCATATCTAAGTATATATTTGCTGTTTTCTGATCTTTTTTTGTTAAATTTTTTTCAATTTTTACTTTGGATAGAGCTTTTTTTGTAGTTTTATGATAATCATTTAATTTTTTTTCAGTTATTAATTTCATAATACGGCTACCTCAACATATGCTGCAATTATTATAAGAGTTACAGATAATAGAGTTAGCATTGTTGAGTCTTTAAGAATGTTTTTGAAATGATTTCCTGAATAGTCATGTTTTTCTATTGCTTCAGAGATTAATGAACCTGCTAATGCCGCCATAAAAAATCCAAAAAATTCCAGAGATGCGTGAGGGATATATAATAATGCATTTGTTAATCCTTTTGATGCTAAAAATGTACCCAATACTGAAGCATTCCATGAAATTACAAAAATTGATCCAGAACCATAAAGTAAAGATAATAGAATTGCTAATATTATGATAGAAAGATTATTTTTAATTATAGGTAATAAGGATGTTGATTCAAGTGAGTGTGAAATGGCTCCCGAAAATACTTTGTTTTGTTCTGAGAATAATATTTCACCAAAATTCGGTAAAAATACAGATATTAAATAATATGTTAGTGAAACACCTAAAAAAAAGAAAAATAATATTTCGATTGTAGGTCTATTACGTTTCAAAGCAATTTTCCAATTACTTGCATTTGCTTCTTCAATTTCTTCAATTTCAATTAATTTTCTTATGAAAGGTAAAGAGCCTATTACAATAAAAGATAATGCCGCAAAACCCGGGCTACTCTCAAAAACTCTATAACCAATCAATATTGATACCAAAGTAATTATTATTGAATAAAAAAGAGTTTTACTAGGTTTATGCTCTACTTCAGTTATATTAACAATTTTTTCAAGCACCATATTAATTGAATATTTATTATTATAAAAACTTTATATATTAATAATTAATATTTATATATGCCAAAAAAAAATAAAGATAAAAATAAAGAATTTGTTTATATTTCTATCGGATTAATTACACTAGCATTATTTTTATTCTCTTTTTCAAACACCGGACTTTTTACAGGTGAATTAATAGATTGCGGAGATATATCGACTTTTTCAGGATATTCTGATGCCGATTCTGATAATTTACCAGATTATTGTGAAGATATTTACGGAACAAATAAAGTAATACAGGATACTGACGGAGATGGTAGAATTGATGGGCAAGAAATAGCAGATCAAAAAGATCCACTTTCTTTCGATTAGTAAGATTTATAATGCCATTAAGATGGTTAGTTTTATGTTAAATAAATATGACATTGAAATTGACAGAATTATCGATGAGGCTAAAAAAATCGATGCTAAAAATATTATTCTTCAGCTTCCCGACGGTATTAAAATGAATGCTGTTGAACTTAGTAAAATTATTGAAGAAAAAACAGGATGTACAGTTACTGTTTGGGCAGGTTCAAATTTTGGTGCTTGTGACGTTCCAACAAATTTACCAAAAGAATATGATTTAATGGTTGCAGTAGGCCATGCATTTGCATATAATAAAAAAGATTAATAATAAGTATTAATTATTCTTTAACAAATTTTGAGTACGGATTTTCATTATTCTGCCAGACAGTTCATATTGTAGATAATTATATAAAAAAATAAGATATAATATTATATGGCTTTGTTCGGTATGGAAGGTACTCTTGAAATTGGTATTGGATTACTTTTAGGATTATCTTTACTAAAATACAGCGGTTATGCTGACGGAGTTAAAAGAGAATTAAGTTATATAGCTGCAGGTGCAGTATTTTTATTACTTAGTTCAGTTACAGGTACAGGATTAGAAGGAGTAGCAGGTTTTGAACAAGCTATTCAATACATAAACATAATCTTTGTTGTAATTGCATTCTTATTAACTCTAATTGGAGCTGTTTTAATGGCAGTTCAAATATTTGCTAAGATTCGTTAATTCGAATCTTATTTTTTTTAATGAAAACATTTAAAAGGTCAGATTATTGACCAAGAATTATGAGAACATTATTTGTTGAAGCATATATTAAAGAAGACTTTACTCCACTATTAAACGAAATTATAGAAAAAGTGAAAGAAACTAAAATCGGTCTTGTAACAACTGTGCAACATATTCGACATATTAATTTTATTAAAGATTATTTAACCGAAAAAGGCAAGGAAGTTTTTGTTGGGAAACCTTCAAGAAATTTAGTACCAAAACAAGGAATATACTCTTTTCACGATGGACAAGTTTTAGGTTGCGATTCTACCGCGGCATTAGATGTTGAAGAAGATGTTGAAGTATTTCTATTTTTTGGAACTGGTGAATTTCACCCACTAAATCTTGCTTATCTTACAGATAAAGATATTTACTTAGCAAATCCTTTAACAAAAAAAGTTGATTTATTACCTGAAGAAAGAAAAAGAAG
>Ga0255784_10003198_pt1 | contig 12498 bp, 6 predicted proteins | sample 101ome_14_FD_179982 | JGI IMG/M metagenome (GOLD analysis project Ga0255784, IMG submission 179982) | Coastal salt marsh microbial communities from the Groves Creek Marsh, Skidaway Island, Georgia - 101403AT metaG (version 2) | ecosystem: Environmental > Aquatic > Marine > Intertidal zone > Salt...
TGCGCCAACGACGCATCTTTCAAAGGCTTTTTCCAGGCTCGGGAAAACCGATGATCGGCATTTTCGTCGTTCGGCGAAAATGCGTCAAAGGCAAAAATGAGCTTGGAATGTTCGACATCGCGAGGCGCCACTGCGTGCCGAGCCGCGACATGCGTCCCACGCAGTCAAGAGCGGCGAGGCGACGCGAGAAGAAGCCCAAGCCACCTCTTGACGCTGAGGCGGCTGCAGCGTTCGTGCACGATCGCGCGGGACGAGCTGAAGGCGCCGTGAGAGTCGCATTTAAGGGCGTTGAGCTCAGAGACGGCGAGGCGCTCTCGGCAACTCTGGACGCCGCGGCTCGTCTGCGAGTGTCAACGCTCAACTTGTCGAACGCGCTCGGTCTTCTGAGCGCAGAAGTTATTGCGAAGGCGTTCATCGATTCCGCCCGGCGGTGCGATCACTTTCCGGATGAGGTGTCACTAGCAGAAACGCCGTCGCTCGGCAGAGCCACCGAAGCGTCTCTAGACGACGACGGTCGGCTCGGTCAGGAGTTGGTTGAGGCGATGGTCAAGAGCCTCGTTCGTTCGAAAAAAGTAATTTTGAGTAAATGCTCGCTCGGAGGAGCCTTTGTACGTGTTCTTGGGGAGGTGTTGGCCAAGGTGGCTACCTCGGACGGTTGTCGCTGCGAGAGCGTCAACCTTCGCGACAACGAAGCGGATGAGGCGAGTTTCGAGTCTCTCTTACGTGCCTGTACGGTGAACACGGGGATTCACGAGGTCATTCTCACGAACAACAGAAAACTTAGTCAAGACCAGGTTGCAAGGCTGACGGAACGGTGTCGATTGAATGCGTTGGAAGACGTGCTCAAGCGCGCCGTGTCGACGCAGCGGCGAGATCCGGATGCGGTTTCGTTTCGAAAACTGAACATGCAGGATGAAGACGTTCTCACATGTGTAGTACCCTTTCTCGAACAGTGTCCAGAGGTGACAACGCTAGACTTGCGCGACAATGCGCTCACTGAAGTGGGGATGAATGCGCTGTGCTCGCACCTCACGCCCCGCATTGCGAGCGTCAATCTTAGTGGTAATCCAGGATTCGGTAGTGAAGCATTCCAGTGCGTCGTCGGTCGCGCCGCTGCGAATTTCGTGACGGCGAATGTGTGCGATGAAGCTTTGAAGAGTGTCTCGGATCGACATCTTGGTAACATTGGCGCCATGCTGGTGGCGGAAGCAGTTGCAAGCAAAGGCGATGACATCCGAGCGATTGGTTTTCATCACAACGTCATTGGAGACTCGGGATGCAGTGCGATCGTAAACGCGCTTCGTGAAAAACACTCGTCTCTGCGTGAGCTAGCCCTGTATACCAATCTGATCGGTCCGGTGGGCGCCGCGGCGTTATCAGAACTCATCAAAGTGCACCCCACGCTCGAAGTGTTGGATGTTGGCGGCAACAAGATGGGTGATGAGGGTTGTCTCGTAATCGCGCAGGCACTAGAAGAGTCAGCCATGACGTCTAAGCTTGTTGAGCTGCATCTTGACCACAATGACATTAGTGAAGAGGTGGCACAGGCTCTCAAGCGTGCCGTCAAGACTCGTTTTGACGCAGGCAGACCGCTTCGTGCACTCTGGTTGCACGGAAACAATCTTAGTGAAGACTCTGTCGCCGACATAGCCACGTACTGCTCCATCGATCTCGACGTAGATGTCGAATCCATTTGCGCAAAGGTGGTCGAATCCGTGGATTCCCCTCCGCGAGACGAAGAAATCATGCTTGCTGAACGCGAGGCGATTCGAGCGAGTGCGATGCGCGGGAACAATTCTTCCCACCTTGCAAACAGAATAGCTGCGCACGTTGGAGCGCACTACAGAGCGCGATGCGGTTCGCACTTTGCCGCTACGCGTGGAACGGCGGTAATCGCAGGAATCGTCGCATTCGACGCGTCTATAGAGGGACCCGATAACCTGGTGATCCTTTCTCTCGGCGTTGGTACCAAGTTCATTCCTCCCGGCGTGGCGGCGTCATTGGGTCGATGCGCCTCGACGCACGAGGTTTTGACGTCGTGGGATAATCATGTACACGACAGTCACGCTGAAGTTCTCGCGAGGAGGGGGCTTTTACGCGTCCTGTATCGCGACATCGAAGCGTATCTGGATCGAGGTGAGAGCGCGCTCCTGGAGGGCGCTCCAGACGGCAAGTTGGCCGTCAAGTCATCAATCAGGCTATACTTGTACGTATCCACAGCACCGTGCGGAGCCGCTAGCGCGGGACCGAGGGGAACTCAATCGTCTCCGTGGACGGAGAGCGTGGCGTCTCACCAAACGCATTCGATACCCCATCGAAATAGGCTTTGGTTTGGCGCGTCTTACAAGGGAACTGCGGATGATCCAAAGACACCCACCCCACCTGGATGTGTTCCCATTTCGAGCGCGGCTGACGCTGTCGGGGTTCCAGGTAAAGTTTTGTCGTGTAGCGATAAAATTGCTCGTTGGCACACTCTTGGTCTGCAGGGCGCCTTGCTCACACACTTTCTTCACCCCGTTCGTCTCACCGGCGTCGTCGTCGGAAGGAAGTTTGACTTTGACAGGTGCACGTTTGCCACTTGCTGCAGGAACCGCATCGGAGACGAGGCTCAAGCATCGCACCCATGGATGCTACATAGTCCCATAAATATCGAGGGTGGAGGCATCGATAGTTCGAGCGGTGGCCGTGAACTCGCTGGTGATGGTGATGAAAGTATTTCTTGGGCGCTCGGCGAGGGAACGGCGTCTGCGCACGACGGGCGCACGGGCACCGCCCTCGGAGGGGTCGGGACAATTTCGATATGCTCACGCGCGGTGCTCTGGCATCAATTCTCGCGCCTTGTCGAACGCATCAAAATGCGCGGTTTGTCGTGCGACATTACGCTACCGCATGCCGAGAACTGGACGTACGACGGCTTGAAGCGCGCGTCACCGTACCACAGTGCAAGGCGCACATTGTATTCTTTAGGTTCTTAGTTTAGACCCGCTTGTAGCGGCTAGATTAGTTCAACTCAGTGTATTCATAAATGTATCTCTATAATTCTTCACTAGCACGACTCATTTTATCCCCTCTACTCTGAGTCCCAAGCCTCGTCCGCTACGCCCGTGAGCGAACTTACGCTCGGAACCGTATTTATGCCCTCGGAAGCCTCACCACCTTCATCGTCACTGTCGTCCCAGGCATCCGGAATGAATTCACGCTCCGCAAGTTTTGGCTGCGAAGGAGATTGTTTGATCTCGCTGGTCGCCCAAGCAACGGGCGCCCCGAGGGCAGTCTTTTGAATGGTTTGACCAATACCAGTGCCTCCAATCTCGAGAGCAGAGCTCATGCCGATTGAAGCCAGCCTGTTGGCGGCATCCGAGTCGGTCGCCGACAAACCGCAGACTAAACCACTCTCTTTGGCCCACCGCAACCATTCTTTCCACACAATCTCATCTTGCTGAAGCGTCTTCATGTGTCCAACGATGATCAACCCCCGCTTGGCACGGGTGAGCATGACGTTGACGCGACGCGTATCCGCAAGGAAACCAACGTTGCCGTTCATGTTTGCACGCACGCAGGAGAACACAATCACTTCCTTTTCACGACCTTGGAAGCCATCGACAGTTGAGACTTCCACCGCCTTCATCGACCGCGGATCGGCTGGCGCATCAAATCGAGTGCGCTCTGGAGCGTTGCCCCGGAGAATCTTTTTGATGGCGCGAGCCTGAGCGCTGTACGGCGTGACGACACCGATATCTCCGGGCAATACCTCGTGTTGTCCCGCCAGCTTCTTGACGATGTTCACCACGCGCTGCACTTCGTTGGGGTTGGTCTGGGAAGAGCCGTCAGAACGTTCTGCGCCGTCTTCAACATTAACAAACGCCAAAGGAACCGCTGGGACAGGCCAATCAAAGCCGATCGGCGCGCGTCTTTGGCTCGGTGGAGTACCAGAAAGCAGTTCACCATTGTAAAACGTCTTTGACGGAAACAATGCGATCGCAGGGTGCATACGATACTGCACCTTGAGCATGTAAGTGCGGATCCCAGATCGGATGAAACGCTCAAACAAGCTTTCTCCTAAACCAGCTGCTTCAGCTTCACGGCTAATGATCGTCGGTGGTAACTGGTTTTGATCACCAATGAGTACCACTTGCTTACATCCCTTTGTGAGCGGAATCACAGTCGCTGGCTCTGTAGCCTGTGTCGCCTCATCAATGAGGCAGGCTTGGAAAGAGAAACGCTCAAGGATGTCGCTCCCCGCCCCGGCACACGTAGCGCAGATAACCTCTGCGCGTCTCAAAGCGTTATTGATAGCTTGAAACTGTTGTTCCTTGCTCCATCGACAATCTTGATCGATACCAGCGATACTTTCAATCATGTACGGCATGAGATCCTGACGTACAGCTTCTGGTCGACCGATGCGCGCCACTCGGACGCCGGCTCGCGCCAAACCATCCACTAGGTTATCAACGGCAATGTTCGAATCTGACGTACAAAGAATCGGATAAGTGCCACATTTCAGCCACATTTGCACCAAAGCCACGGCAGTGTGCGTCTTACCGGTACCAGGCGGACCTTGAATCAAAGTGACTCGGTTGAAAAGGGCAGCCATGAGCGCGTCGAGCTGAGACTGGTTCATGTGCTGCATCGCCGGAATGTCCTTCGCCTTGTCGATCATCTTTTGGCGAGTCGCGATGTGCATATGTTCGGCGAGGTTCGCCTCACACATTTCCGGAATGGCCTTTTGCATTTCCTTGTTGCCGTCCCAGCCCGCAATCAAAGTGTCACGGATGTTAACGTCAACGCTCGCCTTGGAGCCCGATTGCTGCTTGACCTCCATCATGTCTTCCATCGACTTGAGTTGTCTGTGGAACGACGTTCTGTTGGCCAATTTATCAACACGCCAGCCAGCGCCGGTGACCGTCGCGGCAGACTCCGCACCGACACCGATGAGTCGCACGGTGATTCGGTTACCCGTCGTGACGACTTCCGCCTCAAACTCAGTCTCAGCGTGATAGCCGCCCGTGCGCGATCGTCCACCCGTAGCGTCGTCGTCAAAGCCTCGAGATCCCGTAGGGAGCTCACCGAGAGTCAACGAACGATCGGTAGCGCCCGTTCTGGACAGCAAAAGAGTATCACCCTTGAGGAGCGCGCGCTGCAACTCTCCTCCGAGTGGAGGGATGTTTAGTGCGAGCTGACCATTCTTTCTCAGAGGTTCAATGATGACATCCATCGCCGCGAGACCATTCTCTTGCAAACCAAAAGCCGGGGCGTTCGCGATACGATCCAACGTTTGCAGCGCTTCTTCCAAGAATTCTTGAATGATGAGGCGCGCAAAGTGAAAGTGGTACTTGGCGATAGACTTGGACTCGTAGTTGATCATTGGCTCCATGGCGTTCAAGATGTCCATGGCGTCGATTGGGTTTGCGCGCTGCGGAAACGCCATCAAAATCTGGGTAAACTGTCTCAACGTAATCTTATACTTCTTTTGCTTGGCGTAAGAAACAACTGCGAATGCGTCAAGCAACGCACCCGGCGTCTTGATGCAGTACTGGAGCAACGATCTGCTCGCTTCGGCGTCAACGAGACCAGATTCAGAACGGGTGTGGAAGAGGTCCATGGCGCCCGCAATGTTGTTGGCATCGAGGCACTTTTTTATCTCCTTCGTCGTCTTCGCTCCGGGAGCCGCGGGCGCTTGCGCCTTTTTTGGCTTCTCACCGATCGTGACGGCCGTCGCCTTGCTGTTAACAGGCGGCGTGTTGCTTCGACTCGGCTGGTTGCTGCTGTGAGCGCTGTCGTGCTGAGCGCCGTTGATGCCTCTCGGCTGCGGCAAGAGCGAATCGCTCCCGTTACCCAACGGAATGTCACGTCTGTAGTCTGGATCATCCTTTGGGTTGATCAAGTTTTCCCTCTGTTTCGACTTCTTCTTCTCCTTCGTGACTTGCTCCTCCGCCGCCTTGGCGCGCTGCGCGGGCGGCACGTACGCGCCCACCTGCTTCTTTGGTCCCGGCTCAGAGATGCTCACACTCTCCATCTGCTTTGAAATGTGCGCCACCTTGGGGATGGGAACGTTTCCTGCAGCCTTGGGCACTCCCTTGGGCACCGGAAGCGGTTTTGCATCCGAAGAAGCGCTCGCCGACGTAGCAGCGCTCTTTGCACCCTTTGGCACTGGTATCACCTTTGCAGCCACAGGTCCGTTCACCCCTGCGTCAGGAACAGCCTTACCCAAACCCGCAGCCTTCGTCTTGTTACTCTTACCACCCCCATCGCTACCCTGTTGCCCGTGTGGCTTCGGCGCCGGCACTCTCGGCGCCGGTATCGCCGGCTTTGCCGCTGCGTTTCCGCTGCTCACGCCTCCATTTTCTCCCTTCGCCCCAACCGGTCTCGGAACCGGGATCTTCGGCTTTGGAAGCGTCTTCCCCGCAACGCCCTGGGCCGACTCTCCCGTTCCGTTCGTCTTCGAGTCTTCAGTCATATAACGCCCGAAAAAACAAAACCACGTTCTTCGCGAGTCTCTTTCTCTCAGTCTGCGCGAGTAAAGTCAGCGTCCGCCTCCAAAGTCAGTCACACTCCTTCACCGTCGTCTCGTCCCCGACGTCCCGCGCGTCGCATCAAACCCTCGTCACCATCGTCGTCGTCATCATCCGTCTTCATCGTCGGTTTCGCCCGAAACTCGCTCCTCCCCCCCCCCGCCTCCGTCCAATCCTCCTCGGCGAAGGCTTTCCTTCCAAACCTCAAGCGCACCACGAAGATCTCGCATCCATCGATTCGTCGCGCGTCGCGTCGTCGCACACCGTCGCGTCGCGCATCCATCGCGCGCGTGCGTACCTACCTTCGCGCGTCGCGTGCAGACTGTCTTTTTCCAAACCCTTTTTCAGCGAAGTCGCGGCGAGCACTCGTCGACGCGCGGCGAGTGACGACCGGGCGAGGGCGGCGCGTCGGCGCGACTTCGACTCGACTCGATTCGAGGCGTACGAACGAAAGGTGGTAATCATCGATCGGTCGTTCTAGGTCAAGCTGAAAAATCATCGATCGATAGAGCGATCGATCGATCGCGTCGCGTTTGACCCCGGTCGGCGCTCCACGTGTGTGTGTTGTCGTCGTCGTCGTCGTGAATCGACGCGGGCACCACCGCCCGTGGATGCTGTACATACACATATGGGTCATAGATGGGTATTCCTCCCTTCTTAATATAGTACCGACGAGTCACGACCCGTCGTTTTGTGGGTTCGCCCGCGCGGGCTCGATCGTTCGCGCGCGTCGCGCGTCGTCGTCGTTCGTTGCCACTGCGCGACCGCCCGACCCGGGTTCTCTCGACCGTCTCGTCTCGTCGGAGCGCGTCGTCGGCGAACGCGATGGTGACGGCATCGATGACGGCGACGGCGACGGCGACGAGAGGAGGCGCGCGGGCGACCGCTCGTGGACGAAGCGGCGGCAGTCGTCGTCGTGGGAGCGGTGGAGGATTAGGCGAACGCGCGCGACGCGGTGCGGCGGGACGTGGTGACGTCGCGAGGGTTCGAGCGGTGGGAAACGAAAGCGAAGATCACGCGTCGTCGTCGTCGTCGAGTGGGGAGGACGCGGCGGCGGCGTCTATAGAGGCGCGAAGGGCGGAGATTCGAGCGGCGATGTTTGACCTGGACGACGAGGAGATTTTGTTGGACGAGTTTGGCGAGCGACGCGGGGAGCGAGACGGAACGCTCGCGAGGCTGGAGAACGCGTTCCCGCCGGGATTATTGCGGAGTGGTGTGAGGCTGTTGAGGAATGCGATATTTAAGCGGTTTATCGCGGCGAGCGCGATGATGTTGTTCGTACGAGCCGGGTTGTTGTTACCCACGCGGTTTTACTCGGCGACGACGGGGTACTCGTCGCCTTTTAGCATGAATTCGCTCATGTCGACGCTTTCAGGGGGCGCCTCTGGCAAGGATGGGATTTTAGGGGCGCTCATGGGGGCGGCTGGGATGTCTTACGGGGGTGCGGAGGGTGGGATTGCGTCGACGGCGCTGTCGGATTCCATCTCTAGCGTCGGCGTGCCGTGGTTTCACATTGGCATAGGGCCCTTCATCGGCGCTTCGATCGCCATGTCTGTGCTCGTTGCACTCTCGCCCGAGTTGCAGGCGATGAGAAAAGATCAGACGGGTCAAGAAACGATCAAGTGGTGGACGAGGTTGATGACTTTTGCCATTGCCATCATTCAGAGCGTGCTGGAAGCGGGCAAACTAAAGGCGTTTAGTCTCATTGGAACTGGTTTCACGTACTACATCGTGGTGGTTCCGATGCTCGTCACCGGCGCAATGGCCCTCACGTGGATCGCAGATGAGATTACTGATTACGGTTTGGGTCAAGGAAGCTCTATCATCATCACCATGTCGATTTGTGGTGGGTATTTCGATGCGCTCAGCGCATTGATTCCAAAGTTGGTTGCCAACTTTTCCCTCGGCGCGGTTTTGCCCTTCTTCGGCTTTTTCGGCGTACTCTTGCTGGGTACCGTCATGCTGGAACAAGGAACCGCGAAAGTTCCCTTGGAGTATTTTCAAGGCCCAACCGGTTCTGGGGGCTTGCCCAAGTCGTTCAAGAAGGATGAAGGTGGTGGAGATCACATTCCCTTCAAAATCAACCCGACAAACATGCAGCCAGTCATCTTTGCCATGTTCCTCATCAGCGCTCTGCAGTGGCTCCCCTTTGGCTTCTCTTGGGTGAACGGTCAGTCGTTTGGCTATCACTTTTTGCTCTTCATGCTCGTCTTCTGCGGTACGTACATCGATTTGCAGAACACGCCGCAGGACATTAGCGAGTACATCATGAAGATCGGCGCTCGGGTTCCCGGCGTTCGTCCAGGGACGCAAACCATCGAGTATTTCAGACGCGTTCAAGCTGGTGCTCGCTTTTTCGGTGGGATTTTGCTTGCAACGATCGCGACCGTGTGCTCGTTGTGCGATTTGTGGATCGCCAAACTCATCGGCCAGCCGTTCGGCCTGACATCCATGCTCATTGTCGTCTCAACGGTGATTAGCATCAAGAGACAAATACAAGCCATGTCGCAAATGCCCAAGTTGGACCAAGTGTTGAAGACGCTGTGAGCTGCGAAGAATTCATTTAAAATATACTGTAACTGTAAGGATAGCCTTTTAAAACAACGATCTACATTAAGAGTATCGACGACACCATGGACCGTACGCAGGCGGAAGCGAGCGCAACGATGTCTGGAGCGATCAACATCACAGCTGGTCGTGTGACGTCTTCACTGCCTTCTTCACTGTTTACCGCGACGCGAGACTTATCCTAGATTCCTCACCGCAATCATGCTAATCATATCATGTTTCGCCGCCCAAATGGTTAATGCTGAAACATTTGCTCAATGCGCTCATCAATCCAGTCGTACAAGTGCGCTCTCTTGGCCTCAATTGCCTTGGCGTGTATGGGACGCTTACCGTCTCTCACTTCCTCCGCTACTCTGATAAACGCACCCCAGAGCGATCCTATGACGGTGCGAACGATGAAATTGAGCAACCAGTTGGGAATGAGATCAAGTTTTGGATCAACCTCAAAACCAAACGTGACGAGAATGTCGCCGTCTTCAATCGCGCACGGATCCTCTCCAGGTTGTTCATTCCAAGCCTCTGGCACGCGTCGGAACAAGAACGAACCCTCGACATCGATTCTCGTCATGCCTTCTGGAACTTCGGGCACTCGAGCGTCATCTTCGCGATCTCTCGATTGCAAGAGCACTCCAATGTCTCCATTTGTGTGCATGTCGTCAAACGCTCGTGCGTCTAATATCACTTGCCTCGTCTCCAGAGGCCACGGACAATCCGCGGTGATGACCACCAACTGCGAACATCGACCCACTTGTTCTAACTTCACCGAATCTCTCACCCCTAATCGCATTGGTGTCGTCCATCGTGGCAACCACTCGTGATACAGCTCGCTTTCGTTGAGCACGCTCAGCAACGGCACGAGCAAGTCGGAACCGATGACAGTCTCCACGCGAACCGTCAGCGTGTTCGTCTCGCACCGATAATAAATCCTAGTCCTACCCGGTCCCGACGCCAAGCCTTTTTCGCTCGACGATCGCGACAGAGACGAGAGTCCGAGCGCCGACATGGACGCCGAAACAGAGCTCGCCGTGGACGCCAACGCCGACCGCTGTCGACACCACCCGCTCTCCTCCGTCGGCGTTTCCTTGAGCGCCGTCATCCATCTCTCCGCCGTGGACGCCGTGTCGGTCAAAACTTTCGTCGACGGCGCGTCGAGCGTCGCTCGAACCGCGGGTTCGGCCGCGACGTACGCCCGGCGTGCGTCGAGCAGGCGCTCTTCGGATAGACATCCATCCACCTCGAGCTGCAGTTTGTCGTCGACGATGTCAACGTCGGCGGCATGCACCACGGTATCGTCGACAACGACGTCGGCGGCGTCAATCGCTCGCACGAGCGCCGAACCTTCATCACCCTCGATGGAGTCCTTGGTTGTCACCGCCAAGGCTGTCATGAATAAAAGAGACTGGCTTCGCGCAGTGTCGTATAGTCTCTCGCGTGAGTCAAACCTTTTTCGAAATGTTGTGTGATTGATCCGCGAATGCAGTGAGTTGATGTGGCTATGGATTGCGTGTCTATTTCTATTACAACATCATGCATGGTTCTACGTCGCCAGTCGCCGATTTGACTCGTGTGACGAGCTCGTGAGAGGCGGCAATGGGGATGCACGCAGAGACGTGAGAGACGCCAGAGTCGTAGTTGATCTCTCGACACAGCGGACACTGATGCGATACTTTCATCCAAGACAGGACGCAATCCCCGTGAAATGCGTGCGCGCACGGGAGTTGAACGACGAAGCCAGCGTCTATGCCCATGCCTGAGAAGAGGTTCTCGTGACAGACGCTGCAGACGCGTTCAGCGGCTTCTGTTTCGGCGTCCAGGAGGCTTTTTAGTGGCTCAGAGACCGCGAGGAGAGACTGCGCCTCGCGGTCCGCCGCGTCGTACGCGGCACTCAGTAAGGTTTCATCAATCTTCTCGACGTCGTCGACGCGCACAGCGGGTCCTTTTCGAAGCAACCAGCGAAGTGCAATGTCGGCTCGAGTGCTCAGAGTGGTTTCGGCGCAATTTTCCTCAACGGCGGCTCTGCCTCCAGATTGGCGGCGCCACACGCTCACCGTTCCGTCTGAAGAACCGCACGCGAGAACGCCATTAAGCATGGAGACTGTTTCTATCGACGAATGACCCGCCTGACCGGTAAGAACGTGGGTGCAACGCCCGCGCTGCACGTCCCAAATCCGCACCGTGCCATCCTCTGATGACGAAGCCAGGGTGTGCGCCAGGTGAGATATAAACTTTATGCTCGTGCACCCTTCGAGGTCAGCCTCAGCTCGCGTCTCGCGGTGCATGAGGTGTGTGATCGCGACCGACGCTCCATCTTCCTGCGCGTGCAAGTCAAAACACCCTATCGTGCCCCCACGAGTGCCGTAGGACACCCGCGTGTGCGTTTCGGCGCTGTTCAAGTTCGCCGGCAACGCATCCGGCGTCGCGATACTCGTTACCGCGCCCAAATGCCCGAGCAAAACGAGAGCGCACATCCCAGTGCGCACGTGGAAAAAGCGAATCGACCCATCCATGCGCGCGCTGACGACGACGCATTCATCCGAAACTTGCGTCGGCGCCTCGAGCGCGGAATACGCGTCCACGCACGTCGCCGCCCCAACTCCATCGGTGCGAACATCAACCTCCGCGACGCATTCGTCAGACTCTATGGACCAAACACGAACTTTTCCATCTGCGCACGCCGTGATGACGACTTCTCCGAAGCATGCATCGCTCGCCCAACAAGCGTCCACTACGTAATCGCCGTGTCCCCGTAGACACTTCGGCGCCGCCGAAGTCGACGCTCGCTCGGAACTTTGATCTCGCACCGCCCCATCCGTAGCGTCCGGAAGCGTCCACACCCGCGCGCTTCTATCGTACGACGCGCTCAAGACTCTATCACACCGCGAACCTATCACTCGCACCGACTTGACGCCTCCGTTGTGTCCTCTCAATCGCGCAAGCGGTTCCCAAGCAGCGCCCCGCGAGTCACCCGACAAACATTCCATCGTCGTCGTCGTCGTCGTCCGCACGCGAATTTCCCCATCCGCGCTCGCGCTCGCCATCGCGATCCGCCACCCATCGATTCCATCGAGCCGCGCGCGCGCCAGGTGCACAGATTTCACCCCGCTCGAGTGTTCGCCATCCAAGCGAACGTCGCGCGTCCACCAGCCGCGGTCGTCGTCTTCGTCGTCGTCGACCGCAGGGGGACGGTCGTCGAAGACGGGTGCCGTCGTCATCGACGTCGGGGGCGGCGGCGGCGGCGCAGTCGACTTCCGTCCCACGTGTATCGCAGTTGGACGCCCGGCGGTCGCCCGCGGAATGAGGAGTTTGCGCTTCACAGTTCGGCGAAGTCATTCAGCGCCGCTGAGTCGAGTCGTCATCCGGGTGGTTGGTCTGCGTAGTGCGACGAAGAAAGAGTCGAAGCGAGATGGACGAACCCGCG
>Ga0255784_10003215_pt1 | contig 12465 bp, 12 predicted proteins | sample 101ome_14_FD_179982 | JGI IMG/M metagenome (GOLD analysis project Ga0255784, IMG submission 179982) | Coastal salt marsh microbial communities from the Groves Creek Marsh, Skidaway Island, Georgia - 101403AT metaG (version 2) | ecosystem: Environmental > Aquatic > Marine > Intertidal zone >...
CAGCCTCCTTGTCGCCCACTCAGCTCGTTGAAGGTTTCTCCCGAAGTCCTGCTTTAGAGCCCGCTCAAATTCATCCAGGCGAGCTGCTAACGGCCCGCGCTTCGGCCAGGGCCGAGATAATCGATTCTCCAGCCTCTCTCGCAGTGGGGCCCCAGGACATGACGCCATCTTCATGACCCAACATCGTCATAAGCCCTTTGACACCCAGCTCTGCGGTGATCTCCTTCAAGGACACAGCCATGGCGACCGTGCCGTATGCAACGTCAGCGGGTGTGCAAGGGATCGACAGTTGCTCGGTCGCACGCCAAATATCTGGAGAATGAACATGAAAAACGAATTGGATTTCCTCAAACGCCTCATAGACCGCCGCATGGGTCAAAGATTCTGATGAGGGCTTAATAGGCCCAATCGCGCGAACTCTATTTTCCGCTAGGCACCACTCGGTCACCTCGGCATAGTCCGCTTCCCGGAGGCACTCGATGGCGCCAGTCTGAGTTCCAGTAATCACCAGGCCCGCGCGGGTCCGAGCGCTTAAATTGCCAAAACCGTAACCGTCGTAGCGAGCCGGATCCTCGCCAATCAGACCGGTCTCTTTATAGATGGAGCGCCAAGCCTCGAGGACATGGAAGGCCGCAAACGGCTTGGCAGCACTTGCTTCATAATCCAACGTGAACTTAATGACACCCTCACGCTCGGTCACGCGAACGGCTCCGCCTGCCGTTTCAACCCCTCGGCTAAATGACCCGTGATAAGCCCTCGTTCCGTGATGATGCCATCAATCAATGACGCGGGCGTCACATCAAAGGCAGGGTTGAAGACCTGCACATTCTCAGGCGCAGTGGGCGTCCCATACAGGCTGGTCACTTCATTCGGGTGCCGCTCCTCAATTTCAATATCCTCTCCCCTCGCCGTACTGAGATCGACGGTTGAGAACGGGCAGGCCACATAGAAGGGGATGTGAAAGTGCTTGGCGAGGACCGCCACGCCCAAGGTTCCGATCTTGTTGGCCGCATCGCCATTGGCCGCAACCCGATCAGCCCCCACAATCACCAAGTCGATTCGATTGGAAGCCATCACATGCGCCGCCATGTTGTCCGTGATCAAGGTACAGGGCACGCCATGGGCCATCAGCTCAAACGCGGTCAAGCGGGCGCCCTGGAGCAGAGGTCGCGTCTCGTCCACAAAGACATGCAATGGATTACCTGCGTCATGGGCCACATAAATAGGGGCAAGTGCCGTACCGAATTCGGATACGGCGAGTGAGCCTGCATTACAGTGCGTCAATACTCGACCCCCACGGGGAATGAGCGATGCACCCAGCCTGCCGATTTCGAGACAACTTGAACGATCTTCCTGATACAACCGATCCGCTTCCGCGCGCAGGCGGGTGGGCCAGTCATCTGGAAAGCCCTCGCGATGCAGTCGCCGAACGACCTGCATCATCGCCTCAACGGCCCAGGCCAGGTTAACTGCCGTTGGCCGAGCCGCGATCAGTGAGGATGCCGCGGCCTCGAACTCCTCAAGCAGAGCATCGGCTGCCAAGTTCTCTGAACGCCCGAGCAGCAGCCCGTACGCTGCGGCAAGCCCGATCGCCGGGGCGCCGCGAACCGCAAGGGTTTTGATTGCATCAATGACATCAGGCGTCTCTCGGCAACTCAGATAAACCGTTTCCCTTGGCAATTGCCGCTGATCAAGAATTCGCAATTGATCAGGCTCAGCCATCATGCTGCGAGGCAGCATCGATTCCGCGTTTGCCATCATCCTGCCCGAAGTGCTGACACCATTTCGACGCGTTTCTCTGTCTCCACGAAGCTGAACGCCCCACTGGTTCGATCGGTAAAGTCGCCATATCTCGCCAGTATCTCTGTGACCACCTGATCTGGCTCCCCCATCACGCCCATGACATTCAGGATGTCATCGTTGATGAGTTCAGCCATTTCCTTCCACTGTCCTTGCTTAGACATCGCGTTGAGCTCGAGTTGCAGATCACCCCAACCATGCACACCAAGCACCTGCTTATAGGCCGGTGTGGATCCGTAAAATGAGATCCGAGCTTTGGCGGTTGCCTTCTCTGCCTCGAAGGTTTGCTCATCCTTACCCGACACGACGAAAGGTGTATAGCTAATCTCGAAGTCCTCCCGCTTCTTGCCCGCCTTGGCCAGCCCGCGCTCAACTGCGGGGAGCGTGACTTCACGGATGTACTTCTCATTTGAAAATGGATGAATAATCAATCCGTCACCCACTTCTGCTGCAACTTCCGTCATGATGGGACCGACCGCAGCCAGAATGACCTTGGGGGCGCCGAACTGAGTGTCTTCCGGCGTGAATGCGGGCGTCATTAACGTGTGCTGGTAGTACTTACCTTCAAATCGAAGCGGCGCGCCTTCGTACCAGTTCGCCCAAATTGCGCGCATGGCGAGCACCAGTTCTCGCATCTGAGCTGCTGGTGCACCCCATGGCATCGAGAAGCGCTTGGTAATGTGCGCCCGGATCTGGGAGCCGAGCCCCAAAGTGAAACGCCCTTTCGAGTAGGCATTCAGATCGTGAGCTTGATTCGCCAACGTCATTGGAGAGCGAGCAAAGGCGACCGCGATGCCTGTTCTGAGCTCGACTCGCTCACTGTGCTCAGCGCCGATCAACAACGGGAAGAACGGATCGTGATTCATCTCTGCGGTGCCAACGCCATCATAACCCTCAGCTTCAACGCGCTTGATGTGTTCAGGAATTTTTGTCCAGTCTTGGGTCAAGTGTGTGTCTACTTTCATGCCTACTTTCCTTTAAAAACGTTTAAGCATCGCCTTATTCATTCGGCGAATCGATCGGGCCCCGCAGGGCGCACTGCCCCAAGGGCTCATTGTTCGTTGCCAACCTGAGTCGAAGACAACTGGAACGGGCACCTGTCACCAAAGTCCGCGGATAAGACGCTGACATCCTAAATCCAGGGCCAGCGATTCAACCTTCGGGATCATCGCGACGGTTCATGCCCGCGGGTCGAGGCGATCTCGCACCGCGCCCTCGCGTCCCGACCTTATCCGAAACAGTCAATAAAAAAAACGCCCCCTAATTCAGAGGAACCTCCATGAGCGCTTGTGCGTGCGCCTCAGGCGCTGCGTCGTTCAGGAATTGTCCAGCAGCGGTTTCCACACCGGCGAGGAACTTCTGCAACCCGGGGGCCCGAAGCAGTGGCTGGATATGGATGTAAAGCGAATAATCCTCAGGATCGATCAGCGCGGCGGGTGCTTGATGCACCGACAAAATGTAAGACTGCGCTTGCCCTAAAACCCCGTCCAGCCGACCAAGCACCGCGCGCATCACCACGGCTAAGTCCTGAATGTCCAGGTCAGACAGCTCGGTCAATTGACGCACTGGGCGATGTGGGCAGATCATGGTTTCAAAAGGAAATTGCGCGAAGTAAGGCACAAACGCGAGCCATCCCTCATTGTCTATGAGAATTCGGCGCTGATCGTCTCGCTCTGCCTGGATGAGATCTTGAAAGAGGGGCCGTTGATGCGCCTCACGATAGGTTTTAGCAGCGCGCAGTTCTCGCGCGATGGTATCGACGACAAAAGGAAAAGCGTAAATCTGACAATGCGGATGAGGATTTGAGACGCCGACCACTTCTCCGTTATTTTCGAAGATGAACACATGAGCCCAGCCTTCACTGCTCAGCATCTCAGTTTCGAGACGCCAAGACTTCAGCACGATCTCGAGCTCGTTAATTTCCAGATGGCTTAGACGACGCTGATGATCTGGGTCATAACACATGACTCGGCATCGACCGGCCGCCGGCGCAACGCGATAAAAGGTACTCTGCGGTGGGGGTGGCGCGACCGTCGCACCCAACGATGGGTGGTCGTTGTCGAACACATAGACTTGGGCGTACTGCGGGTTTCGCTCGCCACTGATGCGCCGATTGCCAGGGCAAAGATAACACTGTGGGTCGAAACTCGGTCGGTGGTCGTCATTGGCGGTTGCGCTCAGCCCCTGCCAGGGTCGTCCGCCGCGGTGACTGGTGATGGTCACCCATCGCTCGAGCAGCGGATGCCAGCGTTGCTCCCAAGTCACTGATCTGCCTTTTTCCAAAGAGAACACTTTGGCCAAGCTGCCCGCCATCTCGGCGCTGGCGCACCGTTGCTCATGGTTGCGATGTTTCTGAGCCGGATGCCGCGTCGTCTAGTGAGCGTCGCTCGGCCGCAAATTCATGGCTCCGAATGAGTGCGTAGTGATAAGCCTCGACCAAGGCATTCCAGCTGGCCTTAATCACGTCCACATTGACGCCCACGGTCCCGAAGGTTTCTCCCTCAAACGTGTGTTCGAGCAGCACGCGAACACGCGCCGCCGTTTCTTGCGTTGAGTTAACAACCTTCACCGTGTAGTCGGTCAAATGCAAATCTTTAACCACAGGAAAATGCGGCGCGAGTGCATCTCGGAGCGCGAGATTCAAGGCGTCTACCGGACCACTGCCCTCCGCGGCACGCAACTCAACCTGGTCGCCTACGCGCAATTTCACGGATGCTTCGATTGCGCCGGCGATATCCACGTCATTTTGGTCCGACGCATTCTCATTGCCGGGTGAGTAAATACGATAGAAGAGCGGCTCAAACAGGAAATTCAGTCGGCCGAGATGACGCCTCACAACAAGGTCGAAACTGCCATCGGCGTTTTCGAAGCTATAGCCCGCGTGCTCTTTGTCTTGAACCTCTTCGAGAATCGCTTTTGTCTTATGCGCATCCTCGAGCTCTGCATAGCGATTCGCTAACTTTGCGCGAACGTTCGACCCCCCGGCTAATTCACTGATCAGCACCTTGCGCGCGTTCCCGACCTGCTCAGGGGTCACGTGCTCATAGGTTTCCGGGTTTCGTAGGACCGCGGATACGTGAACCCCTCCTTTATGGGCGAACGCCGAAGGACCGACAAAAGGTTGACCGAGTGGCCCATCAAACCCAAGCAACTCCCAGACGCGCCGCGAAACCCAGGTGAGATGTTCGAGCGCTCCGTCAGGCAAACAGGGCCTTCCCATTTTTAGCTCGAGATTGGCAATGACCGAGGTCAGATCCACGTTGCCGCAGCGCTCACCAATACCGTTGATGGTGCCCTGCACCTGACAAACGCCCGCCGACACCGCTGCTAGGGTGTTTGCCACAGCCAGTCCACCATCATTATGGACATGAATCCCCAAATGCGCCGCTGGCAAATGCGCGCGGACCTCAGACACCGCCTCGGCAACCTGCTGGGGCAGCATCCCCCCGTTGGTATCGCACAGGATGAGCCTCGAAGCGCCTGCGGCAAAGGCCATCTCGAGCGTCGCAAGCGCATAAGGCGCATCTGACCGATAGCCATCAAAGAAATGTTCGGCGTCATAAAAGACAGGTCGCCCCGTTTCCGATTTCAGGTATCGAATCGAGCCCTCAATCATCTCTAAATTTCGGTCTGCGGACACTCTCAATGCCTGATCCACGTGGAGCAGCCAACTTTTGCCAAAAATACACGTGACATCCGCCTTCGCATCGATCAACTGCTGAAGAAAATGATCCTCTTCAGGTAGACAATCCGCACGATGGGTTGATCCAAAAGCTGAAATCTGAATCTGATTGAACGACTGTTGTCTCGCTGCGACGAAAAATTCACTGTCTTTAGGGTTGGACCCTGGCCACCCACCCTCTGTGAACTGCACCCCGAGTTGGTCGAGCACAGCCGTAATTTCGAGCTTGTCCGCCAAGCTCAGATTGACCCCCTCCCCCTGGTTACCATCCCGTAACGAGGTGTCGTAAATCTCGATCCGATCAGGGGGCACTTCGCTCATGCGGATAACCGTGCGTCCACAGCGGCGACCGCATCGCGTTGGGCAAGGAGCTCATCGAGCGGATCAAAGGTCCCGGCAAGAAATGCTTCTCGCGTGCTGGGCTTCATGGAGAAGGCGAAGCTTTGGTTCAAAAACATGATCTGCATCGACTCGAGGTCGATGAGCAGAGGCTCTTCAGGCGCCTTCTGGACCAGAGCCGCGAGTTCAGCCCTCGGCGCCTTGGCCATCTGCAAACAGGGAATACCCAGGGTCGTGCAATTGCCATGGAAAATCTCAGCGAAACTCTCAGCAATCACCACATCGATGCCAAATTTCTGAATGGCTTGAGGCGCGTGTTCACGACTCGAACCACACCCGAAGTTGGCATCCGAAATCAAGATCGAAGCGCCTGCGTGAATCGCTTGATCCAGCGGATGCCCCTTACTCACGCCTTTTGCGTCAAAGCGCTCGTCATAAAAAAGTGAGGGGCCCAGCTCGTCAAAGGTGACGCACTTCAAAAACCGAGCCGGAATGATTCGATCTGTGTCGATGTCATTGCCAGGGACATAGACTGCTCGTCCAGATCGTTTCGTCTTAGTGTCCATCATCCCTCCAAACCAAATACTTCACGCGCATCAGCCACAGCGCCCTCGACCGCCGCTGCGGCAACCATAATTGGGCTCATCAAAATGGTTCGACCAGTGCTCGAACCCTGTCGGCCCATGAAATTTCGGTTTGAGCTTGAAGCACAGACTTCATCACCCACCAGCTTGTCAGGGTTCATTGCCAGGCACATCGAACAGCCCGGCTTACGCCACTCAAACCCTGCCGATTCAAAAATCTCGTGCAAGCCCTTGGCCCGTGCTGCCGCATCGACTTTTTCAGATCCTGGGACCGCGATCGCCCGCACACCCTGCGCGACATGATGCCCTCTCAGCACTTCAGCCACGGCCTCGAAATCGCTGAGGCGGCCGTTCGTGCAACTCCCGATAAATGCCACCTGAATCGCCGTGCCCTTTATGGGGGCATTCGCCTCAAGCTTCATGTAGTTCAGCGCGCTGGCCAGCAGCTCCTCATCCGTATGGGTTTCGGCCGTGGGAATGCGTTCTCCAACCCCGATCGCCTGCGCAGGCGTCACGCCCCAGGTGACGGTTGGCTCAATTTGCGACGCATCAAAGTCGACAACGTCGTCGTAGGTTGCATCGTCGTCGGATGCAAAGCTCGCCCACCGGGCTCTCGCCATCTCAAAGGCCTCGCCCGATGGCACACGTTCCCTGCCCTTCAAGTAGTCATAAGTGGTTTCATCGGGATTGATGTAACCGCATCGAGCGCCCCCTTCAATACTCATGTTGCAGACCGTCATGCGCTCTTCCATGGTCATGCGCGAAATCGTGTCTCCCGAGTATTCATAGGCGAAGCCTACACCCCCGTTGACGCCGAGGACCCGAATCACATGCAAAATCACGTCTTTGGCCGTGACGCCTTTTTTTAACGCGCCATGGATGTTGATTTTTCTCACCTTGAGCGGATCCATCGCCAATGTCTGACTCGCCAAGACATCACGGACCTGCGATGTACCGATGCCGAGAGCGATACAGCCAAAGGCACCATGGGTTGCCGTGTGGCTATCCCCACAACAAATGGTCATGCCGGGTTGGGTCAACCCGAGCTCGGGTCCAACCACATGCACAATGCCTTGAGAGCCGGTTTCCGGGGCGAAAAATTCAATCCCATGCTCTGCAGTCGATTGCTCAAGCACTTGCAGCATACGTTCGGCCATGTCATCCGCTAAGGGACGAGCCTGGGAATCGGTTGGAATAATATGGTCGACCGTCGCAAACGTTCGCGCTGGATAGGCCACATTGAGCCCTTTATCTTTCAGCATCCCGAACGCTTGAGGGCTGGTCACCTCATGAATCAGATGCAATGCCATAAAAACCTGGTACTGGCCGTTCTCGAGTTGGCCAACCACGTGACTATCCCAAACCTTTTGGTATAAGTTTTTACCCAACGCACGCTACCCCATGAAGAAAGGCGCCAAGTTTACCAGAACCCCAAGCGATGACCATGGCGGCGAGAGGAACCTAACGCCTATGCTAGAGCCGACTGAGACACGCCTTCAGGGCCTTTTAGCGCCCGAGGAGACGCCGCGACTTTTATTGCGACTACCGCGCGCTGAGGATGCTGAAACGCTCTTTAGGACGGTGCGCGGCAGTCACCAAAGCTTGTCCCAATTTCTCAGCTGGTGCACCCAAGATTATGCGCTGGGGGATGCCATTGCTTGGTTGAGGGATGCCGAGGCGGCGGCTCATGCCCACCAAGGCTTTCACTATCTCCTTTTTGAGCGATTGACGGGGGATCTCGTCGGCTGTTGCGGGCTGAGCGAAGTCGAACCGAGTGGGGCCTGGAATCTTGGCTACTGGGTGCGAAAGCAATCTGAGGGGCGAGGCTATGCCAGCGAAGCGGCTCACGCGGTCCTCGCTCGGGCGAGACAAACGGGTGCCATTGCCAAAGTCGAGATCCGCATGCTGATGAGCAACGACGCCAGTCAAAGGATCGCGATCAAATCAGGGGGCCGTTACGAGGGCGTTCGGGATGATGTGATTCAATTGCAGGGGCGAAACTGGCCCGCGCTGATTTATGTGCATGACTTTTCGACCTAAGCCCTCTTGAGGGTCCGATGACGGATCACACCGGGCAGGCGATGCCCCACTCCGATGCCGCGTAGTCGACGCCCTGCGGGCTCGCAAAGCACCCTGCGGGCTGGGCAACGTGGTCAAAACGCCCGGCACTCTCTGAATCAATTTCTGTTGGTATCGATTAGACGTTGCGACGCAGGGGGCGCCTCGTATAATCCCTACAGGCTGTCGCTCGACGAATCACTGATCTAGGAACAAATAAGCGCGTACGGCCGCTCATTCAACACAACCTCGACGCAAACGCGCGAGCGCTGTTTTGTTTGAAAGTAGGTAAAATCTACCACGAGTGACCGGGGCGACTCCGCGTCAGGCCCGCTCACCGCTCAAGCCCATGGATTCGGAGACCCAAAATGAGTGAAGCACCCACATTAGCCGTGATGCAAAATACACTGGATCGCCAACGGCAAGCCCAAATCAAAGGGGGCGAAGTGCCCGCTTCTCTCCGGATCGACCGATTGAAACGCGCCATCGCGGTCCTGGAGACACATGGCGATGCCTTCTGCGATGCGATGAGTGAAGATTTCGGCAATCGCAGCCTTGACGCGTCAAAGCTCACAGACATCCAAGGCGCGATTGGGCCTCTAAAAGATGCCGTGAAGCAGGTTCGCTCTTGGATGAAACCAGAGCGACGCAAGGCCACCTTTCCCATGGGTCTGCTCGGTGGCCGCGCGAGAATCGAATACCAGCCGCTTGGCGTTGTGGGTTGTATCAGTCCCTGGAACTTTCCAGTGCAATTGACCTTTTCACCTTTGGCGGGGGTGTTTGCGGCGGGCAATCGAACCATGATCAAGCCCTCTGAATATACCCCTATCACCTCTGAATTAATGAAAACCACCCTGGAATCCGCTTTTGATGAAGAGGAACTCGCCGTGTTCACGGGCGGACCGGAGGTTGGCAGCGCATTCTCTCAGCTTCCCTTCGATCATTTACTCTTCACAGGGGCAACCGCCATCGCGCGCCACGTCATGCGGGCGGCGGCGGAAAATCTAGTCCCGGTCACGCTGGAACTGGGCGGCAAATCGCCCGTGATCGTGGGTCGCTCTGCAGACATGGCAATGACGGCGCGAAACGTGATGGCGGGAAAAACCATGAATGCCGGACAAATCTGCCTCGCCCCGGATTACGCCATGGTGCCGCAAGAGCGAATCAGCGAATTTGTTAGCCAAGCCCAGACTGCAGTCAACGAAATGTTTCCTGACATCAAAGATAACCCAGACTACACCTCGGTCATCAATGAGCGACACTTTGAGCGGCTCAATAGTTACTTAGAAGATGCACAGTCCAAGGGTGCTGAGATAATCAGCATCAATCCAAGCAATGAGGACTTCTCACAGCAAGAACATCACCGGATTCCCCCCACGCTGGTCCTCAATCCGAGCGAGGATATGAAGATCATGCAGGAAGAAATTTTTGGCCCGCTTCTGCCTGTGAAGACATATGACCACATCGAAGAAACCATCGATTATGTTAATCAACATGACCGACCGCTCGGCCTCTATTATTTTGGCGACGATGCTAACGAGACCCGACAAGTGCTCGATCACACCGTGTCTGGCGGCGTCACGCTGAACGACGTCATCATGCATGTCGCTCAGGAAAATCTACCCTTCGGCGGTGTTGGGCCAAGCGGAATGGGTGCTTACCACGGGGTGGACGGATTCAAGAACTTCAGCCATGCACGGTCGATCTATTCGCAAAGCAAGCTGTTTTCATCCATCGCCAAGAAAATGGGCCCACCGTATAAAAAAACGGCAGCGGCCAAGTAAGGCCCTTCGACGCGGCGGGATGTGCGGGCGACGCCCCATTGAACCCGGCGCGCCGCTGACGCTTTAGCAGGGTCTGCGCTTCTCTGCGCTGACCGCCCCGCGCGCCTAGCGCCTTGACCTGCTAGACAGCGGACAGGTGCACGAGAACCTGACGCTCGTGCGCAGAATAACGGTGCTCCCAAAGATATAGGCCTTGCCATGTTCCGAGGGCCAATCGCCCTTCCGAAAATGGAATGCCTATTGACGTTTGGGTTAAGGCAGATCGAATGTGAGCCGCCATGTCGTCAGGCCCCTCCGATCGGTGTCGAAAGGCTGGATCTCCATCCTCAACCCACCGCCCGAGCCAGTGCTCCAGATCGATCAGCACATCAGGGTCAGCATTCTCTTGAATCAGGAGGCTGGCAGACGTGTGTCTTACAAATACCGTACACAGCCCTTCGCTAAGACCCCTAGTTTCCAGCAATGCGTTCACCTTGCCGGTGATTTCGATCAAGCCCCGACCTGATGTCTGAATCCAGAGCGTTGAGATCCGACTAATGAGCTACCGACCCGTAAATTCTGGCTTACGTTTTTCAACGAAGGCTTTGACCCCCTCTTTGAAGTCTTCACTCTGGAACATGCCCGCCAAATGCACCATGAGGTGATCCACAGCAGTATCGTAAGACTCTTCTAAGCCCATTCGCATCATTCGCTTTGTGGTCTGAACAGCAAGTGGCGCATTCTCTGCGATTTCTTGCGCCCACTGCATGGCAGTTGGCATCAGTTCATCCGGCTCGACAATCACGTTCACCAGACCCATTTCGAGACATTCTGCAGCGTCCACGGTTCTGGCTCGATAGTAGAGTTCGGCAGCCTTGCCCCAACCAATCAGCCTCGGCAAAAGCCAAGTGCCACCACTTTCTGGCACCACATTACGCTTGGCGGTCACCGCCGCCATCTTCGCCGTGGTTGACGCAATCCGCATGTCACAGAGCAAGGTAAGATCCATGCCATAACCCGCCGCTGGACCGTTTAGCGCGCAAATCATGGGGGTGTCGATATTCCACATGACGTTGATGGGCGCATCACGCAAGTCGAATAACTGGCGAGCAGGCCGGTTATCCCCTTTATTATCGCCACTGCCAATGCCGCCCTCATTCACGCCAATCAGATCGAGGCCAGAGCAAAAGCCTTTGCCAGCACCCGTGAGCACGATACATCGAATATCGGGGTCCCGGTTGGCTTCAACGACTTTCTTAGACAGCTCGTTCAACATGTCACGACTGATCGCGTTATATCGATCGGGTCGATTCAACGTAATGACCGCGACACGGCCATGTTCCTCAACCAATAGTTCTTCGGTTGTCGAAGGCGTTAATGCCATAAATCTTTCTCCATCTCACTTAATGTTCGTGTGGTAAGGGCACTTAAATACTGCTGAATGTCGATCATGACTGAGGAGCGATGACGCCGCCCACGCATAAACTCGAGAATAATGCCGGTGTGATCTAGCCTCTCATACACCCGTCGAATAGCCAAGCCTCCAGAAGTCAGCACGCGCAGGTAAAGTGATTTGGAGTGGCCTCGTCGCACGCGTTGATCAACTGCGCCATGGAGCAACAAGAAGCTTGGCATGGTCGCGTGAAGGCGCCAAACCGGCTGTGTCAGAGGATAACGCCACGGCGGACCAAAGTAGTCCCAGTGCTCGCGTTCGGTAAAGGGATAAAAATCATAGGGCCCTGCAAGTCCAATGACGCCATCCACCGCCCCAGGGGTCGACCGCGTCTTATCGAGTGCCAACAAACACGCAATCTGAGCGCCCGCGGAATGCCCCGAGAGAACGATCGGGCGGTCTTGATAATTGGCCAAGGTCCAGTCCAACGCTTTGCTGGCATCGGACAAGGTGTCTTCAAAACGAACATCGGGACGCTTCCGATAGTCCGCGACGAGGGCGGTGACACCCAGCTTCGCGAACGCCTCGCCGACAAATTGGTATTGTCGCCGCTCGCCGCGCGCCCAATTTCCGCCATAGAAAAAGAGGACCACAGGTGCGTCCAAACCAACCGCACCCTCATAAACGTCGAGGCTCAGATCAGCGGAAGGGTCGATAGCAATCGATCCCACCCTCTGGCTCCTTAAGATCTCAATTCGATTGATCAACCAAAGGCCGACCTGTTCTACCAGACTCATACTTGTTCCGCTGATTGACGTGAGGCTTGTTTGCTCGCATAGCGAGCAC
>Ga0255784_10003228_pt1 | contig 12439 bp, 10 predicted proteins | sample 101ome_14_FD_179982 | JGI IMG/M metagenome (GOLD analysis project Ga0255784, IMG submission 179982) | Coastal salt marsh microbial communities from the Groves Creek Marsh, Skidaway Island, Georgia - 101403AT metaG (version 2) | ecosystem: Environmental > Aquatic > Marine > Intertidal zone >...
CCGAAAGCTGGCGAGAGTAAAAGTGATCCTATCAGGTTCGATTGACAAAGCAGTTACCGTGCAGGGATTAGGTGTCACCAAAGGTGCACGCGCGGCCATTGAGGCAGCTGGCGGCAAAGTAGAAGACTAAAGATAGGCGTTAATTAGAACGATCCGCCCGCCAATGTTGGGGGCTAGGTCAGAGAAATTATTATGACGAGTGCGCTCGCACAAGCCAGACAAACAGCCAGCGGGGGCGGTCTCTCAGAACTGAGAAGCCGGCTCCTGTTTGTATTGATGGCAATCGTTGTCTATCGCATCGGCAGTCACATTCCAGTTCCGGGCATCGACCCTGAGCGTCTTCAGCTACTCTTTAGCCAGAATCAGGGAGGGATCCTCGATCTCGTGAATATGTTTGGTGGTGGAGCACTTGAGCGGATGAGTATTTTCGCGCTCGGCATCATGCCCTACATATCGTCCAGTATTATCACTCAGCTACTTGTGGCGACAACGCCCTCTCTCCAGCAGCTGCGTAAAGAGGGTGAGGCAGGACGCAAAAAGATCTCTCAATACACAAGATATGGCACGCTGGCGCTGGCGCTCGTTCAAGGGATGGCGATGAGCAGTGGGCTGGTGTCCCAAGGACTGTCGTATACCAGCTCGCTCATGTTCCACTTCGTTGCCGTCACGACGTTGGTAACAGGTGCGATGTTCATTATGTGGTTGGGTGAGCAGGTCACGGAGCGCGGCGTAGGTAATGGCATCTCAATCATTATTTTTGCCGGTATCGTTTCTGGATTTCCCAGCGCGATCGGTCAATCTTTTGAGCAGGCGCGGCAAGGAGAAATTCAGATCATCGCACTCCTCGGGATTGCAGCGCTCGCTATCGTGATTGTCGCGGGTGTTGTGTATGTCGAGCGCGGTCAAAGACGAATCACCGTCAACTACGCTAGGCGTCAGCAGGGTCGCAGAATGTACCAACCCCAGAGCTCGCATCTGCCTTTGAAGGTCAACATGGCGGGCGTGATTCCAGCAATTTTCGCCAGTAGTTTGTTGCTATTCCCAGCTTCGCTTGGGCAATGGTTTGGCCAAAACGAGAGTATGGGTTGGCTTCAGGACCTGAGTTTACAAATTGCGCCAGGACAACCCCTCAACATCATTTTGTTTTCCGCAGGCATTATATTTTTCTGTTTCTGGTACACCTCGATCATGTTCAACCCCAAAGAGGTGGCTGATAACTTGAAGCGGTCTGGGGCATTTGTTCCTGGATATCGTCCTGGTGACCAGACCGCTCGATATATTGACAGCATTATCACGCGGTTAACGCTTTTCGGGTCGCTATATATGACCCTTGTTTGCTTGCTCCCTCAGTTCTTAGTCCTGCAGTTCAATATTACGTTCCAATTAGGAGGCACAGCGCTCCTGATTGTAGTTGTCGTCATTATGGATTTTATGGCGCAAGTGCAGACGCACTTGATGTCGCATCAGTACGAATCGTTGATGAAGAAGTCGAATCTGCAGAATTTCGGACGTCGGTAGGCGCACGGTTAGGAGGATGAAGTGAAGGTAAGAGCTTCAGTTAAAAAAATGTGTCGAAATTGCCGAATTATTCGGCGCAACGGATCGGTTCGCGTGATTTGTTCTGAACCAAAACACAAACAACGTCAGGGTTAAACCCGTTTAAAAGGGACAGGAGCGGCGAATGGCTCGTTTAGCAGGAATCAACATTCCAGATGATAAGCACACGGAAATCTCATTGACCTATATCTATGGGATTGGGCGAACAACGGCCAAAAAGTTGTGTGATGCAACTGGAATAAGCCCCAACACCAAAATGGGCGAATTGACCGAAGGCGAATTGGATCAGTTGAGGTCTGAGATTGCCAAGCTGCCAGTAGAAGGTGATTTGCGGCGTGAAGTCCAGTTGAACATCAAGCGGTTACTAGACCTTGGCTGTAACCGAGGTATTCGTCACCGACGCAGCCTGCCGGTACGTGGACAGCGCACGAAAACGAATGCGCGGACCCGCAAAGGACCTAAACGACCAATCCGTAAGTAACAACATAGCAAATCGGTTAAGAGCCGATTGCATTGAAAGATTGCAATAAAAAGGCAGCATAAAACACCTACAGATCGCTATTGATCCAGGTAGGACAGAAGGAAAAGCGAGACAAAATATGGCACCAGCAGATAATTCAGGTCCGGTTGCTCGAAAAAAAGGCAAGCGCCAGATAGCGGACGGACTTGCTCACATTCATGCGTCGTTCAACAACACCATCGTGACGATCACTGATCGGCAGGGGGGAGCCTTAGCATGGGCGACAGCGGGCGGCTCTGGTTTTCGTGGTGCTCGTAAAAGCACACCCTTCGCTGCACAGATTGCAGCGGAACGAGCAGGTAACTCGGCCCTTGAGTATGGGCTTCAAAACCTGGAAGTTTTTGTGAAGGGTCCAGGTCCAGGCAGAGAAGCTGCTGTGAGAGCGCTAAGCGCTGTTGGTTTTCGCATCACAAACATCACAGACGTCACACCCATTCCCCATAACGGATGTCGACCCCCGAAGAAGCGTCGGGTGTAAGAGAGGAGATCGGATATGGCCAGATATCTCGGCCCAAAACTAAAACTAGCGCGACGTGAGGGAACCGACCTCTTTTTGAAGAGTGGAGTCCGTCCCATCGAATCCAAATGTCGGATTGAGACGGCGCCTGGCATGCACGGTCATCGCCGTGCGAGAGCATCCGACTACGGTGTTCAGTTGCGTGAAAAGCAGAAAGTCCGTCGAATTTATGGCGTCCTGGAAAAGCAGTTCAGGAACTATTACAAGAAGGCGGATCGTCAAAAAGGAGCAACGGGTGAAAACTTGTTGCGCATCCTGGAGCGCCGTTTAGACAACGTGGTTTACCGCATGGGATTTGGTTGCACCCGTGCAGAAGCTCGCCAGTTGGTCTCTCACAAATCGATCCTCGTTAACGGGCAGGTGACCAATATCCCGTCGTACCAAGTAGAAGCGGGCGACACCGTGTCGATTCGAGAGAAGTCCCGCAATCAGTTGCGAATTCAAGGGGCGCTCAATCTTGCGTCGCAACGTGCACCTGTTGATTGGGTGGATGTGAACGTCGACCGTATGGAAGGTGTATTTAAGCATTATCCAGAACGAGACGAACTGCCTAAAGAAATCAACGAGAACCTGATTGTCGAACTCTACTCTAAGTAAGTAGATAGCGATTGATCGATTAAGGAAGGAAAAAAATGCCCCATTCTTCACTCGAGTTTTTAACGCCACAACATATTCAGGTTGATCAGATCAGCAACACTCGTGCTCAGGTGGTCCTTGAACCACTAGAGCGAGGGTTTGGCCATACGCTAGGGAATGCCTTGCGACGTATTTTGTTGTCGTCAATGCCAGGTTGCGCGATCACTGAGGTGACCATCGACGGTGTTCTTCATGAGTACAGCGCGATTGAGGGCGTACAGGAGGATGTCATTGAAATCCTTCTAAACCTGAAGGGCGTCGCTGTCAGCCTTAATTCTGCCAATGAGGCAGAGTTGACACTGTCAAAGTCGGGCGCCGGCGCGGTAACCGCGGGGGATTTTGTGCTTGACCATGACGTTGAAATCGCTAATCCCGATCACGTTATTGCTAACTTGAACAGCAGCGGCAGTATCGAAATTCGAGCACATGTTACCCGAGGCCGAGGATACGTCCCTGCCGATGCAAGAATCACGGACGAAGAGGAAGGTCGAGTGATTGGGCAGTTGATGCTGGATGCATCTTACAGCCCCGTGCGGAGGGTGGCTTACAAGGTAGACAGTGCTCGAGTGGAGCAACGTACTGACCTGGACAAGCTGATCATCGAGCTTGAGACCAATGGCACGATTGACCCAGAGGAAGCCATTCGTAGAGCGGCAACGATTCTGCAGCAACAGATCGCGGTGTTCGTCGACTTGGAGAGCAGTGCTGCAGCAGATGACAGCAGCCAGGAAGAGCAGCTTGATCCTATTTTGCTCCGCCCGGTTGATGACCTTGAGTTAACGGTGCGATCGGCAAACTGCCTAAAAGCCGAAAACATCTACTATATCGGTGATCTGATTCGCAGAACTGAAGTTGAGCTTTTGAAAACGCCAAATCTTGGCAAGAAGAGCCTCACAGAAATTAAGGACGTCTTAGCATCACGTGGTTTATCGCTGGGAATGAGGTTGGAGAATTGGCCACCCTCGTCACTTCGAGGCGATGACCGTTTGCTCGGCTAATGTATAACGCCAACTAGTTTTAGTAGGAAAGACCATGCGTCATAGAAAAAGTGGTAGACAGCTCAATCGCAATACATCGCACCGGAAAGCGATGTTCAAGAACATGACGTGTTCCCTAGTGGAGCATGAGTTCATTAAAACGACTTTACCCAAAGCTAAGGAGCTCAGGCGCTACGCAGAGCCTTTGATCACCTTGGCCAAGGAAGATTCGGTGGCGAATCGCCGGTTAGCGTTTGCAAGAACAGGCAGTAAAGCGACAGTGGGTAAGTTGTTCAGCGATCTAGGTCCGCGTTATCAGGAACGTCCAGGGGGCTATCTCCGTATCCTAAAGGCAGGATTCCGAGCCGGCGATGCAGCGCCTATGGCGTACGTTGAGCTTGTCGATAGGCCAGAGGTTTCTGATGAGGATGAATTTGAGGAAGTGGTAGAAGAATCCTAGCAAGCGGGTCGTCTTCAAGTGTTTCCAAAAAAGGGTCGGTATTCCGGCCCTTTTTCGTGGTAGCTTGAGAATGAACCCCCAATGAAAATAGCGTCGTAAGTAGCAAGCGAGCGAATGGGTAACCTTCAAATCAACTGTTTCAAAAAGTGGACACCCACTGGGTGAATGTCCAAACCTGCAACACGTGCAGTAAAGAGATCGAACATGAATCAAGTCGCATTTATTCCCCAAGCTAGAACACTCATGGGTCCTGGCCCATCTGATGTCCATCCAGAGATTCTCACCGCAATGGCTCGTCCCACGATTGGTCATCTTGATCCCCAATTCATTCAGCTGATGGATGATATTAAACACAAACTTCAGTGGGCTTTTCAGACCAAGAATGCCTTGACCTTGCCGATCTCAGCGCCTGGCAGCGCGGGAATGGAAGCGTGTTTTGCAAACCTTGTGAGTCCGGGGGATCAAGTGCTGGTTTGCCAAAACGGCGTGTTTGGTGGCCGCATGGCAGAAAATGTGACGCGCTTTGGCGGTGAGCTAGTGCTCCTTCAATCCGAGTGGGGGCGAGCGATCGATCCTGCCCAGGTCGAGGCTACGCTAAAAGACCATCCGAAGGTAAAGCTGGTCGCCTTTGTCCATGCAGAGACATCCACCGGTGTGGCCTCGGACGCCAAGGCAATCTGCAGTATTGCCGCAAAGGCTGGGTGCCTGACGATTGTAGATTGTGTGACGTCCCTTGCTGGAATCGAGGTTGCACTTGATGACTGGGGAGCTGATGCGGCCTACAGCGGTACGCAAAAGTGTTTATCGTGCGCGCCAGGTCTTTCTCCTTTTTCGATGTCGGATCGCGCCATTGAAGCAATTAAAGCGCGCAATCACCCCGTTGCATCCTGGTTTTTGGATATGAACTTGGTGATGGGCTATTGGGGTGAAAACACCACGCGCGCCTATCATCATACTGCTCCGGTCAACGCACTCTATGGGCTACATCAGAGTTTATCGCTGCTTCAGCAAGAAGGGCTGGAGGCTTCTTGGCGTCGTCATGCGATGCATCATCAAGCTTTGAAGGCAGGGCTTGAGGCACTGGGGCTCAACTTTGTCGTTCCTGAGAGCGAACGGTTACCGCAGTTAAATCTTGTGTCTGTGCCGGATGGCGTCGATGAAGCGTTGGTACGTCAGCGCCTGCTTAGCGAATTTAACCTAGAAATTGGTGCAGGGCTTGGCGTTTTCGCGGGCAAAGTTTGGCGTATCGGGTTGATGGGTTATGCGAGTCGAAGAGAAAATGTGTTGCTATGCGTATCAGCACTAGAGTCGGTGCTCGCTGATATCGGTGCACCGGTGACCCAAGGGGCCGCCCTACCTGCAACGATGGAGGCATTTGCCTAATGATTGGCTGCTAGATGCGCTGCGAGATACTGTCCGGTGAACGACTCAGCGACGGTTGCAACGGATTCTGGTGTGCCCGCGGCAATGATGTTACCGCCGCCTTCGCCTCCCTCTGGACCCAGGTCGATCACCCAATCAGCAGCAGCTATGACGTCGAGATTGTGCTCGATAACAATGAGCGTATTCCCCCTTTCTTTGAGTTGCTCGAGACAGTCGAGTAACTGCTCAATATCGTGAAAGTGTAGACCCGTTGTTGGTTCGTCCAGGATGTAAAGCGTCTGTCCAGTGTCCTGTCTTGCCAGCTCCCGTGCCAATTTCACCCGCTGTGCCTCGCCTCCAGACAGCGTCAACGCACTTTGGCCGAGCCGGATATAGCCGAGCCCAACATCAATGAGCGTACTCAAACGTCGTTTGATGACGGGGATCGCGCCTAGGAACGGGAGCGCTTCTGCGACGGTTAAGTTCAGAACATCGGCAATGGTTTTACCCTTGTATAGAATCTCCAGCGTCTCTCGGTTATAGCGTCGACCTTGGCACTCGTCACATTGAACATAAAAGTCAGGAAGAAAGTGCATTTCGACCTTAATTTGCCCGTCACCCTGGCAAACCTCACAACGCCCACCCTTTACGTTGAAGCTAAATCGTCCTGCCTTGTAACCTCGGCTGCGCGCTTCGGGCGTGCCCGCAAATAGATCACGCACCGCGTTAAAGATCTGCGTATAGGTGGCTGGATTGGATCGGGGTGTGCGGCCAATAGGGCTTTGATCAATGTTGATCACTTTGTCGAATAAATCGAGCCCGGCGAGTGTTTCAAAGTGGGTCTCATTTGGTTTGCTAGCGCGGTTTAATTGGTGTGCGGCTACTGGATACAGCGTCTTATTAATCAGGGTCGACTTGCCTGATCCAGATACGCCGGTCACGACCGTCATGAGCCCGCTAGGCAACTCGAAGCTAACGCGCTTTAAGTTATGCTGGTGAGCGCCATGGAGAACGAGCCATTGATCCTTTGGCGGAGGAGACAGACGCTTTTTCTCCCGACGCCCGCTATTCCCCGACAAGTACTGGCCGGTCTTCGAATCAGAACACGCAAGGATAGACGCCAGCGGCCCGGCAGCAATCACTTCGCCGCCTTGCTCCCCAGCACCTGGTCCCATATCAATAATGTAGTCCGCAGTACGAATCGCATCCTCATCATGCTCGACAACAATGACTGAATTGCCTAAATCGCGCAGGTGAATCAGTGTATTGAGCAGCTTTTCATTATCTCGTTGGTGAAGCCCGATAGAGGGTTCGTCCAAAACATACATAACGCCGACGAGTCCTGCTCCAATCTGGCTCGCGAGTCGGATTCGCTGGGCCTCGCCTCCGGAGAGCGTACTGGCCGAACGGCTCAACGTAAGGTAATTCAGACCAACATTGCACAAGAACGAAAGCCGAGCTTTTAGTTCAGTCAAGATCTTATCGGCAACCTCGCCCTGGTAGCCTCCAAGGTCGAAAGCCTCAAAGTAATCACTGGCGTCTTGGATTGAGAGGTCAGAGATCTGTGCAAAATTTCGCCCATCGATCCTCACCGCGAGCGAATCACGACTCAGCCGTTGTCCGCGACACGTTCGGCAGGGCTGGGTCACCTGGTACTGGCTTAACTGATCGCGAACGGTTTGAGATTCGGTTTCGTCAAAACGCCGCTCAAGATTCGGAATGATGCCTTCGAAAGAATGAGCACGCAGAACGCGCTCCCCTGTCTGATCCACGTAAGTGAAAGGGATTTCTCTCGCCGCACTACCATAAAAAATGGTCTTAATATGTTTAGGATCAAGGTCCTCAAAGGGGATATCCATCGAAAACTGATCGTGTTCGCTCAGTTGCTCGAGTAACTGATAGTAATAGACGTGTTGACGATCCCACCCGCTGATGGCGCCCTCAGACAAACTGAGTGCCGGGTCGCGAATGAGGGTCCCGGAATCAAAGTAAGTCTCCGCTCCCATGCCTTCACATGACCCGCATGCGCCGATGGGACTGTTAAAGGAAAAAAGTCGTGGTTCGAGCGCAGGGACGCTGTGCCCGCATTCTGCACAGGCGTATTTGGAAGAAAAGAGTAGGTCATCATCTTTAGAATCCATGAACGAGGCGATAGCCAGCCCGTCAGCAGTCGATAATGCCGTTTCGAAGGAATCTGCAACTCTGGTCCTCATTTCTGGTCTGACTCTGAATCGATCGACGATGACCTCAATCGTGTGAGTCTGACCACGGTCTAAAGGTGGGGCGTCTTCCAGTTCGGTGACCAGACCATCGATTCTCGCTCGAACAAAGCCGCTTCGGCCCAATTCTCGCAATAGATGTTGATGATTGCCTTTTTTCTCTCGCACCACGGGCGCGAGAATCATAATCCGGGTTTCATCTGGAAGCGCTAAGACTTGGTCAACCATTGCTGAGACCGGCTGAGCAATTAAAGGACTGCCGTGATCGGGACAATGGGGAGTTCCCACTCGCGCGAATAGGAGTCTTAAGAAGTCGCTAATCTCGGTGATTGTCCCCACGGTCGATCGAGGGTTGTGGTTGCTGGTTCGCTGTTCGATTGAAATGGCGGGCGACAGGCCTTCGATATGATCAAGGTCTGGTTTCTCCATGGTCGCAAGAAATTGTCGTGCGTAGGTTGATAGGCTTTCGACGTACCGGCGTTGTCCCTCGGCATAAAGGGTGTCGAAAGCAAGCGATGATTTACCCGACCCGGACACGCCAGTAATGACGACCAATTGTTCGCGAGGGATATCGACGTCGATGTTGCGAAGGTTATTCTGCCTTGCGCCGCGAATAGAGATAGTTTCTGCTGACATCAATTCATCTCAAGGATATGCTGCTTCGTCGGTTGGGTGTAGCCAAAATCGGTTAGATCGATAGCGCATAATACACGCAGAGCCTCCGAGAGACCTGAATGTTCCATCGATTAACGCGAACCGATATCAAAGGGATCACTCTTTTTTTGGAATGACCTTCGGCGCGAGGGGTTAAACCATGCCAACGATAGGGCTGATTTACCTGCTTTATTTCCTGCGAATGCTCGGCCTTTTTTGCATTTTGCCTGTCTTTGCAATCGCAGCGGTTGAGGAACTCGGTGCAACAGCGTGGCAAATCGGATTAGCAGTCGGGGTCTACGGCATCGCTCAGTGTCTGCTGCAAATACCCTTGGGTTGGGCCTCTGACCGGTATGGGCGCCGAAGGGTCATACTAATGGCGTTACTTGTCTTCGCTGGGGGCAGCGTAATTGCTGCGCTCAGCAACACGGTGCTAGGCGTCAGTGCTGGAAGGTTTTTGCAGGGTAGCGCCGCTATCGCTGGCGTCTTACTTGCGTGGATTGGAGATGTTGTCGTTCCAGAAAGGCGATCAGTGGCTATGGCCGGGGTCGGAGGTAGTATTGCCTTGGCATTTGGGTTGTCGATGGTGGTTGGGCCTTGGCTTTATTCGACATTGGGGCTGCCCTCTTTGTTCTGGTTTTGTGGGGGGTTGGCATTGGTTGCGGCATTGCTGGTTTTGGCTCTCGATGAACGGCAAGACCAATCGCCCCAAATCCATGGGCAGATAGACGAGGGGCCTTGGCTCACTCCCGAGCATCGACCGAGCCTTATTTTTATTTGCGTCGGGATCGCGCTAAATCATTTGGTACTTATGGCGGTATTTCTGATGTTGCCCCAGGCGCTAGTTCGAGCGGGGGTGGCGGTTGGCGACCATGGTCTTTTTTATCTGGTTGTCTTAGTACTTTCGCTTGTCTTCATCGCTTGGCCGCTCGCGAAAGATAGACGCGGAGGAAGCACTTCATCTGTTGTTTGGCCTTTTCCCTTGATGGCGATAGCAATGATCTTATTGACGACTGAACCAACGCTCGGGCTGCTCGTGCTCGCATCTATTCTGCTCTTCATGGGGTTTAACTTTCTTGAAGCCAGCTACCCTAGTCGAGCAACCCTGTTGGCTAGCGCATCACGTCGAGGACTGGTGATGGGTATCTACAGCACCTGTCAATTCGCCGGTATTGCACTTGGCGGGGCAGCGGGAGGATTCATTGTTTCTGTGCTGGGGGATGCTGCACTGCTGATCGTTTGCGCGACGGTGTTGGCTTTGTTTACCGTAGTCGAACGAGCCGTGTTGAGGTCAGGATTGAAAGCAGACGTGTTCGGTTAATGGCGAATGATAAATAGCCAAAGCATGCCGAATTTAGGTGGATACGGCCAGGTTGAAGGGCCAAAGTCCTGTAAATGAGACCACGATTAAGAGATTCAGGTGTTAGAATCGCAGAAAAATAGTTTGGAGAAATCAAATGGCGAGAGGCATCAACAAGGTGATTCTGGTTGGCAACCTGGGGCGAGATCCAGAAACACGATATATGCCCTCCGGCGGTGCGGTAACTAATGTGTCTATTGCTACTTCTAAGTCTTGGAGAGATCGCGATTCTGGAGAGCAAAAGGAGCGAACGGAGTGGCATCGGATTGTTTTCTTCAACCGATTAGCTGAGATCGCCAACGAGTACCTCAAGCGAGGTTCAAAAGTGTATGTCGAAGGCGAACTTAGAACGAGAGAATGGGAGCGAGAAGGGCAAAAGCACTACACCACAGAAATCGTCGCCAACGAAATGCAGATGTTGGATTCGCGAGGTGAAGGCGGGATGGGTGCAATGGGTGGTGGCGGTTCAGCCCCCAGTCGGAGTCAACAATCAGATGATTTCGGTCCTCCCCCATCAGACGACTTTGACGATGACATCCCTTTCTAATTGGTAGGTGAAGTAAAGGCGTCGTATCTCCCTATGATGAATGTGCACAACTCGGACATTGAGATAGGTCTGCTCCCGGTGCCTCTGGTTTTGTTTCCGGGCGGGAAGTTAAAGATGACGGTTGCGTCAGCTCAAGATCAAGATTTGCTCGGTCGAAGTCTTAAAGATGCGGTGGGCGTTGGCTTAGTCCTAAGCGAGCAGCAGATCTGGGTAAACGATGGTTCAACCGGTGATGCTGCATCCGCAGAAGAAACACGTGCCCAAAGTCATCCTGAAATTGCGTCAGTCGGGACCTATTGCGAGATTTTGGATTTTGACCAAAACGCCAAAGGCCAGCTTGAGGTGGTGCTAACTGCCCGCCAAAAGCTGAAAATTCTTGACGCGTATGAAGATGTATCGGGCGGGTTGCGAGCCGAGTGTCGGTTGCTCGAGCCAGAGCCATCCATTCCTGTGGGACCAGAGGACGAGCTGCTGGTCGGGATTTTGGAAGACCTCCTTGCGCATCCCGGTGTCGCTCGAGAGGCAAGGCAGCCTCGTTATGAGCATGCGGCTGAGTTAGGAGGGCGGCTGGTTGAGCTGCTACCCATTAAGAATGCGATGCGTCAGCGCTTTCTTGAACTTTCCGATCCGCTGGCTCGCTTGACGCGAATAGAGCGCATGCTTGACGAGATACAAAAAGAAAAAGGCACCGGTGAGTAATGTCGGTGAGTGCCCTTGGCTGCAAGGGGGCCAAGAACTACTACAAGAACTACCACAGGAACTACGAATAGCCTTAGCATGCTCGTGATTTGATCGCAGGTCAGATAGCCACTACGTCAAGCATTGCCAAACACGATCAAATCGCGGCTTGAATCAAAATCGAGAGCGCTTGTTAGTTAAGGCAACGGCGCACGAGATACCTATTGGATGGCTGATGATCCATCAGTTACTGTCAGGGGGCACTTAACTAACAGCCAGACAGCAGCCAGACAGCAGCCAGACAGCAGCCAGACAGCAGATAGATAGCAAAAACGTAGCAATCAGATAGCCAGAACTATGGCAGACAAATGGCCGCTCACCAACGTGAGTAATATATAGCCCCAGCGGTTGTAAGGGTTAGGTTTTTTTAGACGAATGCTAGGAAGGACAGCGAGTAACGCGACATGGGTGTAAAAACATGGATGTAAAAGAGCACATCGAATCCCTTGCGATGCAAGCGCGCTCAAGCAGCGCGGTGGGCAGCCGAGCGACCACTCATCAGAAAAATGACGCGCTCGAGGCGATAGCTCAGCTTCTTAGTGAACAAGTCGACCGCATTCTCGCAGCCAACGCCATTGATTGCGATCGGGCAAGATCTAACGGCCTTGAGCCGCCACTCATTGAGAGAATGACCCTTGATTCCGATCGCGTATCGGCAATGTGCGAGGGGCTGACGCAGGTGGCGGCACTAGAAGACCCGGTGGGTGCGATTGTTGACGAAACAAGGCGGCCCAACGGCTTACTAATTTCAAGGATGAGAACGCCCATCGGTGTCATCGGAATGATTTATGAATCGCGGCCTAATGTCACGGTCGATGCAGCGGCGCTCTGCCTTAAGGCAGGCAATGCGGTGATCCTTCGAGGTGGATCTGAGTGTATTAAGACCAATCCA
>Ga0255784_10003236_pt1 | contig 12426 bp, 10 predicted proteins | sample 101ome_14_FD_179982 | JGI IMG/M metagenome (GOLD analysis project Ga0255784, IMG submission 179982) | Coastal salt marsh microbial communities from the Groves Creek Marsh, Skidaway Island, Georgia - 101403AT metaG (version 2) | ecosystem: Environmental > Aquatic > Marine > Intertidal zone >...
GCTTGCCCGTGTAGTCGTAGTCTTCCTTCCATTCCTGGGGGTGGACGATGTCGCCCTTGAAGTTTTCCATCCCGGGCCATTCGGGGGTGTAGCCCTTGCTATGGCGGTAGTAGCCCTGGCACATCCAGAGGAAGCGGCCCGTGAAGGTCCTTACGCTGCCGTCCACGCTGTTCCGGACTTCGAGGGTCCAAAGCGCGCTGTCGCTGTCCCAGCGTGCCCTTTCCACCCGATGGTGGTAGCGGATATGGGGCGCCAGATGGTTTTCCTCGATGACCTCGCCCATGTATTCCCGGATGGCTTCGGCCGTGGCAATGGGCTTCCCGGACCAGGGCTTGAAGCGATAGCCGAAGGTGTAGAGGTCGCTGTCGGAGCGGATCCCCGGGTACTTGTGGGTGAGCCAGGTGCCGCCGAAGCTGCTTTGCGTTTCCAGGATCACAAAGCGCTTGTCCGGGCACTGCTGCTGAAGATGAACTGCGCCGCCGACGCCAGAGATGCCCGCGCCCACGATGAGGACGTCGAAATGTTCCGCTTCCGAGGCCGCGCTAGAGAATGGGTTTGCTGCAGACATGAGGGTTCCTCCATCACTAATGGCTCAAGCTTGCGACGATTGCGGGGAAGGCGCCATTGCCGGCGGGGTCATTGACTTGATAATTTAGGACAATAGTCGACCGGCAGAGTTTGATTATGCGGGCACCGGAAGCGCGGGTGCGGGCGGCGGGAGATCTCGCCGCGGCGCCCCGAACCATTGCGGGGCTGATGGGGCAGCTGGGCATGGCAGGCATCAGTGATGAGGCCGCAGCCCGCTTCCTCGAAGCTCAGGGCTTGCCCCGGCGCGCCGCCGAGGATCCCGATTTTCCTCTCACCCTTGCGCAGGAGCTTGGGGCGCTCCAGGCCATGCTGCGCCAAGCGCCTCGGGCCCCGGGGGAGATCATCCAGGCCTTCTCCCTCATCGGCGTTAATCACTATGGCGTGCTGGGGCTGGCCATGCAGCATGCGCCCACCCTGCTCGTGGCCCTGGAGCGCTTGCTCGCTCTCCCGGAGCTGAGCTGGGGGCACTGCCGCATCACCGTGCTGTCCTACCCCGCGGGGGCCGTGGTGCAATTCGAGCCGCCGATCTTGCCCGGCGGGGACAGCGCCCTTTCAAACTACTGCCTTTGGAAGGATCTCTTTTCCATCCTCCGGGTGATCCTGGATGTGCTGGGGCCTGCGGGTCGGCCCCAGGAAATCGGCTTGCCCGGCCCCCCCCTGGGGGAGCTTGGCCCCCTTCCCGCGCCCCTACGCTTCGGCACCGCGGAGGCCCAGCTGGTCTTTGGCCCCCGGGCCCTAGAGCACGCCCCTCGCTTGGCATCCCCCTTACCCTTTAAGCGCTACGATGCTTTGGCGCGACGCTTTGCCCGCCAGCTGGGGGAGTCGGTAGGGCTAGGGGAGCGGGTTCGGCGCTTGCTCTGGGCCTATCTGCCACCGCCTCGGCGGGAGGAGGTGGCGGCCATGCTCGAGCTCGAGCCCCGCACCCTGGCCCGGCGTCTGCGCCAGGAGGGGACAGGCTTTCAGCAGCTGCTCGAGCAGATCCTCCGGGAGCGGGCCCAGGCCTATCTTCGCCAAACGGACGATTCCATTGCTCAGATCAGCGAGCGGCTCGGCTACGCGGACCCGGCGGCGTTTAGCCGGGCCTTTCAGAAGTGGTTCGGCACGCCCCCCTCCCGGTGGCGCGCCGAGGTCCAGGGCGGGCGCCGCTAGCTTTCCGGGGCGCCGAGGCTCCGGAGGTTCTTCACCAGCGTGGCGCCGGCGCTCGCGGGATCGACGGTGCGGTCTACCCGTTGGATGATGCCTTCCGGATCGATGTAGAAGGTCCAGCGACGAGCGAGGCCGTTGTCCCGGAGAACGCCGTAGGCCTCCGCCACGGTCTTGCTCGCGTCCGAAAGGAGCGGGAAGTTCGCGTTGTTCTGCGCCGCAAAGCCCCGGTTGTCCTCGAGGTTATCGGTACTCGCCATGAAGTAGGCGACGTCGAAGGCGCCGAGCTCCCGGCTGGCATCGCGCAGGGCCTTGCACTCAATGGTGCAGCCCCCGGTGTAGGCCTTGGGGAAAAAGGCGAGCACCACCCAGCGCCCGGCGTAGTCGCTCAAGCGATGGGTATTGCCGTCCGTGCCCGGGAGCGTGAAGGGGGGCGCGGGATCGCCCGTGCGGAGGGCCTCCGTTTCCCCCAGGGCCGGCAGCGTGGTTAGCGCGAGGAGGGCAAGGAGGGCGCCACCGGCGCTTCGAAAAAGGGCCCTCATGCGCTGAGGTCCAGCGGCTCGGGGAGGGCTTTGCTGAGCATTTTTCGGCATAGGGCGAGGTTCTCCGCAAGGGCCGGAAGGGCGGTCATGCGCTCATAGAAAGCGCGGAAATGGGGAAAGCCTTCGGGCAGCTGGGCCACCAAGGCGTACTGGGCAAAGATGGAGGCTACGGCGACATCGCCGATGGTGAGGGTCTCGCCGCCGAGGTAGGGACCGGCTTCGAGCACGCCGTCGAGGTAGGCCAGCTTCTCCGGAAGCTTTTCCGCCGCCGTGGCCTTCGCCGTGGCGAGGTCCGATTCCTTACCCTGGAAGCGCGGGAACATGATGGGGCGGAAGATGCCACTACCCACGACCCCGGCTAGGTCCGTATCCGCAAATTCCTCAAACCACAGGGCCCGGCCCAGGGCGTAGGGGTCCTCCGGGTAGAAGCTGGGCTCGGGGTACTTTTTGTCGAGGAAGGCGCACATGGCGGAGGAGTCAGGGATGGTGCCCGCCGGACCCACCTCGGCGATGGTGCGGTCCCGGAGGGTGGGGATGCGGCGCCCGGGGTTCAGGGCCGCGTACCAGTCCGGCATGCCGAGCACGGGAACATTTTCCGTATCGAAGGCGACGCCCTTGCTGCGAAGAAGGAACTCCGCCTTGCGGAAGAAGGGGGATAGGGGACTGCCATAGAGCAGGATGTCGGCCACGGTTTGCCTCGCAAAGCTTCAGCTGGAAAGGCTGCATCGTTGCGCAGGGCTTGGGTCCTGGCAAGGGGCGGCGCCGGGCGCCGAGCGCCGGGCGCTGGGCGAGGTTCTAGGTCGGGCGCGCTGCCCGGTAGAAGCGCACGGTCCGAAAGAGGGGGGATTCGTCGAGGTCCGGAAGGGTAGCGGCCTCTCGGGACCACAGGCATTCCCAGGCGGGGAGTTTCTCCGGCGCCACCCGCGCATCGGCGATGAGCAGCTCTCGCCCTGTCGCTTGAAGGCTGTCCACGAGGGGGCGGTTGGCGGGGTCATAAAGGACGTCCGCGAGCAGCAAAAGATCCTCGCCCTTCGGCGGGGGAAGGGCGTCCAAGCTCAGCACTGGATGTAGGGCGCTCGCGCCGTTGAGCGCGGCGTTGGCCTCCATGGCAGCGAGGGCCCGGGGATCCTCGTCCACAGCGTAGACCTCCCGCGCGCCGGCAAGGGCTGCGGCGAGGGCCACCACCCCCGAGCCCGCGCCGAAGTCGATCACCCGACGGCCTTGAACGGCTACGCGTCCTTCAAGGATCTCCGCAGCAAGGGCATGGCCGCTGGCCCAGCAAAAGGCCCAGTAGGGTGGGGTGTCCTGAAGTTGGGCGGCGGCGTCCGGCGCCAGGGGGCCGGCGGGCACCGTGGGACCCAGGAGCCAAAGGCGCAAAGACGGAGCGAGGGGGAGGGGCGTTGGCACCAGGGTCGCGCCGGGAATGAGCGCGGCGAGGTGCCTTTCCAAGGCGGCGGGGGCGCTTGCCGTGCGCGGGGCTGGGGGGTTTCGTTCGCTCATAGGGCGCGCATAATGCCAGAACGTTCGTTTAAGCCAAGGATGCTTCCCATGCCCCTACGCCACGCCTTCCGCGCCGGTCTCCTAGCCACGGCCCTGGCCGCCCTTTCCTCCGCGAGCCTTGCCGATGACCTGTCCATGATTCCCGACGATGCGGTGGCGCCGGCGGTGCGCGCGAAGATCGAAGCGGTCATGCCGAAGGTGGTCAGCTGGCGCCGGGACCTCCACGCCCATCCGGAGCTGGGGAATCGGGAGTTCCGAACCTCCGCGCTCATCGCCGAGCATCTCCGCAGCCTGGGCATGGAGGTGGAAACGAACGTAGCCGTGACCGGCGTGGTGGGCGTCCTTCGCGGCGGCCCGGGTCCCGTGGTGGCCCTGCGCGCGGACATGGACGGCTTGCCCGTGACGGAGTCCGTGGATTTGCCCTTCGCCTCCAAGGTGCGTACGGACTACAACGGCCAGGAGGTGGGGGTGATGCACGCCTGCGGCCACGATAACCACATGGCCATCCTCATGGGCGCCGCCGAGGTCCTCGCGGGCATGAAGGGTGAGCTGAACGGTACGGTGAAGTTCATCTTCCAGCCGGCGGAGGAAGGCGTGCCCCCGGGGGAAGAGGGCGGCGCTGAGCTCATGCTGAAGGAAGGGGTGTTCAACGCCCCGACCCCGGAGGCGGTATTTGGTCTGCACGTGTTCCCCATGCCCGTGGGCACGGTGGCCACCCGCGCTGGGGGGCTCATGGCCTCCTCCGACAGCTACGAAATTACCGTGCAAGGCAAGCAAACCCACGGTGCCATGCCCTGGGGCGGGGTGGATCCCATCGTGGTGGCCAGCCAGATTGTCATGGGCCTGCAAACCATTCCCTCGCGGCAGCTTGACGCGACCCTCACCCCCTCCATCGTGACCGTCGGCGCGATTCACGGCGGCCTTCGTAGCAACATCATTCCCGACTCCGTGGAGATGATCGGCACGCTGCGCACCTTCGACGCGGACACCCGGGTTGATATCCACGAGCGGCTCACGCGCACGGCCCAAAGCATCGCGGAGAGCGCCGGCGCCACCGCCGACGTCAAAATCAACTTGGGTTATCCCGTGACCCGCAACGACAACGACCTGACGGCGCAGATGGTGCCCACCCTGGCCCGGGTGGCGGGCGAGAACTACTTCGAAAGCCCGCGGAACACGGGGGCGGAGGACTTCTCCTACTTTGCCGAGGCCGTGCCGGGGATGTTCTTCTTCCTGGGCGTCGCCCCGGCGGATCCGGCACTGGTGGCTCCGAATCACTCGCCGAAGTTCTATGCCGACGAGCGAGCCTTGCCCGTGGGGGTGACGGCCATGACGGCTCTGGTGCTCGATTACCTCGAGGCGGCGCGCTAGCCGCCGTAGACGATGCCCGATTGGCTGGCCGTGCCGAGCAGCAGGCCATCCCGGGAGAAGAGGTGCATGCGTCCGTGCATCACGCCGGACGCAATGCCAAAGACCTGCATATCGCAGAGCACCCAATCCGTGGGCTGAACGCGTATCAAGCGCAGGGTGTTATCGAGGCTCAAGGTTTCCACCGGTAAATCCAGTGCGGCGGTCACTGCCGCAGGGATGTAATCGGCGATGACGGCGAGGAGCCCCGCCGAAAGCGGTTCCCCTTCCCGGCTGCGAATCCACATGCGAGCGCGCCCCTCGTCCTCCCCGGGGAGGCGCTCGATGGGGCGAATCTCAAAGCGGTTGTGCAGGTCCGCGTCTTCCTCGTAAGCCAGGGGCACCCCTTCCGCTTCCCGGGGCGACGGCACCACGGGGATCTCGGCGAATTGCCGGGGGCTGAACTCATCCCGGGCGCCGAGGGCCGCGTTCACCGTGAGGATCTCCCGGCCACCAACGTGGCCCATGACCCGCGCCTGGGTCACGGTGTTGCCTTCCACCACCGGGTCGACGTCGATGTCGAGGGTGCTGTTTGGTTCCGCGTAGGCAAGGTACTGCGCCGTGGCCCAGATGAGAGGCCGCCCCGTGGCCGTTTCTAGCGCCGTCACGGCGGCCCCAAGGCCTACCCCACCGAAGAGGAAGGACCGGGGGGCCGTGCCGATGCACAGGGCCCGGGTGACGGGCAGGATCCATCGCAGGGGGTTGTGGGTTTCCTGCGGAGCGTAGAAGGGGCGCGAGTCCACGGCCGGTCCTTAGGGGCGACAAAGTTCCCCTAAGGGTACCATCGAGGCTGCCCTAGCGACGAATGAGCGTCAGCAGTTCGTCGGTTTTTTCCTGCATGAGCGCCGCGTCCCCCCGGGTTTCCAGGTTCAAGCGGATCACCGGTTCCGTGTTCGACTTCCGAAGATTGAAACGCCAGGTGTCGAACTCCAGGGAAAGGCCATCGAGGGTGCTTTCGGCAATGGCGTCTGGCGCATAGCGCGCCCGCACCCGGGCCATGGTTTCGTCGGCGTCGGCAACGCTGGAGTTGATCTCCCCCGGGGAGGGATAGCGGGCCATGCGTTCCTTCACCAGCGCCGCCAGGGTAGTTTGCTTGCGCGCCAATAGGTCGAGCACCGTCAGCCAGGGGATCATCCCCGAATCGCAGTAGGCGAAGCTTTTGAAGTAGTGATGCGCACTCATCTCTCCGCCGTAGATGGCGTCTTTTTGGCGCATGGTTTCCTTGATGAAGGCGTGGCCGGACTGGGAGGGCAGAGCCTCGCCGCCAAGGCTGGCCACGAGCTCTTCCGTGTTCCAGGTGAGGCGCGGGTCGTAAACGATCCGGGCCCCCGGGTTCTGCTGGAGGAAGGCTTCCGCCAGCATCCCCACCACGTAGTAGCCCTCGATAAAGGTGCCTTCGTGATCCCAGAAGAAGCAGCGGTCGAAGTCGCCGTCGAAGGCCACGCCGAAGTCCGCGCCGGCTTCCCGCACGGCCTTGCCCGTCACCGGCTGCTGGTCGTGGAGCAGGGGGTTCGGGATGCCGTTGGGGAAGGTGCCATCGGGGGTGTTGAACATCTTCTCGAAGCGCAGGGCGCTACCGGCGCGCTGGAAGGCCGCCTCAAGCCGATCCACCGTGGGGCCCGCGGCGCCGTTGCCCGCATTCAAAAGCAGGGTGCCTGCCGGGAGCTTGCCCGGATCCACGTAGCTCATGAGATGTTCGATGTAGGGCGCGCTGTGATCGAGGCTTCTCAGCGTGCCCTGGTGGGCGCCGGCGCCCACCCCGGCTTCCGCTAGAGCCCGAATATCCTGGAGCCCCGTGGCCCCGGAGATGGGCCGGCTGTCCTTCCGCACCAGCTTCATGCCGTTGTAGTTGATGGGGTTGTGGCTGGCCGTGACCATGCAGCCTCCATCGACCCCCAGGGCGCTGGTGGCGAAGTAGACTTCCTCCGTTCCGCAGAGGCCAATGTCGATGACCTCAGCGCCGAGGGCTTGGCAGCCCCGGGCAAAGGCGGCTTTCAGTTCCGGCGTCGAAAGGCGAATATCCCCGCCCACGACGACGGACTTCGCCCCGAGGTATTGGGTGAAGGCCCGGCCGACCCCTTCGGCGAAGTCGGGGGTGAGCTGCGTTTCGAGCTCGCCGCGGATGTCGTAGGCTTTAAAGCTGTCGTAAGGATTCATCACCATTCCTTTGGCCGTTGCTGCGCGCATTGTGAAGCGCCGGCGAGCCGGGTCAAGGCATAAGGGGAGAAAAGGGCTATGGCCTGGATCGGTCGCTTGCTTGGCCTTGGGGGGCTGGTGCCCTTCCTCGCCGCCGCCCTCGGGGCCTGGCTTACGGAAGATGGGCGCTGGGCCTTTGCGGGGCTGCTTTACGGCGCCATCATTCTGTCCTTCCTTGGAGGCATACAATGGGGCCTGGTGCTCGGCGAAGGGGCCGAGGCGCCCCGGGGGGCGGCCCGGCTTGGCTTTAGCGTCGCCCCGTCGCTCATCGCCTGGGCGGCCCTGTTTACGGGGCCGCTGCTGGGGCCGCTCATTTTAGCCGCGGGGGTGCTGCTCGCATGGCTTTTCGAGCAGCAGCCCTGGCTCCGGGAGCGGCTGCCGGCCTGGTACGGCCAACTTCGCCATCTGCTCACCGCGGGGGTGGTGCTCACCATGGTGGCGCTGTTCGCTTTTTCGGCGCAGGCGCGCTTCTAAAACAACGGGTGGCGGCTCGCCACGGGGGGAGGGAACGGCATGGCCGAGGAATCGGGGCAGGGTCTGGGCAATGGCGCTTCGGCGCTCATGAGCACGCTGGCCGGGGCAGGGGTGGATCACGTGTTCGCCAACCCCGGCACCTCGGAGATGCACCTGGTGCAGGCTCTGGAGGGGGAGACGCGGATCCATCCCGTACTCACCCTCTTTGAGGGCGTGGCCAGCGGCGCCGCCGATGGCTTTGGGCGCATGGCGGGCCGGCCCGCGGCCACCCTGCTACACCTGGGGGCGGGGCTAGGGCACGCCACGGCGAATCTGCATAACGCGCGCCGCGCCGGCACCCCCCTGATTAATTTGGTGGGGGATCACGCCCGCCATCACCGGCCCTTCGATGCGCCCCTGGACGCGGATATCGAAGGCATTGCCCGGCCCTTTTCTTCCTGGGTACGCACGGCCCGGAGCGCCCATGGCCTTGCCCAGGATGGCGCCGAAGCCGTGGCAGCAGCGTCCACGGCCCACCCCGGTTCCCTGGGCAGCATCGCCACCCTGGCTATCCCCGTGGACTGTGCCTGGGGGGCGGCGCCCGGTCCCCGGGCCCCCGTGGCCATTCCTGCACGGGCCCAGGTGCCGGAGGCCGCCATCACCGCGGCGGCGTCCGCCCTCCGGAGCGGCACTTTGCTGCTGCTCGATGGGGACGCGCTCACCGCCGAGGGGCAGCGCTGGGCCGCGGCGCTGGCGCAGAAAACCGGCGCGGCCGTGTCCGCCACCACCTTCCCGGCCCGGGTCGAGCAGGGGCCCCAGCTTCCTGCGCTGGCCCGCCTGCCCTATTTTCCGGAGGACGTGCAGCGAGCCCTCGCCGGCGTGCATACGATCCTTCGCGTGGGCGCCGAGGCTCCCGTGAGCTTCTTCGCCTACGAGGGGGTGCCCAGCGATCTCACGCCCGAGGGCGCCCAGGTGCTGACCCTCGCGGAGCGCCATGAAGATGTGCTGGATGCGCTGGCGCGTTTGGGGGCAGCCCTAGGCGTGACCCTAGCGGACGCGCCGGCCCAGGGGCAGCGCCGCCCCGAGGTGCCCACGGGCGCCCTGGGGGCCCGCCAGGTGGGGGCGTCCTTGGCGGCCATGCTGCCCGAGGACGCCATCGTGACCGTGGATTCCGGGGGCGGTGGCGCCGCCGCCGTGCCCTGCGCGAGCGCGGCGCCCCACAGCTGGCTCAACCTCACCGGGGGGTCCATCGGCATGGGCGGGCCCCTGGCTACGGGAGCGGCGCTGGCCTGCCCGGGGCGGCCCGTCTTTGCCCTCCTCGGCGATGGGGGAGCGCTCTATTCCCTGCAGGCGCTCTGGACCCAGGCTCGGGAATCGCTCCCGGTGATCACGCTGATCTACAACAATCGGCGCTACAACATCCTCGATCATGAGTACCGACGCCTGGGCATCAACGAGGTGGGCCCGCGGGCCGAAAGCCTCTTCGACCTGTCCCGCCCGGACGTCGACTTCCTCGCCCTGGCCAAGGGCTTTGGCGTGCCCGCGGTGCGCGTGAGCGAGGGGCCGGCCCTGGCCGAAGCCATCGGTCGCGCCCTGGCTGCGGGAGGCCCTCAGTTGATTGAGGTCATGCTGTAGGGGAGGCAGCCTCCTGGGTGATCTCCACCCGCAGCCCCGGGGCCGCCCGGGGATGCTGGCTGGTCATCACCGCATCCCCCGGAGAAAGCCCTGGCACCTGCACCACGAGCTCATCCAGGCCCCCGGCGCCGGGCCCATCGCCCAGGATCTGCGCCGGCAAGGCCTCAAGCTGACCGTCCACCACGCGATAAATGCGGCGCTGCTCAAAGACAGCGGTGGCGGGCAGCACCACGCTGTTGGGCACGGCGGGCAGGGCGAGATCGAGGCGTAGGTTTTGCCCCTCGGCCCCCGGGGGAATGGCGCTCGTAAAGCTGAAATAGGCATCAAAGGCGGTCCCGTCGGCGCGCTGCTGGCCGGCGAGGCGCGTCAGGGTAAGCGTCAGAGGCTGGCCCCGGAGCTGCGCCGTGGCTTGGAGGTGCTGGCCCTGGGCCAGGGCTTCGCTTAGGGCCCGGTAGCGCGCCGAGGCCACCGTGGCGCGTACTTCCAGAGCGCTCTCATCGCTTAAGGTCAAAAGGGGCGCCCCGCCGGAAACCCGCTCTCCGAGGCCCACAACCAGACTTTCCACCGGCCCCGGGAAGGGCGCCCGCACCACGTGGCTGTCCAGGTCCCGCTGGGCGAGGGCCCGCTGCGCCGCCGCCTCCGCCACCGCCGCGTCCAGTTCCGCTTGCTGGTGGGGGAGGCGGTCGAGGGTTTCCCGGTTCTGGCTGTGCCGTAGTCGCGCTTCCCGCAGCGCCGTTTCTACGCCGTCGCGCTCGCTGTCGCTGAGCATGCCCTGGCCATGAAGGTGCTGGGTTCGACTCCAGCGTCGCTCCGCCAGGGCCAAAAGCCCTGCCTCCTCTGCAGCCCGCTCCCGGAGGGCCCGGGCCGTGGTTTCGAGGAGGGCGCGCCGTGCCTTGGCCGCCTTCAGGGTGGCGTCGGCGCGGGCGAGGGTGAGCTGGGCTTCCCGGTCATCGAGGGTGATCAGCACCGCCCCTTTGCCTATCCGCTGCCCCGGGGCGACATGAATGGCCCGGATGTCCGCTGTCACTTGGGCCCGGAGCGTACTGTGCTGCCGCGTTTCCACGGCGCCGTAGAGGCGCAGGCGCGGAGCGTGGGTGCCCGGGGTCGCCTCGGTTCCGGAAATCGCCAGGGGTGGGGGTGGCTCGGGGCGCTTGCTGGGCTCGGGGGCACTCAGGGCGAGGGCGCCGAGGACCAGCGCGGCAAGCCCCAAAAGGGTCAGGGCCGGGGTCGCGCCCTTGAGCCAGGCAGGGACGGTCATAGCGTGGGTTCCTTTGCTTGAGAGAAACGAAGCTGGGCGGCGTGGCGCAGCCCGTGAAGACGCAGGCGCAGCCGCGCCAGCACGAGCACGAAGGCCGGGACCACGAGCAGCACCAGCAGGGTGGCGAAGGTGAGGCCAAAGCAGAGCGTCACCGCAATGGGGGCGAAGAACACCGCTCCGATGCTTGAGGGTTCAAACATCAGGGGCGCAAGCCCTGCTACGGTGGTGAGGGTGGTGAGGAGGATCGCGCGAAGGCGTGCCTGGGCCGCGTGGCGTAGGGCCTCTGCGTGGGCCTCAAGGCTGGCCGTGCCCGCCTTCGGCAATTGGTCTTTATAAACCGAGAGCAGAACGATGGCGTCGTTCACCACCACCCCCGCCAGGGCGAAGAAGGCGAGGATGGACATGAGCCCAAAGTCGATGCCCAGGGCCCAGTGGCCCACGAGGGCGCCGGTGAGGCCGAAGGGGATAGCGGCCAGGATCGCCAGGGGCAGGGACCAGCACGCGAAGAGCCACACGAGCACCAGGTAGATAAAGCCCACGGCCAGGAAGGCGCCGAGGCTCAGGGTTTCCAGGAAAAGGGCGTCGTCCTCGGACTTCCCCGCAAGCTCGCTGCGAAGATCGAAGCGCTGCTTGATCTCCGGGAGCGCGCTGGCCTCCACGGCCTTTTGCACCGCGAGGCTGGTGGTGATCTCCCGATCCACCCAGGCGTTCACCCGAACCGCAAGCACGCCCCCAGCGTGGCGGATCTCATCCAGGCCCCGGCGCGGCTCAAGGGTGGCCACGGCCTCGAGGGGCACAAGGTCTCCGCTGGGCAAGCGCACGGGGTAGGCCCGCAGGCTTTGCAGCGCCTGCCGGTCCTCGGCGCTCAGGCGCACCCGCACCTCCAATTCCTCCCGCCCAGCGTGATAGAGATGAACCCGGGCCCCGGCGTAGGCGGCCCGGAGCTGGCGGCCGAGGGCCTCTGGGGTAAGGCCTGCGCTCCGCCCCTCGGGGGTCAGCTGATAAATCCACTGCTCCTGGCCCCAGGGCAAATCGTCGCTGACGTGCACGACACCGTCGTAGGCTCGAAGCGCTTCCGTAAGGGCCAGAGCCCCAGCCTTCAGGGCGCTTTGATCTTCCCCCATGAGGCGGAAGGTGAGGTCCGCCCGGCCGCCCCCGGCGCCCCCCTCGGCCCGGATGGCAAGGTGCTCCACCCCCGGGGGATGGCCCGCCCGCTCCCGCCAGGCGTTCGCAAACTGCTCGGGGCTTATGGTGCGCGCCCGCTCCCCGGCAAATTCCGCGACGATGCCGGCGTAGCGATCCCCCCGTTCCCGGCGATCGTCGATGACCGCATAGCGCTCCCGGGAGAGCCAGCCCTTGATGTTTTCCGGCCCCAGCTCCACAGCGGTGTCTGCGAGGGCATCTTCTAGCTGATCCAGGGCGGCTAGGCGCTGAGCGGGGGTGGCGCTCGGGGCGTAGCGCAGATTGGCCTCTACGGAGGGCAGATCGATCCCCGTCACTAGGTTGACGCGCAGGTGGCCCGTGGCCACGAGGGCCAGGGCAAGGGCAAAGGCCAGCACCGCGGCGAAGACGGTTGTGCCCGGGCGCCGCAGCGTGACCTCAAGCGCCGGGGTGAGGGCGCGGGTTCGGAAGGCTTCCAGCGCCCCCTGGCAGGCCCGGCGGAGCCGTCCCGGGGGTCTTTGATGATCGGCTTCCAGGCTCGAA
>Ga0255784_10003262_pt1 | contig 12384 bp, 8 predicted proteins | sample 101ome_14_FD_179982 | JGI IMG/M metagenome (GOLD analysis project Ga0255784, IMG submission 179982) | Coastal salt marsh microbial communities from the Groves Creek Marsh, Skidaway Island, Georgia - 101403AT metaG (version 2) | ecosystem: Environmental > Aquatic > Marine > Intertidal zone > Salt...
CGTAGAATTAATAATCTTAAATCTCAAGCGTCCGCCAGATCTTTGCTTAAACAAGTTAACTTGCTCTGGAGTGAGCTCAAGGATTCTGTATTTCCAACCGATCATTCGGATTCTGCCATCGAGGATGTATTCATCAGAGTCGTTTACCATTCTTAGAGTTGGTAGGTTGTTCTCTCCATGCTCTATCCATAGCGAGTAGTCCCAGTTAGGTGCTTCTTGGGAAGATAAGCTTCCGTCGATGAAACCAGAGATACCTTCGATGAAGGATTCGTTTCTAGTAGTACCAGATGATCCGTTAGGAGCTTCATCAAGCACGTATTTGGGTACCCCAGCAGGGTGTTTTACGTACAATTTTGGTGAAACAGTTCCGATGTGGAAAGTATTTGCTACAGTTCCGTCACCTTTGAAACCAATAGGAGTACCGCCTTCGTTTGGTGAGTCATCGCTTAGTGAGTGCCAGTCACCAGTGTCTCCAACCATGAACTTAGGTTGTAGTGGTAGTGTTGGGCACAGTTGGTATAAGTTACCTTTGAATGGTTCTAGGTCGTCAAAGGTTAGGTCTCCAGAATCATAGTCTGGTTTCAAGATGTTTCCTACTAAGTTAGCTGCAGCATCTCCGTCAGTAATGTCGTAGTATGCTTGTACGGATTGGATACCGTACTGGGTCATAGCTGTTGCATCTGTTCCTAATAGTGCTAGTGGAGATGCTTGGTGCCCTAAGTTTAGTGTGTCACTGAAGAATAAGTCCACTGCTAGTGGTTCGACAGCAGTCACTAAGTGCATTCTGCTTCTCATTCTAATTAGGTATCCGGGTTCTAGCTTAACTCCTGCCGAGTAAATCGGGGAGTCAGCAATATTTGCTAATCTTCCAAAAGCGTTTCCGCTTCTAAATCCTTGGTTTGCGTTTGCCATTTTATCACTTCTCTTTCTTGTTAGGTCACTGACCTTAACATTCCGAGGTAGCGGTAAGATATAACCGCTTTGCTAGGTTATCTAAAAGCTGGTCCTCTAAACCACCCTACTAATACATACCTTTTACCGCTGGTAACTGGAGTAACCTTATGTAAAATCATAGATGGGAAGAATATAGGAACTCCGGGTTTTAGAGGTATTGAAGTTTCTTTTCTTCCAGCTTTTACTAGAAGCTCTCCGCCTTCATATTCGCTAGGATCGTTTAGTGGGATAATTATTGATAGCTTTCTATTACTATGTACTCCTTTACCTATATCTAGATGCCAATCATAATGTCCGCCTTCTTGATAGCTAAGAAATTGTAGGGGTTCTATATCTTGTAAGTCATACTGATAGGTGGCTTCATTGATAGTCATTGTTGCAGCCGTGACTGTTGTGTAAATATCTTTGAATATTTCTGGGTCTATTACCGAACCCTCTGTTTTTCTAATAGACTTATCAGTGCGTTTATCACCACCGGCGCTTATTCCGGCTGACTTTGTTTGTTTGCTTAATGCAGAAATTAACGAGTCCATTTGGGCTTGATTAAAGATAGCAGCGTTGGCTGGAAAGGCAGGAATAAAATCCTTCATGATAATTCCAGCTACAACGGGTATATGAAAGGTGGGGCCCTAGAAGGGAGCGAACTCCCTCCTAGGGCGACTCGGGCTCTTAACCCGTACGAGTGTGTCGCCACACCCACATACTCAGTGAGTATTATGTGCTTAGTGCTTGTTCACAGAACTCTTCCAAGTGCCATGACGCTGACTAGGAGAGCTGAGTCTCCAATTGCGTCATTTAGTGCAGCAGCTGTGCTAGTGTCAGTAAGAGACGAAAGGTCTCCAGTGACAACAGGTGTACCTGTACCAAGGTCAGAGTCCTTTAGGACTTCTGTTAGGTCAAGTACTTGAGCTGGTGCAGCAGCATCGAAAGCTGTCTTCATGAGAGCAGATTGCATATCTACTGCAGTGTGGCGTTCGTCACCATCTGCTGCAGCAGGCGAATCTCTTTCATTAAACAAGTCATCAACGGTTGCTGTGTCGTTCACTTCGATTGTGACGATACCAACGTTTAGAATTGCTTCGATAGCAAGTCCTCTGTTGTTGCTACCAGTAGCGTCTCTTTGTGAGCCTGCTAGTGGTACAGCGCTGATGTCTTTCAAGATGCTGTTTTCAACTTGATCGGTTAGTGCAGTTGCGTATCCTTCGGTAATTCCGAAAGGTGAAGCAGTGTAGTCCACGAAGCCGGTGAAGTCTGGTTGAAGTGAAGAAGTCCACTTCTGACTTGCGATGCTGTGAACCACATCAGCCTCAGCTTGTGTGGTTGTACCGTCAGTGTCGACAACAAGCACATTGGTTCGGACTAGCTGCAAGCTAGATCCGAAAGCGACGTCTAGTCCTCCAAGAGATACCATACTTTGTCACCTCCAATTAGTGCTTTAATCCCCGTGGGGGATCAGCTCAACTCTCCGATGTTTTGTGTCAATTGAATTAGCTCGTGGTGTTGACCGACTACGCTACCGATAACTCTCCACTTTTCTGCTCCAGCAATAGTGCTGTTACCGAAAGATGCAGCTCCACCGACAACTCTGTGGTTACATACGATGTTTTTCTCTGGCTCAATAACGATTGGGCTTTCGTACCAGACGAAAGGCTCTTCCAATACTTCGAAGATCTGTTGGTCCAAAACTGGTGTTTCGATACCGGAGATCTGCCACTGGTGCTCAGTGATAAGCAATGGTGTAACTGGGTATTGGATACCCATGACTAGGTAGAAGAATTCTTCGAGGGACTTGAAAGACAATGTCTTGCTAGCCCAGCCGAAGCTGTCTACGCTAATGCTGTTTGGGTTACCAGTGCTTCCAGATGAAGGGATTAACCATTGGCCGTAGGTACCGAGGATAGAGAACTGGTCAGCTCTCAAGATACCTTTACCATAGTCTCCCTTCGGCCAAACGCCTTGGGAGCCTCTTCCCCAATGTGGGAAATTAGAGGCAATTTTCGTTTCAATCAGGGACAGATACGATTTGATCTGGCCCGTAGGTCTGTCGTAATAAGGTCTTAGTTCCATGTTTTTTTCACTTCCTTTTCTTGTGCTTTAATCCCTCGTAGGGGATTGTGGGCAATTTGTCGACATATAGCCCCATATATGAAGGAGTCGATTCGCTTGGGATTCAAGCGACATTCTTTTTATGGTGTATAGTGTCGGAAGCATATGAGCAAAGTACCTTCTAAGCAGATAACTATTAGATTTGAGTTAACAGATTGGATTCGTATTTTAGAAGCTGCAGATGAAGCTGGTATCAAACCAGTTCAGTTTGTTCGTAGTACTGTTCTTAGAGCTCTTAACGGACACTTAGTAGATGCTAAGTCTATTGATGCTTATATCAAGCAGCAAGAAAAAGATGAGTTTCACAAGAGGAGAGGCTTTTGATGATATGTGCTATTTGTCAAGAACCCTCTGAAACATTTGTCACCCAGCGTTTTAGGTCCGAGGAAGCTATTTATTTCATAAACGGGAAGCCACCAAAAATGGCTGTATGCTTTGACTGTATGATGAACAGGAGAGGCTGCATATCGGCGTGGCAAAATAAAATGACCTGTGTCTGCCCTAGATGTGACAAAACGGGTGGGGTTGCTGGAAACACTAGAGCAAACCCCAAACAGCTCTAACCTCGGTCAGCAACCCCGGGAGGATCCGAGGTAATTTAGCTGACGCTAGTCTTCTTAATGAACTTAGTGACAGAAAAAAAGGGGGGCAATAGCAGGGGGCGAACCCCCCGCTATTGCGAACGCAACGTGTTGCCACGCTGTATTCATCTCAGAGAGATGGGTCTGTCTTTAGCTCTATCCTTAACGACTTTAGAAGACGTTAAAGGAAGGACCGCTACCTACTCCGAAGAGTTGGTCTTCCACTGGTGCAGGAAGTTGCTCAGCAACATCTACATTTCCTAGGTAACCAAGGTAGCCGCCTCTGTAGCCAGCCATGCTGTGCATGCCGTCGATGCTTGCATTGTATGGCAAGTATGTTCCAGCAGTTGGGAACTGTCTTGCGATAGCTGTTGCAGCAAAGACACCAAGAGCAATCATGTTCATACCGAGAGCTGTTGATTCTTTGATCATACCTGTTGAAGCTAATCCAAAGGTAACAGCTGCAGATACTACAGTACCTAGGGCTGCTTGACCGAATGGGTTAGTTAGAACAGTTGAGCCGATCACAGGGACTCTGCTTAGGTATGAGCCTAAGTTAAGTCTGCTGTAGACATTCATAGCAATGGTTGGCAAAGCCAATCCACCAAGAACCATAGCGATACCTGCGGTATCCATGTGTTTCTTGACGTACCTTGTGAATCCACCAAATGATGGCATTTTCATTCTGCGGGAAACAGATCTTCTTCTAGAGACAGATCTTCTTCTTGCAGTTCTTCTTCTTCGAGAAGTGCTTCTTCTGCGTGCAGGTGACTGTCTTCTGGTAGTCTTTCTTCTGCGTGCAGGTGACTTTCTTCGGCGAGTTGTTGACTTGCGTCTGGTAGTCTTTCTTCTGCGTGCAGGTGACTTTCTTCGGCGAGTTGTTGACTTGCGTCTGGTAGTCTTTCTTCTGCGTGCAGGTGACTTTCTTCTGGTAGTCTTTCTTCTGCGTGCAGGAGATTTTCTCCTTGTGGTTGACTTGCGTCTGGTTGTTCGTCTTCGAGCAGGTGCTCGGCGGCGAGTCGTAGTCTTACGAGCTGCCGTCTTCCTTCTTTTTGTGGTAGTTCTTCTTCTAGCCATAGTTTTTCCTCCCTTTCGGGTTCTTGTACTTGCCTTGCGCTTCGTTGAGCTCTTACGACTCGCAGCCTTGGATTTGGCAGCTCGTCGCTTTGCAGGTCTGCGAGGATTTAAGATAACAACTTCCTGCAAAGGCATGGTACTCAACACCCCGATAGTGTAGTTGCATATAAGGCCCTTGCTTTGTATTGGTTTGTGATACTTCTATATTGAAAGCAACTTTGCGGGGGTAGCTATAGTAGAACAAGTGTAATAAGTTGGAGCTGAGTGCTCTTGCACAATGAGTGGGCGTAGAGAAGCACAAAAGAGAATCAACTCTGTGCAAATTAGTGCCACCATTGACAGAGAGCTGTATGATTTCTTAGAAGACTTGGAGTTTAGAAGAATGGTACGTAGCCGTTCTCATGCTCTTAACTTAGGGGTAGAGTGTTTGAAGTGGATGCTTCAGCACAATCCTTCTTGGTTCATAGAAAAACAACAAGCAGAGATTAGAGAGATTACTCGTAGTTCTCAACAAACTCAGCAATCTCGTCAGCAGCAGCCCGGTAGAGATCCACGCTTTCCTCGTTAACTAGTATACTTAGAGTAGGTAGTCTTAGTACTACTTTAGCATAAGCAGAAGTATACATTTTTTCATAGGGCATGACTCCTAGTTTTACATCACTAAAGTTACTCAGTGTTTCTGTTACAGCTGAATCTAGATTTCTATCTGTAATACCTTCCGCTGATATCACTATGAAATCATATGATACGGTAGGTGACTCTGTATCAGAGAATGTTCTAATATCGATGTGAAACTCAGCATCAGCAGAAGCTTCTGTCATTTCTTTGGCGTACTCGGTATTATTTGCTTCACTTGTAGACAAGTCTTGTATCGCTTGTGATTGTGTCGCCACGAGTGTTTCTGACTCTACTCTTCTGTACTTCAGTGAGGTTGTAAGTAGCTTAGAAAATGCTACAGACGTAGCAGAATCGACTGCATCAGTAACGGTGATAATTACTACCATCGTTTCATGCGTAGAGAGCCGTTTACTTTAGGCTTATCTACTGTGACAGGTTCGTGTTTCTTCCAAGTGCCACCACCAGTGGTGTAGTAAAACCAGTAAGCATTCATGTCGTCAAAAAAGAAATCTCTAGGGTAGTGTTCTAGATTCTTACTCTTTAGATAGTCTGGTCTATCGTCTATCTTAAAGATGAATTTATTCTCTGATTGACTATATGCTGTATCGTTTAATAATGCCATTCTTTGGGTAAGTGCAATTCCTGTAATTCCTATACCTGCTCCTACTGTCCAAATTAACTCAATGGCTCTTGAGCCACCCTTTTTCACATACAATTGAATTTCGTCAATTGCTATTACTCTGCGTATTCTTTTGAAGCCATCAGTGCGTTGTAATTGAAATACCATTTCTACTACTTGGTCTAACATTTCGCATCTTTCATTCTGATCGCCTTCGGTACGAAAAACAATTCTTGGATTCTTTTTAATCAACTGAGCATACACTTCAATCGGGTCATTACAAACCGTACCTAGCTTCTCGTAGTCTTTGTCAGCTTTGGGATCGACGAAAATTGTATGTACGTTATTGTCTTGTAGCCTTTCGAGTACATGGCCGGTAAAGTATGTTTTACCCGAGCGAGTCATTCCTAAAACTACAGAGTGGCGGTTCTTGATTGCGTCGATTACAACCCCAGCGAGCTTCGCCATAATCGGTTTACCTTTCATCGACTATTTCAGAAATACTCTTCGAATGGGTCTTCCTCAGCAAACTCACCGTGTCGCCATTCGTTTGGTGGATTCTCTTTCACTAATCCTGCTTCGACAGCCAATGAATGATCAGCCATCTTTTTGCCGTCTTTGATCACAGCGTTACCGAGCGTAACAAACGAGTACACTCTACCAGCTGCCCATTGGTGTTGTTGTACTCCGGGTCTATGACCTACTCTCCATGCTGCTAGACCCTTATCGTATACTTTCTGTAGGATTGGTTTTTTGATGCCCGTTGCTTTGCTCATTTTGGTAATAAAGTCGCCTTCCTTTGGTAGCGGTCCGTACATTTGAATGAACTTCTTACGGTACTTGCTTGGTACGGTTTCGTATCCTCTGGCCGTTGCTTTGATGTCTGACTTCCAGTACTCGTATGCTTTTGGATCGTCAATATCGTACTTGTAGCCAGCATCGATTTCTTTGATAGCGATTGCTTTCTCTTCTGAAGTTAAACCGCTTAGGTACTTCGTTGGAAACTTCTTACCACCGGGGGTACGAGGGTTAACCAAGATATTGCTGTTTTGACTATACTCTAATCTTACCTCGCCCATCAACTGAGATAGGGTTTGTCCTTTAGTGGGGTAATATGGCACAATCGCTAGGTTGTAGCTGGTGTAATTTTCATACTTAGCAGGCTGAACTTCAGACGCATATAGAGAATTTCGGTGAAGTGCGAACGCAACTACTGCATTCAAACTATCAACTCTGGCAAAGGTGACGTACTGATACGCACTCTCTATAGTCATAGCTATAGTCTCTGCTCCTATGTCGAAGTTATCAATAAGCCCGAGGTCCTCTTCGTGATCACCTTTTCCTGATATTTCAGCTTGGTGGGCGAACTCGTGATCGGTAGTTTTTTGATGGTAAAGTAAGTACATCGCCTCTCGGATATTATCGGCGTCTCGGTGCATTAGAGAAATGTATTCTCCGTCATCGTGGATTAGTGTTTCTCCACTTGCGGCTAGTTGAAGGAATGGGATTATTTCTTCATGTACTGCATTTTCTTTTGCCCAACTTATCCAGTTTGCCATGCGTGATAAAGAGTCTTTGCCGAGTACGGCTGGAACAAGGTTTACTCCTCTGCTATACCTCTCCGCACCAGATCCTATAGTAAAAGAAGTGTGAGTTCCTAGGTACGGATCTCCTCTTTTTTTGGATAGTGCCGTGTCTTTTCTTATTTGCTTTCTAATTATAGAACGATCAATCTTATCCTTTCCAAAGGGCCCTTTTTTATGAAACGCATATCCGAACTCAGGGCGAGTGGCATGGCCTACGAAATCATCTCGTGGCTTTAATATTCGGTCTTTTAGACTTCTGGTATCTTTTGATGCACGAGTGTATGTTAATTGTCCAAAAGATGGATTTTTTCTTGGCTTCATTTCTACGTTAACTTTACCCCACTTGCGTTTTTCAGTCATACCAATCCAAGGAACATCGGGGCATGGGGACATCTTTTCCATGCCATGTTTTCTGGCCCATCTCCAAGGATCGTGGCCCCACACCCATAGTGAAAGCAGTCTTCTGCTTGGTCGGTTGTAGGTTTTGAATTCCTTAACCAACGGCCCTTTCGCTTCTTCTGCAGTTGGGTTATATGGAAACGCACTTGCTCTTTTGTTAAATCGTACTTGACGCTTACACCAATCCCAGTCTGTTTCTCCTTTCATAGCGTCGTCGCTTGGACCTGTCCAGTTGTTTAGAGCCTTTTCATAGTAGTCTTCTAAAATTCTAGGCTTGTTGGGATCGATGTAATCTTTCGGTCCTGTCAGCCCTATTTTCTTTCTCATAGAAAGTATACGTCTGCCACTTACTCTACCGCTTTTGATATTGTTCCAATCTTTAGCTTCTTGCTTAGATAATCCTGCTACTTTACCCCAATCTGAGTCAAGGAATGCTTTGAGTTCCTTATTTTTCATGTTTACTAAATGTACCCATTCCTCAAACCAGTCAAATAGCTCTTTTTTATTACTTCTTTTGGGGTTCTCTGGAATTTCTTCTATTGCTTCTTCAAGCTCTTGATCTTCGTTTTCGTCTTCTTCGAAGTACTCGAATAAACTAGATTGTGTGGAAGTATCTTCTGGTCGCTCTTGTGGAGATGGTACAAGGGGCTTCTTGAACCATTCAGTAGCGGGTATTGGTGATACTGCTGCTCCTTCTGTTAACTCTGGGGGTAGAGTTTCTTGTGGGTTGACTCTTGGTAGTGTGTCTAAAATTTCTTTGGCAGCGTAGTCAAACTCACCAGATTTGGTTTGTATTCTCAAGTCGAAGTTTCTTGACTTGCTGTCTTGTATGTGTTGCGGGATGATTGAGGCTCTTCCTCGTGCATCCTTTGCTGACATATCTCCTCTTCGTAGCAGGCGTTTTCGAATTGTTTCTGGGTCTTCTACTGGTTCGAGATAAACCCCAAATGTGTTTGGGAATATTTTTTTGATTTGATCGTAACCAGTCAAGGACACGTCGATTATTACATAGCCTTCTTTCTCAAAGTCACTGCGTCTTCTGCCGTAGTAGTCTCCACTTTTTTGTAGTTGTACTGCTACTAATTCTCCACGCTCTACTAGATGTAAGAATTCGCCTTTCGACAAGTGCTCTTTTTCACCGGGCTTATCTGATTTTCTTTTTCTTCTAGTAGTTACAGTAGCAGAAGTACGGGAGTTAGGGAGTTGTTTTAGCAGGGTTCTAATTGTGGTGGACTTTCCAGAGCCACTTGGCCCACATATTGCTATTACTTGAGCTAACTGCGGGTTAGTTGCGGGTTCGTCAAAGGTTAAATTAAACTCTTTTGGGTCTACAGGAAGTCCTGCACGATACAATGCTTGACCTACTTTGTCAACTGCTTCCATAGCATCTTCCATTGGGTTCTTGGTATTAGCGGCAAAGACTTGAGCTTGACCTGTGGACTGAGTAATCATCATCCCTACTCTCCCACCAGATGTGGGCACAGATAAATTGAACTTTCCTAATTTTTGGAATTCTTTTCTTGGATCAACCAGTGATTTGCTGTATTGTCCTAAAGCTTCGACTACGATGTCATAGAAATCAAAGGCTTCTGGTGGGAATGTGACTAGATAGTCTGTTCTTTTTAGAATCATTGGTGGGGGATTAAGGTATGAATCGACAAAGCCGTTGTATGGTAGTCTTTCTTTTGTTATCAGAAAGGATTCTAGTTCACCACCTACCTGTGTCTTTAGTTTAGCATATACTTCATACTTAGCGAGATCTGGGTCTATCTTTCCTTCCTTTACTTTCTCTATAGTATTGATAGCTGATATTGAATAAAATGATAATAGCACTAACGGGTAGTAATCTCCAGCCATAGTTTTTGCTTCTTCAGAAAACACTTCTTGTTGGTGTATTATTTGTTCTAGTAAAGTCAGTGTTTCGCATGCTTGATCTGATATGCCGAGATACTTACACAGTTCTTCCATCCTAGATGCAAATTCGTTTCCGTCTCTCACTTTGGTATCTTGTGCTGCGATATCGTAAGCTAGATTGAGGACATGCAGAGCATCCAAGTTGCTATACAAAGTATCTTCAAACTTCTTTGACATGTACTGATCGTATCTTCGCTGATTAGCAGGTGCTAAGTTTACGCCTAACGTCATCGAAGAGCTTTGTGCGAACTTTTTGTAGTACATCTGATGCCAATATGCGTACAATTCATGTGGCATCTTTTTGCTTTCAAATTCAGGCCAAGAGTATGCTCTGGTTCGAATATCAGCAATGGCTTTTTGTAGAAATTCGTCGTTTAGATGTAAGTCATCTGCAGATGGCTCTGGAGGATTTTTCTTAACTCTGTAATAGCAATTGTACTTGAAAGTAAAGTACTTTCCATACTTCTTATTCATCCAGCTTACTAGGTCTCTTGTGACGTTTTCACAATATCGTAAGTCGTCTTCTTTACTTGAGTTTTCTTTAGGGATTTTTTCGTTCCACTTATGCTCTAAGTCAGTTATCTTGGTGTCTATTTCTTCTATTATTTTGTCTTCACTCAATTGAACAAACTTAGACTTGCTGTCCTTTTTAGGGGTGATTTGAAAATGGTCCATTCTGTCTTCCATCACAGTATAGAAATGGCGTATGCCTCTTGGCTCATGTGACAAATCCATGTAAATGAGATAATCATCTGCTGAACTTAAGCTTGGTTCATCTTTTTTAGGATGAGTGTGATACATCATTTTTGCCTTTGGAACAGCCTTTGTTATTTTGATCTTAGGCATTATCAGGCTCGCTCTTCTATGATAAATGCACTTGTCGTCACAATACCCGTAGTTTTCCCCCATGTAGCTAACGAAGCCAAACAATTTAGCTCTGAATTGTGGGGAGTTGAATGTACCATAGTCGTGTTTCTTAAAGTAAGTTTCTGGATTAGTCATCTCCATATCGGCGTACTCTTGATCGAACTCTAGCATCGTTGGGTTTGATCTGACTACTTCTCCTATGCTCATAGCTCCGCTAACACATACATTTCCGTTTTTGGGATGAACTCTATAGTCATGGTGCTTTACTACCATATTTGTTTCAGTTGGTATAACTTGTGTCGAGAAAAAATGTTTCAGTAGTGAAGGTATTTCTTTCGTTTTAGTGCCTTTTGGAAACTCTACTTCGTAAGTAAGCACATCTCCACTTAACTTAGCAGAGGCGCTTAGTACTGGCTTCCCTCCAAGTACTTCCCCCTTTTTAGGAAAGTTGAGAGCATCTAGTAGCTCAGAGTGTTGCTTCTTCGAAATCTGCATCATCTTCTGGCACCTCGTATAAGTCTGACAATATTAAATCGAACATATCTTCTGATTGAGTATTAACATACTGCATATCTATTTGAGAAGCTTCTTCTTGGGAAAGTTCGTACTTGGATGATGCTTCTGCCATAAGTCGGTCTTTTTCTAATAAAGGCACTTCCCATGGTAAAAACATCCCCATTGCGTATTTTTCCCACTCCTCCTTTGGTTCTGGGAGTGCAAACCACTTGTTGAACTCTTCGATGTAGATACCGAGCCTCATTTTCCACAGGTCATCTTTAATTGGTCTTGGATTACTCATGATGGCGTCTACTGCCGCATTCTGTTCTTCTCCTTGAAGGACCGTAGGCTTGAGTGCTGACTTTAGCATATTATCCGCTGCTTTGTATGACTCTACATAGCCTTTATCGAAGTTTCCTCTCATTGGGTCCTCGCTATTAATGTCTCCGGGGATACTTCTAAATGTACTAGAGTATACTTTGCTATCTTCTATTTTTTGTCGTTCGTTACCTTCTAAGTGAATAGTTTCCATGACATCTAAGTATTTGCTTGGCTTTTCTATTTGCTTGTTCATACTCGTCACAGAGTTAGCATCTTGGCCCATACCGTATCTGTCGTCAATCGCTAAGTTATACTCTTGGCCCAAATTAGTGGTTCGGTAATGTGGTATATCTCCTTTTACAAGTGAGCGTTTGTCAACAAACACCTTGTATCCCGGTTCTCCTTTATCATAACGCTCCCACGCTTTCTCTAATTCACCGGGTATTTTTTCACCTAAGTATCTTCCTTTAGCTGGTTCGAGTAGTGGAAGTTGTACTCTTCTACCACCCCTTGCGTACTCTCGTACTACTTTTGATCCGTCTGGTAGAGTATCTACTCTGGGCTCTAATGATCCTCCTAAGTATACATCAAGTGTCTGTGGGACACCAAAAAAGGAGCCGGGGTTTCTTCTAATAAACTCTGGAAGCTTACTTGGGGGATTTGGTATCGAAACCAAATTAAAATCTGACCTAGAAGGAGAGGAGCTTAACTCTAGTAGTTCTTCTTGCCTATATGATATTTGTTTAGGTATTCTATGGTCTAGATCTTCTCTGATAGCTATTACTTTAGCATTGACTAATCTATTGATTGCTCTTTTTGTCTTTATTGCTCGGAAGTCGCCAGT
>Ga0255784_10003277_pt1 | contig 12342 bp, 10 predicted proteins | sample 101ome_14_FD_179982 | JGI IMG/M metagenome (GOLD analysis project Ga0255784, IMG submission 179982) | Coastal salt marsh microbial communities from the Groves Creek Marsh, Skidaway Island, Georgia - 101403AT metaG (version 2) | ecosystem: Environmental > Aquatic > Marine > Intertidal zone >...
CACACCACAGAGGGGCATTAACGCAAGAGGTAACAATGAGGTCACCGGGATGGGTATTGGCTCAAAAATCCACCACATCACACAGATCGCAGCTGTCGTGCCGGTAACGACCATTGGCGTGGGCAGATCAGCCAAGACCATTAACAGCCCTATCAGGCCTGCCAGTAGCAAACCCGGCAAAACAGATGCTCTGGGATCAATCATTCGGTGGCTCACCTTGGGCTTTTCGTCGCTGGTGTCAGTCTGAATAAGCTTTAGAACCGTGTAAACTCCCCGCATGGTAGAAGCTAGCAACTCACAGCTTGTTGATCCACAGGGTCGTCGCATCGATTACCTGCGTCTATCGGTTACTGATCGATGCGATTTTCGTTGCACCTATTGCATGGCTGAGGAAATGCAGTTCCTCCCACGGCGCGACGTGTTGTCTTTGGAGGAGCTTGGCCGTATCGGCAAGATTTTCGTCGGCCTCGGTGTAAAAAAAATTCGCATTACCGGCGGAGAACCACTGGTGCGTCGCGACATCAACACCCTGTTCGACGCCCTGGGTCAGCTTGACGGACTTAAAGAGCTTGCAATCACAACCAACGGCAGCCAACTATCCCGATTTGCCTCTGAATTAAAACGCTGCGGCGTTACAACAATCAACGTTAGCCTTGATACCCTCGACGAAGAACGCTTTCGCCAGTTGACCCGCACCGGGGACCTGAGCCGAGTACTGGAAGGCATAGACAGCGCTATCGCCGCGGGTTTTGAGCGAATCAGATTGAATGCCGTCATTCTGAAAGGCCAAAACGAAACCCATATCGCTCCGTTGACTACTTACGCCATCGACCGGGGTATCGATATTGCTTTTATCGAGGAAATGCCGCTTGGTCAGGTTAATGCCGCTGGGAAGGCACTGGAATTCGTCAGCAGCGATGTGATTTTGGAGCAGCTTCAACAGCAGTTTGACCTGACACCCCTCGCTCCTCAGGCCCATGCTGGACCCGCCCGTTATTGGCAAGTCGCCAGTCGCACCAGTCGAGTGGGTTTGATTTCCCCCCACAGTCACAATTTTTGCGCTTCCTGCAATCGACTCCGGGTGACAGCAGAAGGGCGCCTATTACTTTGCCTTGGTAATGAAAACTCCATCAGTCTGCGAGAACTACTCCGCGCAGGGATGAGCGATGAGCAAGTTGAAACAGCAATCAAGCAGGCACTGTTACAAAAACCCCAAGAGCACATCTTCGATAAGCCTCATGAGCCACAAATCCTGCGCTTTATGAATGCATCAGGCGGCTAATCCAATATAGGAAACATCAGTGGAAACCAGCTTCTACCAAGCCCTGAACGACATTGGGGGCATTACCACCGACTTTGAGCAGGCCGGCTACATCTGTACCACCCGTATTGCTACGGTGGTGTACCTCGCGGCGCAACTCAACAAGCCGATCCTAGTTGAGGGTCCCCCCGGCGTGGGCAAAACCGAGTTGGCCAAAACCTGCGCAGCGGTCATCAACAAACCCTTGGTTCGTCTGCAGTGCTACGAGGGTCTGGACGAAGCCAAGGCACTCTACGAGTGGAAGTACGGGAAACAGCTGCTATACACACAGATTCTGAAAGAGCAATTGGGAGATATGCTTGAGGGTGCCAAAGGCCTGAAGGAATCAATACAACGCCTGCACAGCACGGGAGATGTTTTTTACGCCAAGGAGTTTCTTGAGCCCCGCCCTCTGCTTAGAGCCATGGAGCAGGAGCAAGGGGCGGTGCTGTTAATCGATGAGATCGATAAAGCCGATTTTGAATTTGAGTCGCTGCTGCTGGAGGTACTGTCTGACTTTCAGGTATCAATCCCCGAAATAGGCACTGTTCAGGCTCGGTCAAAACCGATCGTCTTTCTCACTTCAAACGACACCCGAGATTTATCAGATGCTCTGAAGCGCCGCTGTCTACATCTGCACATCCCGTTTCCCTCTATCGAACTTGAGGCAAGAATTGTCGCGGCACGGGTACCCGAGTTGGAAAACAAGCTCACCGATCAGCTCGTCCGCTTCGTGCATGCTGTGCGCGAACTTGATCTCAAAAAAGCGCCAGCTATCTCTGAAACCATCGACTGGGCAAGGAGCTTATTGTTGCTTCACGCCGAACAGTTGGACAGCAGACTGGTGCACGACACCCTCAATGTGTTGCTCAAATATGAAGAGGATATAGTCGAAGCTGAAGACCAACTCACCAAGCTACTGAAACAGACCACCGCTTGATGAGCCCTGGCAGCAGCAGTCAGCAGCTCCTTGAGTTTATAAAATTCCTTCGGGGCAGAGACGTTCCAATATCCCCCGCTGACTCCCTTGATGCGGTACACGCCGCAAGCCTCCTTGGATATACAGATCGCTCTACCTTGCGCGACGGGCTGGCTTCAGTTCTGGCTAAATCGCCCCATGAAGAAGCCCGCTACCACGAAGCCTTCGATATTTTTTTCGGTCTGCCAACCCCCCGCGACGACTCGGATATGGCGTCGTCAACGGAACCAAATGACCAGAATGAGAGCTCTGCAGAAGACACCCCCGACGATACCGGTGATCAGCCGGCTACTCCTTCATCCGCCCTTGCCCAGGCGGCCAGTAGCTCCAGCGAGCTATCCGACTTACTCGACTCATCCTTGGTCCGGGCATTACAAAGTGGGGATGAAGCGTCGCTCTCTATAGCCATCGAGGCTGCGGCGAGGGAGGCAGAGGTAGATAACATCCGGCTTTTCACGCAACGTGGCCAGTACACTCGCCGCCTGCTTGATGCTCTAGGGGAAACTGACCTGCGCGATGCGGCCATTCAACTAGAGCAGAAAAATCCGGCAGCCTTTCACGAGCTACAGGAACTGCGGGAACGTCTGCGCTTGCGTGCTCGGGATCGCGTTGAGCGTGCCTATCTTGTGCACGCCTCGGGAGACACGGAGGAGTTCCTGGACAATACCCTTGCGCAAGTGAAACTGGCGAACATAAGCCCTCATCAAATGATGCGTATGCGGAAATTGATTGAGCGAATGGCAAGAAAGCTGGCGAGTCGGCACGGTCGACAGCGCAAGCGACATCGACGAGGACAGTTAAATGTTCCCGCCACCCTGCGGGCCTCAATAAGCACTGACGGAATACCCTTTACAACACGCTGGAAGACGGTCCAACGGCGGAGACCTCAGGTCATGGCGATATGTGACGTGAGCGGATCAGTTGCAGCTTATGCAAAATTCCTCTTGATGTTTCTTTACGCAGTGCAGGATGTATTACCCAGAACGCGAAGCTTCGCTTTCTCAAGCACTCTCGGTGAGGTGACTGACTGGTTTGAAGCGATGCCGGTGGAGGAAGCCGTCAACGCAGTCAACAGAACCTACGGTGGCGCAACGGATTATGCTCGCGCTTTTCAGGATTTCGCCGATCAGGCCCTGATGGATATTCACAGCGCTACAACGGTCATCATTCTGGGGGATGCTCGGAACAATAACAGCGACCCCCGACTGGACCTCCTTGCCGAGATAAAAAGCCGCTGCAAGCGGCTTATATGGCTAAATCCCGAACCCAGAGTCGCCTGGGGAAGTGGCGATTCGGCAATGTTGCCAGTAATTCGACACTGCCACTTAGCCACAGAGTGTAATAATCTCAAACAGCTAGAGCGCATAGTCGATAAGTTGCTGGCGGATTCCCGGCGGTAGCAGGAACCCCGGCACTTGCCACCAGCACACAAGAGCGACTCATGCCCAACCAGAGTCGGAAACGCAGGCCCTTTTGGCAAAGCAGCTATCCGGCGACTCTGCCCAGCCTTCGGAAGCCTAAAGCGCTGGAATCAAGTGTGGTTAGGCGCCCAATCAGTTTGAGTCTTTCCTCTCAGATACGGTGATCTTATCCCGCTCTATGCCCTCCATAGTGAAGTCCCGAGAGGACGTGATTGCACCATTTTCCTGAATCAAACACTGATTTATCTGCACACGCTACCTCCTTATGGCTGCCTTGTTATGTGTATAACTTACCCTGTTTTGAACTGCTGTACCCCAACACCTTGAGAGCATACACTTGCGCCCCGATACACTTTGAACGGGGCTCATCCCCCGATTGAGACAGCGGCGACTCTGGAGGCAGCCCACCCTTGGAATCATTTGTGCAATCGCGGCGCGACAGCCTGTCAGGGTCGGGTGGCAACATCCTGAGCCGGATTTGTCGAGGTGTGGAAAAAGAAGGGCTTCGGGTTAATCGGGAAACAGGAATGCTGGCGCAAAGTCCCCATCCCAAGGCGCTGGGTTCTGCACTTACGCACCCAGGTATTACAACTGACTATTCGGAATCCCTGCTCGAATTCATCACACCGGTTGCCAGCGATATCTCAACGACCCTCGGGCAGCTGGACGAACTCCATCGCTTCACCGCAACGGCACTGGACAATGAAATAGTGTGGGGCGCCAGCATGCCCTGTATTGTCGCCGGAGAATCACACATACCCATAGCTCACTATGGCTCATCGAATGTCGGGCAGATGAAGCGGGTGTACCGCAATGGTCTCAGCGTACGCTACGGCCGGATGATGCAGGCTATTGCAGGAATTCACTACAATTTTTCGATGCCCGAGGAATTTTGGCTGGCCGCATGGGAAAATGCGGGCAAGCCTACCACCCTGCAAGATTTCCAAACACAGGGCTATCTGGATTTAATCAGGAACTTCTTCGATCGGGCATGGCTGCTGGTCTATCTTCTGGGTGCCTCGCCAGCAGTTTGCGCGAGCTTCCTATCGGGTAACAAGAACCATCACCTGCTTCCGATCGATGCTGCGGCCAGCAGTCTCTACCTGCCAACCGCTACCTCACTGCGTATGGGCGATTTGGGATACACCAGCAACGCACAGGCAGGACTGCAGGTTTGCTACAACGATTTGAACAACTACATAGCAACCCTTCGGAGTGCAATCGTAACGCCTCACCCACCCTACGCAGATTTCAAGCTCACCGCTGATGGAGAACAAGCGCAGTTAAATGACAGCCTGCTACAAATAGAAAACGAATTTTACAGTCCGATTCGACCAAAGCGGGTCACGAAGTCAGGAGAAGCCCCTGTCGTTGCACTTGAGCGTGGTGGAATCGAATACATCGAGGTTCGCTGTATCGACATAAACCCATTTATGCCCCTTGGTATCGATGGGAATACGATCAGACTCATCGATACCTTCTTGGTAAATGCATTGATCACCGATAGCCCGCTATGTGATGAGGAAGGCCAGCGGCGCAACCAGGAGAACTTAAAGCGCGTGGTCAATCAGGGACGGGATCCCGATCTCATGTTAAGCACCGCAGTCGGTGAGACCTCTATGCGCAGTCTTGCAACCCGGTTACTCGATGACATGAGCGACACGGCGCAGGCACTGGACCGTGCTGCTGGTGGCGACGACTACGCCCGCGCCATCGCCGACGCCAACGTCAAGCTATTCAATCCAGAGACCACGCCCTCGGGACGGATTCTGCAAGAAATGCAGGATCAAAATATGCCTTTTTGGCGACTCGCTCTGAACTACTCGCAGAGCTGGCAAGAGAATTTTCTTAGTCGGCCTCTAGATGACATAGTACGGGCAGAGCTTGAGACTGCTGCAAGCTTATCGATCACTCAACAACATGCCTTGGAGAATAATCATCAGCAGGGTTTTGAAGATTACCTGCAGAATTTCTACAGGCAATATTTGGAGCTTTGATAAAAAACCCCGGTAGAACCGGGGTCTCTTAGAATCTTGCAGCCTCTATTCAGCCGCGTCCTCAGCGAGGATTTTGATTAATTCAACTTCAAAGATCAGCGTTGAATTAGGACCAATGACCTGACCGGCACCCCCAGCGCCGTAGGCAAGGCCACTTGGGATATAAAGATTATACTTGTCTCCTTCCTTCATCAGCTGTAGCGCCTCTGTCCAACCCGGGATCACTTGGGTAACCCCAAATGTCACCGTTTGACCACGATCGTAAGAACTGTCAAATACCGTGCCGTCGATAAGCGTCCCTCGATAGTGAACCTCTACCTGATCATCAGGCCCGGGTGATGCACCATCACCAGCAGTCACGACTTCATATTGCAAGCCGGAATCCGTCACGATAATCCCCTCTCGCTGAGCATTTTCGGCCAAGAACGCAGCACCCGCCTCCGCATTGCCTTCAGCGACTTGAGCCTGAGCAGCTTCACGCTCAGCCTCCACTTTTTCCTGAAACGCCATCATCTCAGCGTTGATTTCTTCTTCGGTAAGGCGTGCTTCAGCACCCTCGAAGGCATCACGCATCCCAAGTGCGTAGGCATCAACGTCCATCACCATGCCATCGGCAACCATGCGCTCACTCATGCGCAGGGCAATGCCGTAGCTCAATCGTTTTTCAGGAGTATCGAGTGTCACTGGGGCTGGCTCCTTGGCCTGCTCCTGGCAGGCAATTAACGCACCGGCAAAAAGAGGTGCCATAAAAAGTGTGGAAACGCGACGCGTAGTTACATCAAACATGTTTTGACCCTGCTTTTAGTTGGAAATGTGGGTAAGTCGGCCCTAACGGGGGCGCTATGGTACGCACACATTGCCTGTAGCGCCAGCGCTGGAGAAAGACTGGAGCCAGGAGGTTGGGAGAAGTTCATTAGGGAATCAGTCGAGGAGGCTGTCACTGCGGGCCATTCTGACTGAGTAGAACCCAAAGTATCGTACCTCGCTCAGCGCCCTAAGAGTTTACCCGCGCAGATGCTGCTCGAGTTGTTGGTACAACTCACCGGTTGTTTGCAAGCCTGTCCGCTCGAGCACCAACCCAAGGTTGTGTCGAAAGGCGGGCAGGCTATGATCGGCCGAACTCTTGCTGGAGGTCATGGGGGTAAGCGGCAACGATTCAGCGTACAAATTAGCTAGACAGTGCTCTGCCTCAAGTTCGAGCGTCTTCAACCGAGCGCGCAGGGTCGCTGCTTTGCCCTCTGTTTTCCAGGCTCGCCGGACTTGCCGCAGGGGCAGAACCACCTGATCAATCCAGGCCTCGCTACAGGCCCGTAATTGAGCGAGATCCTCCCGGCTAATCGCTCTCCCCCGCAGCCCTAGCCAGGCAACATACATCAATTCCAGGATGACCACATTGTTCTTATCCTGCAGCTCGAGTAGACGAGCCGCACCGGCTCCCTGCCACCGATCCAGCGCCCACTGCCAAAATTCTGAGTGCTGTTCACTCATAGGACTATCATCTCCCCGGACTGTATCAATGACTTTTTTTCAGCACGGGACAGCTTTTTTAGCCGGGACTCCAGCCGTTGCGCCTGCCCGCGAGAAGCAACCGACTGGTGCCAAGCGACCGTCACAGGCCGACGAACCCGGGTATAGCGAGCCCCTCCAGCGAGCTCCCCATTGTGTTGACGCAGCCTGCGAACCAAATCGGTCGTGACTCCTGCGTAGAAGCTGCTATCTGCACAGGCCAGTAAATATACCTGCCAAGACCCCTCGGGGTCTGTGTCTGCTGGTGTGGTGGTGCTATAGTTGGTCATCGTAATGGAGTGGTAGTTAATGCCTGTTAGGGAGCGCATATGAGTGAGAGTATTGTCCACGTTACAGAAGCCACCTTTGATTCGGAAGTCCTGTCTGCAGAAGTCCCCGTTCTGGTAGATTTCTGGGCAGAGTGGTGTGGGCCCTGCAAGATGATTGCGCCTATTCTCGACGAGATAGCTGCCGACTATGCGGGCAAACTGAAGGTATGCAAAGTCGATGTCGATTCGAACGCCGGTATTCCTGAAAAATTTGGTATCCGCGGCATCCCCACCCTTATTGTGTTCAAGGACGGAAACGCGGTGGAGACAAAAGTTGGTGCACTGTCGAAAACCCAGCTGTCGGAATTCATCGACGGCTGCATGTGAAAATAGCCAAAAACAGACAAAAATAAACGTGATAAAAGGTCTGGACGCACCCAGCGTCCAGTGCTAACTTAGCCAACGCAGGTCCCGAGAGCCTCGGGGTTCCTGGCCACTTCCCCCCTTATAACTCCACGCTTGGTTCGCGCCTGATTGTGTTCCTGGTGACGTTGGGGGTTAGGTGACAATCACGTTGACCTGCATTAGCTGCCCACCCAGGGCATGCATTCTTTCCCATTACTTCGGAATCAATCTGTGGACGACAACAATAGCTCAGAGAGCAAAGAAATAGACACTCAGCCCGTCAATGAAGAATCCAGCGACACTGGACGCACACTGAAGCTGAATAAATCCAACGAATCTAGCGCGGAGCCAGCTGATATCGGTGGAGACACCGAAACCAGTGAAGCGGCGGACTCAACCGACAGCAGCGGTAGCAATGGGGGACGACGAGGGAGAAACCGCCGGCAAAAAAGACGGGAACCCAGCACGCCCAGTGCGAACCCCCTCAGCCTCACCGAGCTTAAGAACAAGTCAACTCAGGAGCTGATCGACATGGCCCGGGAGATGGGCCTTGAAAATATGGCTCGATCCCGCAAGCAGGACATCATCTTTGCCTTGCTCAAACGTCACGCCAAGAGCGGCGAGGACATTTGGGGCGATGGGGTCCTCGAAATACTCCAAGACGGCTTTGGTTTCCTGCGCTCGGCGGACTCCTCCTACCTAGCAGGCCCTGACGATATTTACGTAAGCCCCAGCCAGATCCGTCGCTTCAACCTTCGCACCGGCGACACCATCACGGGCATGATCCGGCCACCCAAGGATTCGGAGCGCTACTTTGCGTTGCTGAAGGTCAAAGACGTCAACTTCGAGTCACCCGAGAGCGCCAAGAGTAAAATTCTCTTTGAGAATCTGACCCCCTTATTTCCCAATGAGCGCCTCACCCTTGAAAAAGGCAATGGCTCAACGGAAGACCTTACGGGACGCATCATCGATTTGTGCGCCCCCATCGGTAAAGGACAGCGGGGCCTGTTGGTTGCTCCCCCCAAAGCCGGCAAGACCATCATGATGCAAAACATCGCTCAAGCGGTCATCACCAACAATCCGGAATGTTACGTTATCGTTCTGCTGATTGATGAGCGTCCGGAAGAGGTAACCGAGATGCAGCGGTCTGTAGGCGCGCGTGGTGCAGAGGTGGTCGCCTCGACTTTTGATGAACCGCCCTCGCGACATGTTCAGGTAGCGGATATGGTGATTGAGAAGGCCAAGCGTCTGGTTGAACACAAGCGTGATGTGGTCATCCTTCTGGATTCCATCACGCGACTTGCCCGAGCTTACAACACGGTTGTACCAAGCTCAGGCAAGGTACTAACGGGTGGTGTTGACGCCCATGCACTGGAGCGTCCAAAGCGATTCTTCGGTGCCGCTAGAAATATTGAGGAGGGTGGCAGCCTTTCCATCATCGCGACGGCACTTATCGACACCGGTTCGAAAATGGATGAGGTGATCTACGAAGAGTTCAAGGGCACGGGTAATATGGAATTGCACCTTGATCGGAAAATCGCCGAGAAGCGTGTTTACCCCGCCATCAACATCCGGCGCTCAGGTACACGCCGCGAGGAACTCCTTACTGGAGACGAAGAGCTACAGCGCATGTGGATTCTGCGCAAGCTACTGCACGGTATGGAGGACCTGCCTGCTATCGAGTTCCTGCTCGACAAGTTGAAAGATACAAAGTCGAACGAAGAATTCTTCAAGTCGATGAAGCGTAAGTAATCCGACATACCCCAATGAGCGTGCAATTTACCGACCTCAGGGACTTCATTACGGAGCTGGAGAAACGCGGACTGCTTGTACGCATCAAGGAGCCTGTCGACCCCAATCTTGAGATGACTGAAATTTCGGATCGCACCCTTCGAGGCGGCGGTCCAGCACTGCTGTTTGAAAATCCCGTGGGTTACGACGTACCTGTGCTCGCCAATTTATTTGGCACCGAGGAGCGTGTTGCCATGGGTATGGGCGCAGAGTCCATCGAGGCCCTACGGGAGATTGGAGAGTTGCTGGCCTATTTGCGACAACCAGACCCGCCTAAAGGGATGCGAGATCTGATCGACAAGGCACCCCTACTGAAGCAGGTTCTCAACATGGGACCCAAGGTCGTCAAGCGTCCGCCATGTCAGGACGTCGTGCTCAAAGGTAACGACATAGACCTGACCCGCCTGCCGATACAGACCTGCTGGCCGGGTGATGCTGGACCGCTGGTGACCTGGCCACTGGTCATCACCCGTGGCCCCGAAAAGCCCAGGATGAACCTCGGTATTTATCGCATGCAACTGATAGGACACAACAAGCTAATCATGCGCTGGCTGTCCCACCGTGGTGGTGCTCTGGATTTCCGTGATTGGACGCTGAAAAATCCGGGGGAGCCTTACCCAGTCGCCATTGCCCTCGGCGCTGATCCAGCCACCACACTTGGTGCGGTGACCCCCGTCCCCGACGCCCTGTCTGAATACGCCTTTGCTGGCCTGCTCAGGGGAAGCAAAACCGAGGTGGCAGATTGCGTGACCGATCGCTGCAGGCAAAACGAATTGCGTGTCCCTGCCCACTCAGAAATTATTCTCGAGGGCTATATCCAACCGGGAGAAGAGGCAGACGAGGGCCCATTCGGTGATCATACGGGCTACTACAACGAAGTGGAGCGGTTTCCCGTATTCACCGTTGAAGCGATGACTACCCGGCGCAATCCGATTTATCACAGCACCTACACCGGGAGACCCCCCGACGAGCCTGCCATTCTCGGCGTGGCTCTGAACGAAGTGGTTGTGCCCCTACTGAGAAAGCAGTTTCCTGAGATCGTCGATTTTTATTTGCCACCAGAGGGCTGCTCCTATCGTCTTGCCGTGGTTACGATCAGAAAAGAGTATCCCGGCCATGCCAAGCGCATCATGATGGGTGTCTGGTCATTTCTACGCCAGTTTATGTACACCAAGTTCATTATCGTCACAGACGATGACGTCAACGCACGGAGCTGGGAAGATGTCGTCTGGGCAATGACCACCCGCATGGACCCTCGTCGAGACTGCGTGTTTATCGACAACACCCCTATCGATTACTTGGATTTTGCATCACCAGTTGCTGGTCTCGGCTCCAAGGTAGGGATGGACGCCACTCATAAGTGGGAGGGTGAGAGCGACCGCGAGTGGGGCACCGCTATTTCAATGAGCCCCGATGTCAAAACACGTGTTGATGCATTGTGGGAGTCTTTGGGCATCGAACTTCCGGGCCGCAAATCCTAGGAAGCTCTCAGCCCTGATCTCTCTCTGGGAGTGGGACCTCCGGCTCGCCGTGCAGTTCACGGCTAGCCTGCTCCAGAAGCTTTACGGCCTCCTCTTGTCGCCCCGTCGCGCGATACAGGGCCGACAGTAGCCAAGCGGCCTCAGCTGCATCCTCTTGCTGGCTCGCCTCGAGCAAAAATGCCTCGGCACGATCCCATTCGTGAGCGTGTAAAGCCGCGCGCGCCGCTGCCATCATCAAGGGATACTCTTTTCCCTGTTGGGCAAGCCACCGCTCGAGGGTTTTGAGCAGTTTTTTTGGCTGCTTTGGGGCAAAACGGCCAAGGCTGTCAACCAGTGTTGCATCCCACTCGTTATCCAGAAATTCAATCACCCTGCGCTCAAGCGCGCCATAAGCCTTTAAGGAGCGAAGTTGCTCGATGAAATGCTGCCGGAATCGCCTCTGACTCTTAAATTCAGCCGGAACCGACCGCCACAGTTTTTCCAGCGCACCCTCCGCATCGGGCGCCTCGATTGCCGAGGACATCAAGCCGAGCCACATCCGCTCCTCAGTGTCCGATAAATGGCCGCTGGCATTGAGCTTGTATTTCTTGAGCTCGGGCAAAATTTCTCGCAGGGACTCCCAGTCCTCAAGCTGAAGATGCGCCCGTGCCAACAGTTCGACGACATAGGGGTGTTTATTGGCGTTCGCTCTTGCTCGAACGAGCGTGGCCAGAGCCTGCTCATATTGACCTGCCGTAAGCTGGAGTTCCGCTTGGGTGAGCTCGACCGCAATACCCGCATCACCATCAATAGTTTCGGCAATACCTAACTGGCGCCTGGCCTCATCTACATCTCCCAGACGAAAGCTGGCCCGCGCGGCGATCAAATGATTGAGCAGGGGTGCCTCCGTATATCGGGCGGCCCGAAGAAGTTGCTTGCGTGACTGCTCCCAATTACCTTCAACGAAATTGATAAGGCCCCTATTACTCAAGGCTGTCGCGTTCCTGCTTTTTCGACTGCCGAGCCAATCCATGAGCGTCAACCGACTGCGGAGTATCTTGGTTATAAACTTGAGAAGCAGCGCGGCAAGCATCCAGGTCACCAGCGCCAAGGTGATACCGAACCACAAGCTGGTCTCAACGGAGCTATCTCGCCAGCTGATATAGATATAGCCCGGATCCTGCTCTACCAGCGTGACCAACCCCGCGCCAAGC
>Ga0255784_10003279_pt1 | contig 12340 bp, 9 predicted proteins | sample 101ome_14_FD_179982 | JGI IMG/M metagenome (GOLD analysis project Ga0255784, IMG submission 179982) | Coastal salt marsh microbial communities from the Groves Creek Marsh, Skidaway Island, Georgia - 101403AT metaG (version 2) | ecosystem: Environmental > Aquatic > Marine > Intertidal zone > Salt...
GAGGCTCTTTTTGTTTGGGAAATTTTATTTATTTGACCTATTTTCTGCAAAATAACGTTTTGCCAACTTGGTATATTTCTTAAAAAAGTCGGAAACAGTTAAGTTATGTAAACATAACCGGGAAACCTTCCTCTTTGGTGGATTCTTCTCATCCCTCTGGGGGGCGTAGCTCACATGGTAGAGGTTTGGATTTTGGTTGTATTTTCGAATATAAACTCATTATATTTACCGAAGCGGTCGATTCGCAACGTTCGATTCAGCAATGTTTGAAATCGTCGTCGAGCTTTCGACAGGTACGGAGATGTACGTGTATATTCATCATGCTATGAATCCAAAACTAATGTTTATGTCATCAGCGATACTTCGCGCCTCCAAATTTTGCAAATGATTTTTTTGCCTATTGTGATGTATGAACGTGTACTGGTGCCTTCCGCGCACATGATGCGAGGCATTGATCAGACAAGCTATCACTCACGTAGGAAGTATAAACAGTCTAAGTAAGAGACCATCTCTTGCCGCTTCATTGCACGCAACTACGTAGTGATATCTTTTGTACTTACATGTAACATGATATTTGAGTGCATGGAGGATGACTGCTTGAAGCTTTCCCTGCGACAGTTCTCCAATCCCGCAGCGCTTGCATCGCCTCGTTTGTGAAGCATCAGAGTTGACCGTCTTTTTTGCATCATACAATTCATCGATAAAACACTCATTTGCTACGCAACACTCCACGTACTCCACCATTTCCATGCTCCTTTATAATGTGGCATCTGCAATCGATATTTTATTCAATACACACTTTTTCTTCCCTCGCATGCTCTCTCGAGCAACTCGAGTTTATTCGTTTCAGCAGCTTGTTCCCAGAACCAGGCTTGATCCAATCACATATCCATCCCATTCTTCCGTTTCCGGTGCATATCATTTCCAGACCAACTCCAACGTTAATATCGACGAAATACGATCTAAGTTCAATGCCTCCGTCGACTCAATCTCGAAAGTGCCGCTCTTTTAATCCACGCTCTCTGAACTCACATCGGACAAGAACTTGACATCACTCATTTTCAAACTCAACTTCGGAAGAATATTCGTGAAACTTATATCGTCGTTATTGACGATCAAAACCCACAAATTTCACTCCTTGCTTCCTCACTTTTCTTTCTTTGAACGGGATGGCATTTTCGTAGCGCTCCTGCGATTGATTTGTGCGCGCGAAAGTGAAGAAGAGCGAAGAAGAATTTTCTTTTTTTTTCGGTCACGAGTGAAGAAAAGACGTTTCGAAGGATGTGAGAGAGGAAAAACTAAAAACTAAAATATGACGCCTTTTGTATCTCTCAAGGGTATGTGTATATTACAAGGGTGTGGTTTAATTGTATCTGTGTGTGTTTATGATTCTGATTCTGACTCCGATGATAATGTGTACAACTCGCCGTGTTCGTATCGCCAACCTTCTGGCAAAGGACACTCGTTGTCGAGAAGGTATTGTAAACACTCCGAGCGCTTCTTCCGGTACGCCACTCGTACGGCGTCTTCGTTCCAAGGCGCTTTGACTGTTTCGTGCAAGTACTTCAAACAGTCCAAGTGACCATTTGCAGCCGCAGCCACACACGCATCTCCGAACGAGGCATCACTTTTACGCTCACGAAGATACTCGAGTATATGGAGATGTCCATTTTGAGCTGCAGACTCGGCTGCTACTGGTGTTACTCGTTCATAGGGCAGAGATGGTGGTGTGTTTACATCATACATTCTGCATAAGTATCTGAGGCATTCGAGTTGACCTCCTCCGGCAGCATGTGCACACACGTACTCATTGATATACAAGCAGGTTTTCTCATAGCAATACTTTACCATTTCCAGATTACCTTGTCTTGCGGCCGCGTCAATCGTACTTAAACCCCGCTGACAATCTGTATTACCTAGTAACCATTTGAGCAACTCGACTTTATTCGTTCGAGCAACTTTCTCGCTGAATTTTACTTCTGGATGTTTTTCAAAATAGTTCCAATCCCAGGATTCCCGTTCCTCCCACGCGATTTGCAACGTAGATATCGACGATATCTCTTCAACAACAAAGTATTCTTCCAAATCAATTTTTCGCGATGATCTCTTAATCAAAGCTCTCGTCTCCGTATTCACTTCAAACAAAAACTTCACGTCCGTTCGATTCAATTTCGGAAGAATGTGTTTGAAACAAATATCGTCGTTGTTTACAATCACCTCCCACAAATCACCTCTTTCCTCCTCGCGTCGATTCTGCGTCGCCATGTTCTCTCGTTTACACGCGATCGCGCGTCTTTGCTCGCGCTCGTAGCGTGCGTGTATCTCTATCGGTCGCGAAGAAACAACGAAAAGTGAAGAAGAAGATATCTTCTTTTCTCTTCTTTTTTTTTTCGTCTCGGGTGAAGAAAAGACGTTTACTCCTCTCTCTCACTTCCTTCGAAAACAAAAAGACAAAAAGACAAAAAACATTATAATAAAGTGTCAAACACAGTTTCGCTGCTGCATTTCTGTTGCGGTAGTGTATATATATTCTAAACAACTACTATTATTAATATCGATCGTGATCGGTCGTATCCCAATCCGTCGTGGTCACCTCCGTCTCGTCCCCGCCGCCGGATGTATTTTTGTTGTTGTATCCCCGAATCGGCGTCCCCGAAAAATTATCCGAAGACCTCGAAATGCTTCGAATAAAGTCTCGAATCATCCTAGGCCACTGTTCGGTGTCCTCTAAAGTCTTCGCCACGTGCATTTCGCAGTGCGGAATCAGTTTTTTCAACTCCTCCGCGCTCTTCAGCGGGTGCGTCTTATCGCCGCAATCCCACGCCAGGAGCAAACACGGCACTTTCGCCATGACGTTGGAAATCTCCTCCGGCGGAGGTAAATTCGATTGCGCGGCGCCCACGGAAACAGCCACGTACGACTCGTCTCGCATGCCCAACTCTACCGTCGCTCTTGGGATGTACACCTCCTCTGGCTCGCCGTCGAAAATCGGTCGCGGTTTCCTCAACCTCGGCGGCGGCGGCGGTCCTTCCAACGCCTTCTTCTTCAAATTTTTCTCTCGTTTTTTCCTCTGTTCGTAAATTGTCGGCGGTATGACCAACACCAGTCCGTCTGGTACGACGTCACCTCGTTGCACGGCTGCGTGCAGCGTCACCGCAGCGCCCATAGACGCGCCACCTAATATCAACTTTTGTTTCTTTTCTTTCCCGGTTTTCTTACTAATTCTCGTTTGTTGTTTCAAGTTGGCCACTTTTAACATATCCGCCGCCATGTTCTCCCACTTTGCCTGAATGCTCGTCTCCGCCGGCGATGAATATCCGTGTCCTCTCGCGTTGTATCGCACGATTCTCACTTTTTCGTCTTTTAAATTTTCTAAATCCTCCTCGCTTTCGCTGCCATCGCTCGCGTCGCCTTCTTCGTCGCACGTCGTCGTCGCCGTCCCGGACACGTCCCCTCTCTCGCGCACGTCCCAGAAATTCCACAAAGACTCCTTATCCTCGTTCGTCATGGACGATCCTAATCCGTGTCCCCAGACGACTTGCACCGGCGCGTCTTCGTCTCCGTACACCTTCGCCTCGAGCGCGACGCCGTCGGCGATGTGCAGCTTCGAAATGTCCTCGTTCAGCGGCGCCCAATACTCTTCCTTTCCCGATAATGCTGTCGTCGTCGTTGTCGTTGTCGTTGCCGCCATCGCCGTGGCCCCGTTCGTATCGTTCTTATCGTTTCTCACAAAATTCGCGTCGTTCAAATCTTCCTCGGCTACTTTTTGTAAATGTTCCTCCTCTTCCTCTCTCGTCGTCTCGTGTTGCTCGTGGTTCTCGTTGGATAAGCGCGAGAGCGAAGCGTGATGCGTCGTCGTCGTCGTCGCCGTCGTCGCGTGTTGCTGTTGCGGAGAAGACATATTCTTCTTCTTCCTCTTCTTCTCTTCTTCTTCCTTCTCGTCTCCTCCGAAACCTCGCGTCGTCGTCGTCGTCGCGCTCGTCGTCGTCGTCGCTCTTCTTCTCGAGATAAACGAGGCACCCGACGACGAAACCGACGACCGGGAAGAAGAAGACGAAGAAGAAGAAGAAAATCTCGCCGCCGCTCCTCCTCTCGAAGCTACGCCGTAGTTGTTAATTTTGAACGAACAAAACAGGAGAAGACGCGACAGCGCGACCGCTCGTCGTCGCGACGAATAAAGAAGAAGAATAGCGCGGGAAAAGAAGAAGAGAGTGCAAAACGCGAATATCTCTACCGCGCGCGCTCTCTTCGATGAAAAAAATGAAGCAAAAAAAAGCGCTCGCGAGAGACGAAAAAAAAAAATTTTTGTGAGCACTAAGCACGACAAGAAAAAGAATTATTAGGAGTAATATATATAATATCAATCAAAACACATGCGTTGTTTAAACGACCACGGAAGAAGAAGCCGCGCACAAGGCTGCAGCCGCGCCTCGAAGAGACCTCGAAGAAGAAGAGGAAGACGCCTTTCGCAAGAATTTGGTCGCCGCCGCCGAGGAAGAAGCGTTTCCTCTAACTCGAGAAGAGGAGAAGGAGGAGAAGGAGGTGGACGCGGGGACGGAGACGCCGCCGCGCTTCGTCGCTCCTCTTCTTCTTCCTCCCGCGCCGGCGGAAGAAGAAGAAATAGTAGCAGATGCGACGATGCCGCACTTATCGATGAACACGTCGTACGACGGCGCGCCGGATTGCGACCCGACCGATTCTAACGCTTTCACCACGGAGTACCCCTCGACGACTTGGCCGAAAACCGTGTGCTTCCCGTTCAAAAACGGCGTCGCCACCGTGCACAAGAAAAACTGCGACCCGTTCGTGTTCGGACCGGCGTTCGCCATGGACAAAATCCCCGGACCGTTGTGCGGTAAATCAAAGTTCTCGTCCGGGAAATTTCGACCGTATATCGATTTCCCGCCCGTGCCGTTGTCGTTCGTAAAATCTCCTCCTTGGCACATGAAGTTTGGAATCACCCGGTGGAAACGACTTCCTTCGTAGCCGAATCCTTTCTCTCCGGTGCACAGTTGCTTGAAGTTTTCCGCCGTTTTCGGACACGCGTCTTCTTTCAGCTCGATCACGACGCGTCCGAGACGCTCGAACGTGCGGTCGTTGGACAGTTTCAAGTCGAAATACACCTTCGTGTTGTTCTGTCGTTTATGTGTGTTTACGTAAAAATGGAAACAGAGAGAGAGAGAGAGAGAGAAGAGCGCGTTTGATGTCGTCGTCGTGAGTGAGATGCGCGGATTGATGCGCGCCGCGCGAAAGAGAAAAGAGAAAAGTCACGACGTACCTCGTTCACGGGCAACGGAATCGTGTACGGCACGGACGATTTCGCGAGCGACACGACGTCTTCCACCGCTGGACCAGAACTACCCCCCGGGACGGATAGAACGCCTCCCATTATTATTGTTTACGTGTGCGTATTTGTTACGAAGAGCGCGGGTTTGCGAGCGCGTCGTGAAGAAAGTTCTGCCGCTGCGGGGAAAAAAATGTGTCGTCGATGCGATATTTTCATCACATCAACGCGCACAGACAGAGATACGCACAGAGAGAGAGAGAGAGAGAGAAAGATCGATAGATGTCGAAAGAAGAAGAAATCGAAGACGAAGACGCGTCGTCGAAGAAGAAGGTGCTGTTGCAAGAGGCGAAAGACGCGTTTTACGAGGAGAACAAAGACGCGTGCAAAGACGGACGATGTTCGAATCCGAGGTGTGGATTTAAAGGGTGCACGTGCGGAGAGAAGTGCTCGTGCAACAGACCGGAAGTTCTGGACGCGGTGACGTGCGATCCGTGCAAAGATGCCGCGAGGAAGAAGAAGATGACGATGGAAGAAGGAGAAGAAGGAGAATAAACGATTATTACGATGAACGACGGTGTTGACCAAGAACAACGACGAGGAGGAGAAGAAAAAAGCAGACCCCTTTCACTTCTCGTGAAGCGAAACAAAGACCGGTACGAGTTTGACGTCGACTGGGATTCGTCCACGGTCGAGGACGTGTTTACTGTGCTCAGTGAAAAGTCAAACGCGCTGAAACGAACGATGAAGCTCATCGTCGGCGGACAGACGATGACGGCGAGCGACGACGGGAAGAAGATATTTTCGGAGGTTGTCGCGAAGAAGATTAAAGGGGATAAGGTGACGTGCATGTTGCTCGACGGTTCGAATGCGACGACGACGACGATAACCAAAACGGTCTCTGCGGGCGCGGCGATGGCGAGTTCCATGGCGGAGAAGCGAAGAAGAGAGGCTATGGAGAAGATGATGGAAAGGAAGAGTAAAGTTACCGCGGAAAAGAGCTCGATACTAAGTGAAAAACGTTCGGGCGGTTTTGGCACCGTGTGGGAGAAAACGGGAATCTGTTCGTCGCAAAATTCAGGACTGGACGCGTTGCCGATCGCGGCTTTGGAAGCTTTGAACGCAGATGCGAAAATAAAAGTGTTTGACTTTAGTTCAAACGCAATCGCGCGCGTCCCGAGTGTAGTTTTTACGTTGCCGGCGCTGCGAAACATCACCCGAATATCGCTGTGCAACAACAACATCGAAAGCGCCGGGTTTGATTTCAAAATGCTCTTTGCAAACTTCAAGTTTCTGAAGTATTTAGATTTGAGCAACAACAATCTGAGTGGCGCGATTGAAATCACGTCCAACAGTTCCGCCGCGGAAGAAGAAGGAGAAGAAGAAAACGAAGAAGTCAACGAAGAAGTAAAAACGAGATCTCCGTTACAGCTAAAGATTTCGAACAATAAAATAACGTCCTTCTCTTCGAGTTTTTTCAAAGCTCTTCCTCCATTACAAAGCTTCGACGCGAGTGGAAACCAAATTTGCGATTCAATCGCGCACTACTTTGTCGGCAGCGAGACGACGCTGACGCACATCAATCTCGCCAACAACGCGCGAGTAAGCGCGATTCCAAACGAGTTTAGAAACATGAAGAGTTTACAATCGCTCATTTTAGACGGAAATAGAATAGATAAGAAAGGCATACCCGCCGTAGTCTTACGCGATTGCGAGCGGCTCTCGGAGCTGTCTCTGAAACAAAATCAAGTCACCATCGAAGAGTTGAGAGAATTGGACGGATGGGACGTGTACAACGAAAGACGAGTGTCTCGAGCGGACAAGATTCTCGACGCAAAGACAATGTTAGGAGACGCCTCCTTTCGCGAAGGCGCGGACGCGGAGCGATACACGAGAGATTTTTAGAGTTTGTAGAAGATGAGTAATATAGTAGTTTACAAGAAAGTAATTCTAAAAGTGTGCTTGTCGTTTCTTAGCGAGCGGCGACGTTGGAGGTGGCCTCTTCGTCTTCTTCCTCTTCGAACATGTCCTCATCGTCTTCGTCCATGGAACCTTCAGACGACGACATTTGTTCGCCAGTCATCGAACCCATTTTTGCCGCGATCGCTTCTCGCGTCAATCGAACAATCTCTTCGTATAGCCCCTCTTTCTCTTTCGCGGCGAGTAAACTTTTCTCGCGACCTTGGCCCAACTGCTCGCCTTTGAAGGAATACCACGAGCCTTTCTTTTCGATGACGCCGGTAGCTTCCGCGACGTCAAAGACGCATCCTTCGCTAGAAATACCTCTGCCGAAAAGCATGTCAAACTCGGCTACTTTATACGGCGGCGCGACCTTGTTCTTGGCCACTTTCACTTTCACTCTCGTCCCGAGATCGTCCTCGCCCGCTTTACCTTTGATGACTTCTTTTCTGCGAATGTCCAAACGCACCGAGGAGTAATATTTCAACGCGTTACCACCCGTGGTAACTTCCGGGTTTCCATAAATCACACCAACCTTCGATCGAAGTTGGTTCAAAAACAAAATCGTCGTGTTCGCCTTCGCCGCGTTTACGTTAATCTTTCTCAACGCTTGCGACATTAACCTCGCGTGCGCGCCGACTTGGACCATACCAATTTCGCCTTCGATTTCCGATCTCGGCACCAACGCGGCGACGGAATCCACGCAAATCAAATCCACCGCGGCGGAACGAACCAACGTATCCACAACTTCCAACGCCATTTCCCCGGTTTCCGGCTGACACACGACTAAATCGTCCACGTTCAATCCCAACCTCTTCGCGTAGTCCGGATCGAACGCGTGCTCGGCGTCGATTAACGCCACCGTCCCGCCCAACTTTTGCATCTCCGCCATCGCGTGCATGGCCAACGTCGTCTTCCCGGACGACTCCGGACCGTAAATTTCCACGATTCTACCTCTCGGTAACCCTCCCCCTAAGGCCATATCCAACGTCATCGCCCCGGACGGGAACGTCGCCACTTTCGCCTGCCCGGCGGAGCCTAACTTCATGATGGAACCTTTACCGAACGTCGAGTCGATTTCGCCGAGAACGCGCTCGAGCGCTTTTTTCTGTTTTATTACATTATTTGTTTTCAAACGCGCGCGAGAGAGAGAAGATGAAGGTGAGCGAATGCTTTTCATCGCGAGTGTGACGTGACGTCCACGTCTATCGTCATCGCGCGCGAGCGAGAGAAGAAGAAGAAGAAGCGCAAAAGTTTGAAAAAAATATCTCTCCCGGGAAAAAAAAAGAGAAGAGAGATCGGATTTGAAATCTAACACAAACGCAAAAATGTCGTTGTACTCTGTACCTTCGCCTGCGCGTTCTCTGGATCTAAACCCATGGTTGGTTCGCGCTCGGGAAGCTGCCCTTTCGGCGCTTTCCTCGCGCCGAACGCGTACGTTCGCACTTGGTCGCCTCGAGCGGTGTTGATGTTGAAGCGATTGATCGATGGAGAACCGACGACGACGACGCGCGCGTTGTTCTTTGGCGTCGTCGTCGCGGCGCATACTAAATGAGAAGGCAACCCCGCGCGAGATAAAGCAGACATCGTTTTACGGGACGTTGTTGTTGTTGTTGACGCGATAAAAGGAGACGACGCGATGATGCGCTCGATGAGAAGAGCAGTGGTTGGAGAAGTGGTTGTCGTCGTCTTTACTAAGAACGACATGAAACTTTCAAAAAGTGAGGCGACGAGAGAGAAAAAAATTTTGAATTTTGGCGGTAAACTATGATGATGGACGTTATCACACGACTTAAGCTCACTGCGGATATTGTTTCCCGGGTTACTAAAATACGTTGGGAATGAAGCTCGCGTGAAATTACAAACGCGAGGGAGATTTGGCGGCAGCTACTCGTTTCCTATTTCAAGCTCTGCGAGCTCCTTTTTGAGCTCCTTTTTGGATTTGGAGCTGTAGGTTTTCCTTCTCCAACTGTAGTTTTTCATTCTCCAGCCGTTTTCTTTCATTCTCCAACTGTAGTTTTTCATTCTCCAGCCGTTTTCTTTCATTCTCCAACTGTAGTTTTTCATTCTCCAGCCGTATTCTTCCATTCTCCAACTGTAGGTTTTCATTCTCCACGTGCAGACGTTTGTTCTCTCGCTCATCGGCTTCGTCGTCGTCGTCGTCGTCTGACCTTGCCCTCCTCCTCGTCGACGGCGTGATATCTTCGTTTCTTGTATCTACGCTCGTCATGCCCTGACCCGAGCTCGAGCTGTTTCGCCGTTGCGAACAAGACGCGAATACGTTTTCATCGATGTCTCTTTTCACTTGTTCTCTCGCGAGAAAGCAGCACTCGAGCGAATATTCCCTCTTGTTACCACACGCCTCACAACTCCAACCGGGAACTGTTCCGAGTTGCTCGTCAGACGCTCGTTTCCTCATGCGATCGTTTCGCACGGAGAGGTATTCCGAAAAGGAACCGTTCGGATATTCTTCCTTAAGTGGTTCGTAATATTGACGCAAAACTTTGATTGCGGCTCGTTCTTTCGTCGTGCACTTCGGAAAGTCTTGCCACCACTTGTGTACATTAGGAGGCTTAGTCGGGTCGTTGAGGTTGTCGTAAAATTGAAGCGCGGCGCGAGGCGCCTTGATTGCACTCGGCTTCAATTTTTCTATTCGCAAACCCGTCGCTGAACGGCATCTCGAAAGAGCGACATATACCTGGGCCTCCGCGAATGTGTTCGATGCATCAACTAAACACGAATCTAACGACATCCCTTGGGACTTGTGAATCGTAATTGCAAACGCCAACTTGATTGGAATTTGAAAGCGGATATTTTTCCCCAATCCAGCGGAATCGAAGGAAAATTCCATCGGAAATATTGGAACGGCTTCCTGAAAACCTCTGAACAAAACGTACGGGATTTTTTTTTGCTTTGTCCGTACCCATTCTCTCTGATTTTTCAGCAAATCGAGATCTCGCTGGTTGGTGTCTTCTTGTTTTTCGAGCTTCTCGATGTGCGAATTCATCGCCACCTCGTCGGGAAGATCGAATTTTATAATCGTACCTCGGGAGCCATTTGCTAGCCGTCGTTCCTCACTTTCGCTACCGTTAGTTTCTAGCACAGACGTGTTGATCAACATCATCACTTCGCATCCGACTTTAAGCGTGACTTTCTCCTCTGCTCGCATCTGTCCTTTCAAAAATCGCCAGTTGTCTTTCAAACTTTCACAATATGATTCGTATCGATTGTGGGTTTCATCAACACATGGCAGTACGCTATCAACTGCTTCATAAATAAACTCCTCGGTCTGAAATTCCGCCAATTTCTTTTTGTTGAACTCGTTTGCTTCCTTATTCGTGCATGTGAGTTTCATCTCAAAATGTTGATCATCATCATCGGTTCCAGTTCCTTGCGACGCCACGTACTTTATAATCTCTCTCCCAGCATCTTGCTCTCCTCTTCGCACGCGCGACAACAAATTTGCAAACGTCTCATCTTCCTGTCGAAACACAGTCTTGAGCTCGCAAAACGTAAAGTTTAACATGTCCCAAGTGAACGATTGAAAACATAACCCTCGGTCAAGCATCAGTGCTGGACATACCGCCTTCAGATTTAAGTTTCGACTCTTCAACTGTTCGATCGGCTGGAGTTGAAGAAAGTCGCCGAATACCACCACTTGCATCCCACCAAACGGCTGCGTCGGGTTCTCTCGAACGATCCCGAAATGTTCGCTCAATCGATCGAACATCTCTCCACTCAGCATCGAAATCTCGTCGATGAATAAGACGTCGTATTTCATAATCGCTTCTCTCTGCACATCTTTTAAGCCTCTCCCAAGAAAGTGTATGTTTTTTACGACTCCACACCCTGCTATCGAATGTATGGTCACGCCATCGATCGCTTCACTGGCAATGCCCGTCGTCGCGGTCACCGCGACCGTTTTATCCATCTCCTCCCGTAACTTTTTCACCGCGGTTTTCAAAAGCACCGACTTTCCCGTCCCCCCGGGTCCATACACGTAGCAGTTTTCACCACTTAAAATCTTTTCCAACGCAAACGCTTGATCTTCCGAAAGAGACGTCTCTTCCGGCAAAGGTTCATCCAGCAAAGACAAATGGATGAACCGCTCGGAGAGCGTCGCGACCGTTTCGTTCGCCATCATTCTTCCTCTTCTTCTTCTTGTTATTAAAGTCCTCGCGCGTTTTGCGTGCGGCGTTCTTCTTTATCAAGAGAAATTATTTGGCGAAAGCGCGCGCGTGTGTTTCACTCTCTTTTTTCAAATTTTTTGTGAGCACTTTTTGAAACCTTGCTCACATTCGCAAGAAGTGGCCGCGCCGACGGAAATAATAGGATGTGAATATTATATCGATAGCGAACGAAATACATACAACAGCAACATGTAGTGGGTGGATTTAAATTCGAAAACAAAGATGTAGCTCGTGCCTTCCTTCTCTCTCTCTCTCTCTAAATTCTTATATCTTTTTGCCCGCGCGAATCTGACTCTCTTCTTTCACCTTCTCCACTTCTTTCTTGTCTAAAAAAAAATAGCATTACGGTTTGTAATACGTCGTGTTGACAAACGGCATCTTCTTCACGACGGCTTTCGTCTTTTTACCTCTGGTTTCGACTTGCACTTCAGTGCCCGCCTTGGCCAACGCTTTGGGGACGTAGCCCATGGCGATGTTCTTACCCAACACCGGGGAAAAGCCGCCGCTGGACATCTCGCCCACTTCGTTGCCGTCCATGTCTAAGATTTTGGAGTGTTGTCTCGCCGGCGCGCCTTTCTCCAAGAACTCAAAGCCAACTCTTCTTTGCGGGACACCCTCTTCGATTTGTTTGCGAATCCTTTCGCCACCCGGGAAGGAGAACGTGTCTCTTCTCGCTTTACCGATGGTCCACGTCAAACCGGCTTCCGGCGGCGTCGTCTCTTCGCTCAAATCGTTGCCGTACAAGCACAAACCAGCTTCCAAACGCAAGGAATCTCTGGCGCCCAAACCGCACAAACGGACGTTCTCGTCTGCGACCAAGTCCTCGACTAACTTCAACGTCCCCGGGACCGGGACGGAGATTTCAAAACCGTCCTCGCCGGTGTAACCGGTTCTCGTCACCCAGCAC
>Ga0255784_10003286_pt1 | contig 12323 bp, 13 predicted proteins | sample 101ome_14_FD_179982 | JGI IMG/M metagenome (GOLD analysis project Ga0255784, IMG submission 179982) | Coastal salt marsh microbial communities from the Groves Creek Marsh, Skidaway Island, Georgia - 101403AT metaG (version 2) | ecosystem: Environmental > Aquatic > Marine > Intertidal zone >...
CCAGGATCACTTACAGTAGATTTTAATTCTAAGACATCTTCATCAAATGGAGACCTTGTTGCTATTTTAATTTCATGCCCATTTTTAGCTAAAAGCTTTACAATAGAGCTACCAATGAATCCAGTGCCCCCAAAAAGACAGATTTTTTTTACATAAGCTCGAGACATGTTATACAATCAGTAATTGAAAAATGAATTTTAAATACGAATTACATTTAAACGATATACCGGCTGAAACAAGTTTAAATATTGCCACAAGCATTGCTGTTGATGGGGAATTTTCAGGACTTAACCCGCTTACTGATAAACTACACCTATTACAAATTAGTGATGGATCTAGTTTTGTGCACCTAATAAAGTTTAAGGATAATTACAATGCTCCAAATTTAAAAAAAATTCTAGAAAATAATAATGTTAATAAAATATTTCATTTTGGTAGGGCTGATCTTGGGTTTTTAAGACAGCATCTTAACATAAATGTAAAAAATATATTTGATACTAAAATTGCTTCAAAAATTTGTAGAAAATTTACAAACAATCATGGTTTAAAAGATTTGTGTAAAGATTTACTCGGTATAAAATTAGATAAAGAAATGCAAACATCAGACTGGGGTAAGGATAATTATTCAGATGAACAGATTAAATATGCAGCTAATGATGTTTTATATCTACACAAAATTAAAGATGAGCTACAAAAAATATTAAAAAGAGAAAACAAAGATAAAATTGCTGAAAGATGTTTTGAATTTTTAGAAACTAGAACTAATTTAGATTTAAATGGATTGGGAGATATTTTTGAACATTAATTATGAAAACTGAAAAACAAATTTTAAATTTTGCGAAAAAAATTTTTAAAGAAGAGATTATAGCCCTGAATAAAGTACAAAAAAATTTAAACAATAATTTTTCTAAAGCAGTTAATTTAATATATAATACTAAAGGCAATATAGTATTTACCGGAGTTGGGAAATCTAAATTAATATTAGAAAAAACTTGTGGCACATTTTCATCATTAGGTATTCCAAGTTATGTTTTAGATATAAATCAAGCAAGCCATGGCAGTCTGGGAAATTTACAAAAAAATGATACGATAATAATTGCATCAAATAGTGGAAATACTACTGAATTAAATGCAATTTTTAAATATGCAAAGAAGCATAAAATTAAAATAATTGGAATTTCATCCAATGCAAAATCACAATTGTTTAAAAACTCATATATAAATATAATTTATTCAAAAATTAAAGAAGCGGGTGATAAAAATTTTTCATTAGTTCCAACGAGTTCTACAACTGTATTAACGTGTATAGGCGATGCACTCGCTGTTACAGTCGCAAAAAAGAAAAATTTTAAAATATCTAAATTCGGTGAACATCATCCTCATGGCAGTATCGGAAAATCACTAACACCAATTAAAGAACTTTTGATTACAGGAAATAAAATTCCTTTTATCAAAAATGATGCCCTATTTTCAGAGATATTATCGACTATATCATCAAAGAGGTTAGGTTGTGTTTTAATTAAAAATAAAAATTCAAAAAAAATTTCGATTATTACAGACGGTGATACTGCTAGAGCTGCCAGAAAATTCAAGAATCTTCATAAAATTAAAGCAAAAGACATCATGACAAAAAGTCCGAGTTTTACAGATGAAATGACTTTGGCACCTGATGCTCTTAATATTATGAATAAAAAAAGGATTAATGTTTTATTGGTTAAATCAAAAAATAAATTTAAAGGATTAGTGAGTATTCACTCTATTCTTGAATTTTTAGGAAAATGATATTTTTTAAAAAACTAACTCTATTTTTTACAATTGTTTTATTAGGTACTATTATTTTTTATGGTTATTATATTAATCAAAATAAAGGTTCTATTAAAGTTGATGATACTAAATCAACTGCTGATAAATTTTCAGAAACAACAAAAGGAATCACAAAATTTAAAAACGTAGAATACAAAACAATAGGTAAAAATAACAAAGAATATATTACAAAAGGCGGAGAGGCACTTTTAAATTATGACACCCCTAATTTAATCGTTTTAAATAAAGTTCATAGTTTTACAAAACTTAAAGATGGATCAATTTTAAATGTAAAATCAAATAAAGCAAATTATTTCAAAAATACAAAAAATATTAAATATTTTAATAACGTCATTATTTTAAATAAAGATGTAAAAATTACAGCTGAAGTTGCAAATTTTTTTGCAGATAAAAATTTAATTAGATTAGAAAAAAATATAATATTTAAAGATAATAAAAATACTATAAAAGGTGATATAGCTGAACTTGATACAATCACTAATAATTTACAAGTTTTAATGAATAAAAAAAAAGATAGAGTTTATGGAAAAAGACAAAACAAATAAAAAACAAAAAATTAAAATAAAGGCAGATATTCATTTAAAATCAAAATTGATTTTGAAAAAAGAATATGTTGTAAACGAAAAAAAAAACACTCTATTATTAAACAAAATTGTTTCAAAAAAACCACAAAATCAAACAAAATTTTCAGAAAAAACTAATCTTAAAATTGCATCTGAAAATATAATTAAGATTAATGATGGGAATATTGGGCGTACAGACAAAATTCTAACAGTAACTAAAATTTCAAAATCTTTGGGCGGGAAACCAATATTAAAAGATATAACATTTTCTTTAAAACATGGGCAAATTTTAGGCCTATTAGGTCCCAACGGAGCAGGAAAATCAACTTTATTTAATCTTATTGTGGGAAAAATATATCCTGAACTTGGAGAAATTAGATTGAACAATGAAATTATAAATAACCTTCCTATTCATAAAAGAGCAATAAAAGGGATTAGCTTACTTGAGCAGCATAAAGGTCTTTTTGGTAATATGACAGCCTATGAAAATCTTTATGCTATTTTAGAATTATATATGGATGATAAAAATAAAATTGAAACTAAAATACTTCAATTATTATCTTATTTCGGTCTTCAATACTTATTAAATGTTAAAGCTAATAATATGTCAGGCGGTGAATATAAAAAAATTTCAACCCTTCAAAGAATTTGTAATAAAGATATCAAAGTTTTATTACTTGATGAACCTATGGCTGCTTTAGATCCATTAAGTATTTCATCAATCAAAAAATTTATACTTGAATTAAGAGACATGGGCCTGTCTGTAATAATTACTGATCATAATTTTTTTGCAATTCAAGACATCTTAGATCATTGTTTGATTATAAGAGATGGTCATATTATGGTCGAAGGTCCACCTAAAACTATTATGAAAAGTGAGAAAGCAATTAAATATTACTTGGGTACTGGATTTGCAATTTAACTTTTGGAATCTTGTTCCTCTTCGAGTGCTGCATCATCTAAAGAAATAACATCATCTTCATTCTCATTTTCAGAACTATCTGCATTATCAATATCTGCAAATTCATCTTTTGTATCAGGTTTAGCTTGTTGCTGAACAATTGTATTATTTTCGGAAAAAAAAGTATCATCATCAATTATTATTTCTTTCTCACCACATGGGCATGTAAAAGGAGATTTTTTGTTTAAATCATAAAACTTTTTATCACAGTGAGGGCAAACCCTTTTTTGTCCAAATTTTTTATCAGCCATTAAAATTTCTTTTTTATATTAATTATCTGGGTATATATTGATCTAATAAACTAATGGCAATTAAAAAATTCATCCCTGAAAATAATATTTTTATTAAAGGATCGGTGGAATTGTCCTCTGACAAAAGTATATCTATAAGAGCTATTTTATTTTCAAGTATTGCTTATGGCGTTTCAACAATAGAAATTAATGAGCCAGGTGAAGATGCCCAAACTTCCATAATGGCAATTAAAACACTTGGAATTAAAGTAAAGAAAATTGGAAACAGTTACATTATCTTTGGACTTGGTATTGGATATCCCAAAAATAAGAAAAAATTGATAATTGACTGTAGAAATAGTGGAACTACCCTAAGATTATTAACTCCACTAATTGCTGGTTCAAAAATTAAAGCGAAAATTATTGGTGATAAAAGTTTATCATCAAGACCATATAGATTGGGTTTTCTTAATAAATTTTTAATGAATGTGAAACCAACTAAAAAAGAATATTTACCATTAAATATCGATGGCCATACAAATTGCATACAAAGTAAAATTAGAATAACCAAACCTTCTGCTCAAATGATTAGTGCAGCAACTTTGGCTGGGATAATGAGTTTTGGTGATACGATTATTGAAGGACCAAATTATGTTAGAGACCATACATCTAGATTATTAAAATATTTAAAATACAAAGCAAAGTTTCAAACAAACAAAAAAACTGAAATAATTAAAATATCAGGTAGACAATTTTTAAAACCTATAAAAAATTATAAAATACCTTCGGACCCGTCATCGAGTGCATTTTTAATTTCAATCGCTATTTTAACAGAGGGTAGTGAAATTAAAATTAAAAATGTTTGTCTTAATCCGTTTAGAATAGGGTTTATTAAAATAATGAAAAGAATGGGAGCTAATATCAAATTTAAAAATCAAAGTAATTATTTTGGAGAACCAGTTGGTGATATAATTGCCAAATATTCTCCAAATTTAAAATCTGTTACAATAAAAAAAAATGAAGTTGCAAGTATTATTGATGAAATTCCAGTGTTGTTAATTGTATCTATATTTGCAAAATCTAAAAGTACATTTAATAATCTTACAGAGTTAAGATTTAAAGAGTCAGATAGGTTAAAAGTTATGTATGAGAACTTAAAACTATGTGGTGCAAATATAATTAGGAAACAAGATAGTTTAATTATCAATGGTATAAATGAAAAATTTTATAGTAGTGAAATTGTTAAAATAAAAAATTTTAATAAAGACCATAGAATTGCTATGGCATTTTATGTTTTATCAGCTGTATCTAGAAAAAGAATTCAAATTAATGATTTTGAATGTACAAAAGTTTCATTTCCAAAATTTTTGCAAACAATCAAAGAATTAAAGAAGAATTATAAAAAAAAAATTATTATTGCTTGTGATGGAGGTGTAGCTTCTGGAAAAACTAGTATTTTAAAAAAAATTAAAAAACATTATGGCTTTAAATCTATTTTAATTGATTCGGGTTTGTTATATCGTTATTTAACTCTTATACACTTAAAAACAAAAAAGAATTTTATTAATGCGAAATATTTAATAAAAAAACTTAATAAAGTTAATTTAAAAAAATTAGAAAATCCAATTTTGCATTCAAACGAGGTATCCAATAAAGTTTCTGATATTGCAAAAATAGCTATAATAAGAAAAGCTCTACTGCCCATTCAAAGAAAATTAATTTTTGGATGCAAACACCAAATTGTTTTAGTGGGTGGACGAGATATATGTTCAACAATTTTACCTGGTGCTTTTAGTGATTTAAAACTTTATATAAATGCAAAGGTTAAAACCAGAGCTAAAAGAAGATATCTAGAAATAAAATCCAAAAAAAATGCAAAAAATATTCACTTTAAGCAAATTTTAAAAGCTCTAAAAGCTAGAGATTTGGCCGATAAAACACGAAAAATTAGCCCTCTAAAAAAAACAAAGGATTCTATATTGATAGATAATAACTCTAATGATATATCCCGCGCACTTAAGAAGATAATTTTCTTAATAGAAAGAGAGATAAAAAATATTAGTGGGAGTAAATAATTTAAAAGTTTACAATGAAAATTCAAATTCAGAATTTGCAAAATTAATTTCAGAAAATTTAGAAAATATTACTTTAAAAGACAATACTACTGTTAAGGGTTCAGTTGAAAAAATCGATGATAAATTTGTTCATATTTTTATAATGGGTGCCAAATCAAGTGGTATTGTAGATATAAATGAGATACCTCACGCAGAACTTGAAAATCTTAAAGTAGGGAGTGAAATCGAAGTTTTTTTGGAAAGAACAGAGGATAAAAACGGAAACATTGTTTTAAGTATAGAAAAAGCTCGAAGAGCAAAATCATGGAAAAAAATTGAAAAAGCATTTGAAAACCAGGAAAAAGTAAGTGGAATAATTAAAAATACAGTCAAAGGTGGAGTAGTTGTAGAGATCTTTGGCGTATTTGCATTTTGTCCAAACTCTCAAGTTGCAGATAAGCCAATCAAAAATATGAATGAATTTATGAATAAGCCGATGGAATTCCAAATTATAAAAATTGACAATGTGAGAATGAATGTAATTGCAAGCAGAAGACAGATTCTTGAACAAGAAAAAAATAAAAATAAAGAAAAGATTATTAAAAATTATAAAGTTGGTGACGTTGTTGAAGGTACTATTAAAGCTGTACAATCCTACGGATGCTTTGTAAGTATTGAAAGTCTTGATTGTTTACTTCATTCCTCGGAAGTTTCGCATTTAAAAATTTCAAATTTAAATGATATTTTTTCTGTTGGAGAAAAAGTTAAAGTCAAAATTTTAGAAATTGATAACGAAAATATGAGGATGAGTTTGTCAATAAAAGCAATGCTTCCTGATCCATTCAAAACAATCAAAGATAAATATAATGTTGGAAGTGAATACGAGGTAAAAATTATAAAATTAACTGACTTTGGTGCATTTGCTGAAATGGAACAAGGTGTGACTGGTTTGATACACTCTAGTGAAATAAAACATATGCAGAAAAATGTTAATCCAAAATCAGTGTTTAAAATAGGTGACACTATAAAAGTAAAATTAAAAGAAGTAGATGTAGAAAAGAGAAAGATTTCTTTAAGTCATAAAGATTGCTTACCAAATCCAATAGATGAATTTATAAAAAAGTATCCAGTAAATTCAGAGGTAGATACAAAAGTTGTAACAAAAAAAGATTTTGGAATTTTTTGTAACCCAGGAGATAGTGATATTGATATCTTTATTCATTATAAACAATTAGATTATTTAGAAAGTTCAAAAGCCTTAGATAACTACAACAAAGGTGATAATGTGAAAGTTAAAATAATTGATATTAAAGATGACAAAGTTAACGGCTCAATCAGAGCTTTAAAAAAAGATCCATTTTCATTTTTTGATAATAAAAAAATTGGAGATATTGTTTCCACGCGAGTAGTCGAGGTGCTAGACAATGGTCTTAAAATAGATGTCGGGCCAGATAGATTTCAAAGTATAATCAGAAAATCTGAGCTAGCTATTGAGAAATCTGATCAAAGACCCAATAGATTCTCATCAGGAGACTCAATTGATGCAGCAATACTTGAATTAGATAAAGAAAAAAGAAGAGTAAAATTATCTGTAAAAAAGCTTGAGCAACAACAGGCTGATGAGGCTATTGAAAAATACGGGTCTACAACTTCTGGTCAATCATTAGCTGGAATTTTAGGTGAAGCTTTAGAAAAAAAAGACAAGAAAAAAGATTAGCCCTTCCTTTTCTTACATTCTAAATCTATAATAATTTCAATAATTTATTGAAATGTCTAAAAAAACTTTTGTAAAATCTGATATTGTTAAATTATTGCAAGGCAGTTTTCAAAAAATTCCAAACAATGATGTTGAAAGAATTATTGATTCTATATTTAAATATTTAGCCAACTCATTATCAGAAGGAAGAAATATAGAAATACGCGGATTAGGTACATTTAAAATAAAAAAAATGCCATCACGAAATGCTAGAAATCCAAAAACTGGGGAACAAATTAAAATTGCAGAAAAAAATAAAGTAAAATGGAAAAGTTCAAAATTGTTAAATTTTAGGATTAATAAAAGTGAAAAAAACGAAAGATAAAAAAATAATTTTTATTGCACTTGATTGCTCAGTATCAAAAGCTAAATCAATTATCAAATCTATTCCTAAGATTAGATCAAAAAAATACGAGATTGGTATTAAAGCGGGTTACCAAATTCTTTATTCTGATAAAGGAAGAAATTTTATTAAATCATTAAAAGGATACAAAAAATTTATAGATTTAAAATTAAACGATGTTCCGAACACCGTTAAAAATGGAATATTATCCTTGAGTGACTTAAAAGCTGATTACATTACTATTCATGCAGGTGCAGGTTATGATGCAATAAAATTAGCAAAAAAATATTCTGGTCAAACAAAATTATTAGCAGTCTCGGTACTTACAAGCATGAATAAAAAAAACTTATCTGAAGTTGGTCATACAAAACAATTAGATAAGCTTGTTATTCATCTCAGCAAACTTGCAAAAAGAGCAGGTGCCTATGCTATGATTTGCAGTCCATATGAAACTGCAAAAATAAAAAAGTTTTCTAAATTACCATCCATTACCCCTGGTATAAGACTTCCTGGCGATCAATCTGGAGATCAAAAACGAATTGCTACTCCAAAATTTGCTTTTGATAATGGCGCTATAGGAATTGTAATGGGTCGATCTCTTATTAATGGTAATATAAAAAATAATTTCAAAAGACTTTTTCAACATTTAGAGTCATGAAACCAACTATAAAAGTCTGTGGTCAAACAGATCCAGAAATCATTAAACTATGTATTGAACAAGGAGCAAGCCTAGTAGGTTTTATTATCAACTATCCTAAAAGCCCAAGATCAATTTCGATTAAAAAACTTAAATCATTAATAGAAAATATTCCGGATAATATTAAAAAAGTAGCTGTAATGGTAGATCCTACAAAAGAAGAGGTAAAAGAAATTTCAAATTATTGTAATGCCATACAATTACATGGAAATGAAAATAATGATTTTATTGATGAGATAAAAAAAATAACAAACCTAGAAGTGATAAAAGCAATTAAAGTAAATAATAAAGAAGATCTTAAAATAACTAAACAATTTCCATCAGCTAATATTTTTCTCTACGATACCCCAAGTATGGGTCAAGGTGGTAAGGCGTTTGATTTTGAAATGCTAAAAGATTTAAAAAATAGAAATTTTTTTATCGCTGGGAAAATAGATATTAATAATATTGAAATAGCACTAAAGTATACTGATAAGATCGATGTAAATTCTGGTCTGGAAACAAAAAAGGGTATAAAAGACCCAGAAAAAATTAAACAATTTTTCAATAAACTAAAAAATAATGAAAATTAGAAAAGGCATTCCAGTCATAGACCAGCATGACAAAAATTATATGTATGGTGGAAAATTTGGTGGAAACTTTATTCCAGAGACACTTAAAAAACCTATAGAAGATTTAACAATACTATTTGAAAAACTTAGAAAAAATAAAGAATTTTTAAAGCAAAAAGACTATTATTTTAAAAATTATGTTGGAGTTCCTACTCCTTTCATAAAACTTAATAATCTAACTAATCATTTAGGTGGAGCTCAAATTTGGGCAAAAGTTGTAGCAGAAGCAAATGGTGGTGCTCATAAAATTTATAATGCAACCGTGCATGCATTAATTTGTAAAAAAGCAGGAAAAAAATATATCGTTGGTGATACTGGCGCTGGTTATGCTGGAAAAATGTTATCTATGGCCGCGAAAAAATTTGGTCTTAAATGTAAAATATTTATGGGCGCCAAAGATATTGAACGTCAAAAACCAAACTGTGATGCCATGAAAAAAAATGGAGCAGAAATTATTCCAGTTCACACAGGAAGCAAGACATTAGTCGACGCTGTGAGCGAATGTATGAGATACTGGGTATCTAACTGTGATACTACTCATATGTGTGTTGGATCAACTGTTGGCCCAAATATTTTTATTAAAATATGTGCATGGAGCACTGCTCAAATTTCAAGAGAACTAATTATTCAAGTAAAAAAAGAATTTGGAAATATACCAAAAAAAATGAAGCTTATTAATTGTGTAGGTGGAGGGAGTTCTGCTTTAGGTTTTTGGAATTCATTTATGGATTATAATAAAAATCAAGTTGAGATGATTGGGGTTGAAGCGGGTGGACCAAAAAATAGCAAACTTCATGCAGCACCTCTTAGTACGAATGCAAAAGTTGGAATACTTCATGGTGCAGCTCAATACGTTATTCAAGACAAAGAAGGTCAAATTAGTAATACAGCAAGTATTAGTGCTGGCTTAGATTATCCTGGTATTTCACCAGTTCATTGTTTTTTAAAGGATACCAAAAGAGCAAGATACACAAGTGCTACTGATGAAGAAGCATTGCATGCACATCAACTCGTTACAAAGTTTGAAAACATTTCTCCTTCACTTGAACCTTCTCATGCATTCGCAGAAGCGATTAAAATTGCACCAAAGTTAAGTAAAGATACTATAATTATTGTTAATAGTTGTGGCGATGCCAAAAAAGATAGAGATATTTTAAAGAAAAGATTGGGTAAAAAAATCTAATATGAGCCTTATTAAAAAAGCATTTCAAATTTGTAAAAAAGAAAAGCGCCCTGCTCTTTTAACTTTTACTGTTGCTGGTGATAATTCTTACAAAAATTCATTAGAAATTTTAAAATATATCTCACCACATGTTGACATTTGTGAAATGGGCATGCCTCATAATACTCCAGTTGCAGATGGTGGTCAGATACAAAACTGCTCGCACCGTGCTTTAAAAAATGGAATTAAAATAAAAGATATTTTTAAAATCACAAATCAGTATAAAAAATTTGAATTTGCAAAACCTATTATTTTGATGGGTTACCTTAATACAATTAAACAGTTCGGTGAACAAAATTTTATTAATCAATGTAAAAAAAATAAAGTTGATGGTTTAATTGTTGTAGACCTTCCTTGGCCAGAAAATAAAAATTTTGCTACAAAATGTAAAAAAAAATCAATTAATTTTATTCAATTAGTTGCGCCGACAACCTCAAATGAGAGATTAAAAAAAATCATTCGAGACTCTCATGACATGGTTTATTATATCAGTATGTTATCTACAACAGGTGGCAAATTAAAAGTTAATCCAAAAAAAATTATTCAAAATTATCAAAAAATCAAAAGACTTAATAAAAATAAAAATGTTGTGATAGGCTTTGGTATTACAGAAAAAACCATTGCATCTCTTAAAAAAGCAGATGGACTTGTTGTTGGGAGTGCACTTTGTAAAACAATTACAGATTCGGTTAATCAAAGAAAAAAGCCGGCAATTGCTGCAAAAAAAATGGTAATGAAATTAAAGTCTAAATTAGCTTAATAAAATCAACATTTTTAGAACAGTCACATTGTAGCCAAAGTTTTAAAGTTTATGATAAAATAACTTTATGACTAATTGGTTAGAAAAGATTTTATCAAAAGCAAAAGCTGCTGGCGCAAAATTATCAGATTCATTTAAGAAAAAAACAATCGAAAATGCTGATCTATGGAGTTCTTGTCCTGAATGTAAAAAAATGTTTTTAGGAAAAGAGCTTAAAAAAAATATGCACGTTTGTACTCAGTGCGATTATCATTTCAGAATAAGTGCGGATGAAAGATTTAAAATATTTTTTGATAATGCTTCTTATGAAATGATAGATACCAAAAGACTAGCAGAAGACCCTAATAAATTTAAAACCGAACTCAAAGCTTATAAAGACCAACTTAAATCTGCAAAAAAGAAAACTAAACAAACTGCATCTCTTGTATCAGCTCACGGAAAAGTAAACGGATTAGATATGATTTGTTCATCATTTGATTTTAATTTTAATGGTGGAACATTAAGTATGCAGTCTGGTCAAAATTTTTATGAAGCTTGTGAATATGCAGTTAAGAGTAAAGTGTCAGCGCTCACAGTATTTATCACAACGGGAGGAGCTGCTCTACAAGAGAATTTATTTGCGCTTTACCAAATGCCAAAAACAATTCTAGGTGTTCAAATGTTAAAAGAAAATAAAATTCCTTATTTTGTTGTAGCTAACGTGAATATCGGCGGAGTAAGTGCTAGCTTTGGTTCACTTGGTGATTTTCATATTATGGAACCGGGAAAAAAAACAATCTGGGGATTTGCTGGAAAACGAGTTGTTCAAGGAACAATATCTGAACCTTTACCAGAAGACTTTCAATCTGCATCACATGTGATTACAACTGGGGCAATTGATATGATTACGCATAGAAAAGATCAAAAAAATGTTATTTCAAATTTAGTTTCTATTCTTCTTAAAAAAGAGAATGTACAGCATTCTACACTCGCTAGTTCAGAAGAGGCACAAGCTGTAAATCAGTAGTGTAGTGTCTCACTCCAAAAAATTACAATTTATTTTAAATAAACTTTATGAGCTTAACCCTGATAAGATTGAACTTAAACTTGATCGCGTTTTAAGGCTTACAAATGACCTTGGTAACCCTCATAAAAAACTAAAAAATGTAATCACAGTAACTGGAACCAATGGCAAAGGAGGTACAGCATTTTATTTAAAAGAAATTTTACAAGCTCATGGTTATAGTGTTGCATTGTTTCAATCTCCTTTTCTTTATAATTTTTTAACGAGATTTTTAATTAATGGTGAACCTTTAGATGAAG